>Ga0224512_10000927_pt1 | contig 29498 bp, 25 predicted proteins | sample SF_May12_sed_USG_4_FD_169103 | JGI IMG/M metagenome (GOLD analysis project Ga0224512, IMG submission 169103) | Sediment microbial communities from San Francisco Bay, California, United States - SF_May12_sed_USGS_13 | ecosystem: Environmental > Aquatic > Marine > Sediment | place: USA... | reverse complement strand
GTTCACCGGGCTTCGTCTGCTAGTATACGGCAACGGTGAACGTTACTCGGTGCACCTGCGCACGGCAGACATTGTTCGCCCCTGGCAGTCCTACCGCGCCCATTTCGAGGCGCCGCCAGAGTGGCGCGAGATCCGGCTGCCCTTTGCCGACTTCAAACCATATCGCCTTGAGGCCCCGCTGGACCTCACCCGCCTGCGGCGCATCGGCGTGGTGGCCATCGGCCGCGCATTCTTCGCGGATCTCCGCCTTGGAGAGATTGGGTTCTACAGCTGAGCGGGGTACTAAAGCTTCCCAAACAACCGCCGGAGAAATTGATCGAGAAAAACTGGCCGGAGAATAAATACTCTTGATTGAAGAAAATGGCCGAAAAACAGAAAAAGCTGTCTGATCCGGTTTATCTGATCGAGATCAGGCTGCCGACCCGCTATCCGCTGAAAATGTAGAAAACGGCATGCCGAGCGAACGAAGGTTCCGCCGGCCCTTATCCTGTCGAATAAAGTGACTACAGCCATGAACGTAATATCGCCGGGACCGACCTTTTTGTAATGGCCGCAAAACGTCCGCGATTCGTCAGCCGACTCACCCGCGACACCGTGTCGCTCATCCTCGCCGGCGGCCGCGGTTCCCGGCTCGAGATGCTGACCGAATGGCGGGCCAAGCCGGCGGTGCCCTTCGGCGGAAAATTCCGCATAATCGATTTCTCTCTGTCCAACTGCTTCAACTCAGGAATTCATAAGGTCTGCGTCCTGACCCAGTACAAGTCCCATTCGCTCATCCGCCATATCATCAGCGGCTGGAACGCGTTCAACCACGAGATGGGCCAGTTCGTCGATATCATCCCGGCGCAGCAGTGGGTGACGGAAGAAGCCTGGTTTCAGGGTACCGCCGACGCCGTCTATCAAAGCCTGGATATCGTCGAAAGCTATCGTCCCAGCTACGTCGTCGTACTGGCCGGCGATCATGTGTACAAGATGGATTACGGCGAGTTTCTCGCCGCGCACGTGGACTCCGGCGCCGACATGACCATCGCCTGCAATACCGTACCGGTGAACGAGGCCAAAGAATTCGGGGTCATGACGGTAGACGCCAATTCGCGCATCACGAAGTTCACCGAAAAGCCCGAGCACCCCTCCGGAACGCCGGAAGATCCGAGCGTGGCGCTGGTCAGCATGGGGATCTACGCGTTTTCATTGGAGTACCTATCCGAGCAGCTCAGGCGCGACGCGCAGGAAAAGGACTCGAGCCACGACTTCGGAAAGGACTTGATTCCCCATGCCGTGGAAAATCGCCATCACGTTCAGGCCTTTTCATTCGCCGGGCAAACCACCATCGACGATGTGTATTGGCGCGACGTGGGAACCATCGACGCTTACTACAAGGCCAACATGGAACTGGTCGGCGCCTCGCCCCAATTGAACCTCTACGATCCCCACTGGCGGATCTGGACCTACCAGGAGCAGCTGCCGCCGGCGAGCTTTATCGGATTCAAAGATGAAGCCTCGAGCTACGCCGCCAACAGCATGGTCAGCGGCGGGTGCGTGGTCCAGGAATCCACCCTGGACCGCTCGCTTTTGTTCTCGGACGTGGTGGTCAGTCCTGGGTGCGAGCTGCACGAAGTCGTCGCACTTCCAGAATGCAGGATTGAAGAGAATGTGCGCTTACGCCGGGTGCTGCTGGACAACGGATGCCAGGTGCCCGCGGGAACGGTGATTGGAGAGGATGCTGAGGAGGACGCGCGGCGGTTTCATCGCACGGCCGAAGGCGTGGTCGTTGTCAATCGGGAAATGCTCGGACAAATCCGCGAGTATCTTCCTTTCGGATCGGCGACGAAGAGCCGAAGATAACCTGCCTCCAAAACGATCTTCGGCGCTTCAGGGTGCCTTCAGATAGGCGCTGATCCGCTCGGCGCAATTGAGCTCCGGAACGCTTTGACCCGCCCCGCGCTTTTGCTTGATGCCGCGATTGATCACCTTCAGGTACCCGCCTGCGGTGGCGCGCCAGGTATATTTCTCCGCCACCCGGCGGCGACCGCGCTCAGCATAGTCCTCGTAATGCCCAAGCGCCTCCAGCAAACCCCGGGCGATATCTTCTGAATCGGCCGGGTCCACCAGTACGCCGACCTTGTCGAGGAAAATTTCCGACGGCCCACCGTTTTTCGTCGCCACCACCGCCAGCCCACAGGCGGCCGCCTCGATGGGCGCAAGCCCAAAGGGTTCGTAAAAGGAGGTCAGCGCGAACACCGATCCGCGTTGCGCCAATATCCGGTAAGCTCCGGCCAGTTCCAGCTGCGATTTCAGATTGAGAAAGTCGACATTGTCTTTGAGCTGCGCCGCCGCGATGGCTTCGAGAATCGGGCGCAGCACTTCCTGCTCGGACTGCGGAAGCGTTGAGAGCTGCTGATAGGGATCGTCGACGCCCCGAATCACGATGGCGAGCCGCGCGCGTTGTTGCAACACATTGTTCGATACATAGGCATTGACCACGCCGGCAATATTCTTTTTGTGGTCTAAGCGGCTGGAGACGATGATGTAAGGCTGCGGGTTGGCTGCCGCTCGTCCCAGTAGCTTTTCCTCCACCACCCGATCGCGGGGTTTCTGTTCGGTGGTAAACACCTTGGTGTTGACCCCCGGGGGGATCACCGCAAAGCGTGTGTCATCGTGTACGTCCACCGCGCCTGCATAGAGCGGGTGGGAATACTGTTCCATCCGCTCTTGACCGGTGGAGGTAATGATGGTCGAGGCCCGCTCCATGCTGAGCCGCTCGGCGTGAATGCGCTTGGAAAAACGGAAGGTCTTTTCCATCTGATCGGCGTTGTCGGGATTGACTCCGAGCTTGTCCATCTTCTGTGCGCCCAGCGAGTGTCCGGTGAAGGTAAAACCCAAACCCGTCTTGTCCTGCATCAATACTCCGCAATAGCCACCGTCCGCATAGTGAGCGGTGAGGAAATCCGGCAACGATCTGCCGTAATACCGGATCAGGTTGTCGATGAACTCGGGCATACAGGGCCAGAGCATCTCTTTGTTTAAAAATGCGTCACCGCCGCAGGGGATACGAAGAATCCTCGGGCTAGCCTCAAATCCTTCGTAGTGATCGATGTCGCCGGAGAACTCCGGCCATTTCGGATCGCGGATACGGCGCGTGACGATGTCCACCGGAACGCCGAGCTCGGCCAGGGCCAGGGCGACTTCCTTGACATAGACCAACTGACCGCCGAAGTCCGGATGGGCGGTCCAGTAAGAGTCCGCCGGATCGAAGTTCCCCTGGGGATTTAAGAAAGCGACGCGCATCGATCCGTCAGTCCTGTGGTTTAACGGAATAGTCTTTGTTGACCACGAGCTGCGCCAGTAATTTGTGAGCCGAGATAATTTTGTGCTCGATGGCCAGGACCTTGTCGATAAAGGGATCCAGCTCGGCTTCGTTTCGCCGCCGCTTGTTGCGATGGGCGCGGGTGGCCTCGTAGTCGCGGTCGATAAAGACGCGGGTGTCGACGTTGGACAACATCGTCGTGTAGGTGCCTTCGGCGATCGCCACCTCCGCAGCGCCGATATCCAGGCGCTCCGTGGTGATGCTGTCCTCCTCGTAGATCACCAGGGGCTTCTCGATGAGCGGGGCCCCTTGCCGAAAGGCTTTCAGATGCTCGTCCAGGAGATCCAGGAGCACTTCCTGCGGGCCCACCCAGGCGATATCCCCGCGGCGGGTCCGGTCGTTGGTTTTAGGCGGGTAGACGAAATAATCGTCCTGCTGAAAGATCAGGCAGGACTTTCCGGCGGCTTCCAGCGCCTCGGCCAGCGCCGTCGCCGTCTCCGACTTGCCGCTGCCGGACTCCCCCGCGATGGTGATGGTGTACTTTCCCGAGTGCCGCTCGATCAGCGGCAGCACGAGCTCGACGATACCGGAGGCCGCCTTGACGTGATGTTCCTCGACGACAATGGAATCCCCCCGCATCAGCGCACCCCGACCGCGGTTCCTGAAAAAAAGACCGGGGGCGGGAGTTGAAAGCCCCTGTCTCTGGGATAAAGTTCTGAGATAAGATTCACGCGCAAGCGGACCTTTCGATTCGGCCTTTGGGCGCCGGAGTATAACAAAGATCGAATGGGCTGCTTCCAATGGAAAACTAAGTGCAAGGAGCAATCTTTACTACCATGCCGACCCCTGAATTGAATCGCGAGCAGTACTCCGAGATCTGGACGGATCTGAACCAGAAGCTCAAGCACATCGAGCAAAGCGATGGCGGGCTCGCTGCTGCGCTGGAGGCGCTCAAAGGTCAGCAGCGCGAGCGAGGCTTCATCAAAGACGACCTGCATTTGATGCGTCGTTACCGCTTCACCCATCCCGAAGACCCGGCGCGCTTTTTTCTGGTTCAGTACAACCCGGTTCGGGCGCTGCGATTCTCCGGTTCCGGCAGAAAAACACCCCCGGCGGGTAGTACTTCGAAATTCGACGGCTGTTTTCTTTGCCCGGACAACATCCAGTGGCAGCAAGCCGGTCTGGAAATGGGCTACGAGCTCGAAGTCGATTCCATGCCCTACATCGCCTGGATGAACGCTTATCCCCTGATGCCGCTACACTGCGTGATCGCCAGCAGCGATCACATACCACAGGCTTGGTGCGTCAACGGCGCAGCAGTCGAGTGTCTGAGTATCGAAAAGATCCTCATCGACCTTATAACCCTCTCCAAGAAGTTGCCGGGATACGTGGGTTTTTATAACGGCACAGGCGCGGGCGCTTCAATCCCGAGTCATTTCCATTTCCAGTTTTTCAAAAGGCCCGAGCTCTGGCCCCAGTTTCCCCTGGAGGTCGCAGCCCGCAAGTCGGGCATCGAGAGCCACGGCACGATTGATGACTACCCACTCGCCGTCGAGTACTGGCGCGGAGACTCAGAAGCCATCGTCGATTCGGTCTACCCATGGATTCAGGGCTGGTTGGCCCGCAACCGACATCAGCTCTCATCGATATCGGCCAATATCATCTCGACCTTCGACGACGCGCAGAATAAGTCGGAGCTTTATTTCGTGCCGCGGCATCAGTCGCGAGTCCAGTCGCCTGAAATGTCGGGAATCATCGGCGGGGTCGAGGTGCTGGGTGAGTTGGTATTCTCCAGCGAAGAGGACGGTAAACGCCTGGAGCGCGGGGAAATCGACTATCACACCGTGGAACGCATACTCTCGGCAGCCCGTTTCGACTGACTACGGGCGCAGAAAAAGTCCTAGGGCGCGCCACGCGTTGCAGCGAATTCAATGAAGAAATCGTCTACTGGATTCCCGCTTCCGCGGGAATGGCGGGTAGCGGGGTCACCCAGCTTCGGCATAACCCTTTGTAGTGCCCGACGCGCGCACTAAACAAATTGTCATTCCCGAGAACGCGGGAATCCAGTAAGCACAAATCTCTAATGGCCGCGTTTGCGCAAAGGAAACGTCGTAGGGTTCACCGCGCGCACCAAACAAACCACCATTCCCGCGAAAGCGAGAATCCAGTAAGCACAAATCTCTAATGGCCGCGTTTGCGCAAAGGAAACATCCTAGGGTTCACCGCGCGCACCAAACCAACCGCCATTCCCGCGAAAGCGGAAATCCAGTAAGCACAAATCTATAGTGGACGCGCCTGCGCAAAGGAAACATCCTAGGGTTCACCGCGCGCATCAAACAAACCGCCATTCCCGCGAAAGCGGAATCCAGTAAGCACAAATCTATAGTGGACGCGCCTGCGCAAAGGAAACATCCTAGGGTTCACCGCGCGCACCAAACAAACCGCCATTCCCGCGAAAGCGGGAATCCAGTAAGCACAAATCTATAGTGGACGCGCCTGCGCAAAGGAAACGTCGTAGTGTTCACCGCGGGCAGCAATGAATCTAATAAAGAATTTATCTACTGGATTCCCGCTTCTTGGATTGTGAGGACTGACCCCAAGCTCTTATTTGATTCTTACGACGAATGGCGTGGCTTCGTTGGTTTCCGGATTGAAGGCGGAACGTTCTGTGTAGCTGACATGTCGGCCATAGGTATGGAGCGACAGCGTCACGCGGTCGCTGTCGTTCCAGACCGAGTGGATCCCCCTGGGCCGTAGGCAGATCACGTCACCCGCGCCCGCCGCAAAGGTGCAGCGTTTCTCCAGCTCTGCGTAGTCGGATCGGGAGCGGTCATCCAGCCGGTTGTATTTAACGTTGCGCTCCTCGCCCTCCACTCCTGCGACCACGGCCCAGGTACCGTGATCGTGGGGCGGCGCGCCGCGGTGGGGTCCCCAGGCGGCGACGAAGATCGCCAGGGAATGATCCGGCTCCTCGCGCAGAGGGTGAACCCCGAAGCCCTGCTCCTCATCGACTTCGTAGTGCCGGGGCTTTAACCAGCTCACTTTGGACAGCGCCAGCTTCCGCGCCAGCGGCGCCACCTTGTCGAAAATCTCCGCGTAATCTGAGGTGGCACGGGTAATGCGCCGAAGTTCAGCCGCATATTCATCGAGTGAGTACATTGTTTCGTCCGGGACTTTCCAAAGCCTCAGTTTGCCTCAGCCCCTCATATTAGGAAACCACAGGATTTTCAGTTTGCGCCGCTCGGCCCAGCCCGTCATTTTGCGATGCACAACAACCGTGCGAAATAGGGTCCGGGCAACTGCCGGATTGACCAACGGGAACGGCCCCCTGCGCGAAGGTTAGCCAAAGAGACGCTCTGGTGAAAGGATCCCCTCCCCTCCTTTTCTAGGGTTCTTAGTTCATAATCGGACCGGCAGCGGCGTCACAAAAAAGGAGCGGATCAATGGCCACCCCCAAACAAAAACATAAACCCGGTTTGCTCGAACGGCTCGACCAGGGCGCGGTCATATGCGCCGAAGGCTATCTGTTTGCGCTGGAACGCCGGGGCTACCTCCAGGCCGGCGCGTACGTGCCGGAGGTCGTGTTGGAGCACCCGGAAAAGGTGGCTGAGCTGCATCGTGAATTCGTGCATGCCGGTTCCGACGTGGTCGAAGCGTTCACCTACTATGCGCACCGGGAGAAGATGAAGCTGATCGGTCGTGAGAACGATCTCGAGCGTATCAACCGGGATGCTTTGGCCATCGCCAAAGGCATCGCCGACGAAAGCGGCGCGTTGTTTGCCGGTGATATCGCCAACACCAATATCTTCGAGCCCGGAGACGCCAAGGCGGCCAAGGTGGTACGGGCCATATTCGAGGAGCAGGTGCGCTGGGCAACGGATGCCGGCGTCGACTTCATCATCGCCGAGACCATTTCCTGGGGGGAAGAAGCCCTCATCGCCCTGGACGTCATTCGTAAGTCAGAAAAGCCGTCCGTGGTTACCCTTGCGGTGCACCGCAAGCCCGAGACGCGGGAAGGCTGGACCATCTCTGAGTGCTGCAAACGACTGCAGGATGCCGGCGCCGATGTGGTCGGGATCAACTGCACCCGCGGGCCCGCAACGACCCTACCGGTGTTGAAAGAAATCCGTGACGCGGTCAGCGTTCATGTTGCCGGATTGCCTGTTCCGTTTAGAACCACCGAGCAGCAGCCCACCTTTCAATCCCTGCGCGACACGGCCTGCGGGTGCCTTCCGCGGGAAATGCCCTTCCCGGAAGCGCTGGATCCCTTTACCTGCAATCGCTACGAAATCGCGGAGTTTGCAAAGGCCGCCTATGAATTAGGCGTGCATTATCTGGGCGTCTGCTGTGGTGCCTCGCCCCACCACATTCGCGCCATGGCCGAGGCCTTGGGGAGAAAGCCGCCCGCGAGCCGTTATTCCACCGATATGTCCAAGCACGCGTTCTTCGGCTCGGAAGAAGCGATACCCAAAAGCTATAAGGCCTACGCCGAAAACCTCTAGAAAACATAAGGTTAGAGGATAGTATACGTATCTCTAAGAGGACTTCTTTTCCATTTAGATAAGTAAACTGTCCCCGTATGTCAGGGTTCACTTTGCGGCGCTGCACAAAAAACCCGTCACCAGGCCGCGTATAATGGCGCCCAGGTAGCGCCGAGAGTGCGGCTCTCGTGCCTCCAAGGAATGGTGGCCGTCTCTTTGTTCCAGCTGCCTTTTTGCCGCGGTCGCCGCGTTTGTTGTCCATACGTTTCTTGTGGCAACCAGTAACGGAGAGCTGCCCGCTGACCGTATTCGCCACCGATGCGCCGTTGAGACAAGGTCGTTTCTTAGCGCTTAAGATCGGCATCCGATTCTTGGAGCCTTGAGACCCGAGAAAAATAGAACACATTGCCTCGAGTATTGAAACGGCCTTTGAATTTTCCTGATTGCTACCGTCTGCACCGGCCGTGAATTTTTTCGTCCAGGAGGTCGTCATGAAAAATAAAACAAATCCACTTTCACTCCTGCTATTGCTGGTAGCGGTTCCGCTGACCGCGACTGCTCAGGAACAGCCTGCTCCGCCGATACAGGGCACGGTCATGGCCACCAGCGGATCCAGCGTCGTCATCGATCTGGGAACCAAGGCCGGAATCCAGGGTGGCGAGAAAATGCTGGTTTCGACCCGGTGGGAGATCATTCATTCCAATGGAAAGAAATCGTGGGAAGGTGAGCGGGAAGTCGGATTCCTCAGAGTGGTGTCAGTCGGAGAAGACCAGGCATTGGCCGACTTGATCTCCGGCAGCGTGAACAAGGGCGATCGAGTAAAGGTGCTGGCCGGATTATCGGAGCCCGTCGCCTCCGGGGAAGACACCAGCCAACGGCTGAATGCCTGGATCAACGCCTACAATTCCGGCTTGGTCACCCGATGGATGGATTTCTGGGCAGAGGACGCGGAATCGATCAGCCCGAACACGGTTCTTCGCGGCAAAGCGGCCATATGGAGCGACGCGGAGAAAAAAGACTGGGACCGGAAGAAGTACGTGGAAACACGGCGCATCGTTTACGGAGACACCATCGCCTGGGAAGGAACCTGGGAGGCGGTTGATCAGTCCTCGGGGAAAGAGGTAAAGCGTCCGCTGGTGCTGCTGATCGACTTCAATCGTAATGGAAAGATCAAGCGCCTGAGTTCTTATTACGATTTGAACTCGAACAAAGGAACCGAGGCGGTTAAATAACTCGCTGTCGTTTACATTTCGGCGGAGGCTATCTTACTGCTTAGGCACCGTCTGCCTTACGCACCTCCACCATCACCTCGTTTCTGCGCAGAAACCATGGGGTGAAAGGCGAGTTGTAGCGGGCCCACTCGGGCAGGCCCACGGGTTGGTAGCCCGCCGATTTGATCGCAGCGAGGAGCTCGGTCTCGTGCTTCAAATACCGCGACTCGGACCAGAATCCAGAGTAGCGGCTCACCGCCATCACGCGTGCGGGCACCTCGCGAATTTGCACCTTGGGATCGGTAGGCTCCGGCGCGGTGGCCGAATCGTAACGCAGCGGCAGGACAAAGCTCACCAAGTATGAACCTGCCTCGGTTCCTGAGCGCTGCAGCAGGGGCGCGGTCATCTTCATCTTCTGCCCTGCAACCGGAGCCTGGATGACGGGCACGGTCATTTCCATCTTGGCGGCGCCGCGGTTAGCGCCAGAGATGTATTGGAACAGGGTGTTGAAAGCGCGGTTACCGGCGTCCTTGAACTTGTCCTCGATCTTCACCTCGGCGATGACAAAGGGCTGGTAGCGACGAACCTCGAAAGTCTCGCGACGATCGATGACTTCGAAACTGGGTTCCTCATTGGCCATGGCTGCGGGACCCGCCGATATGGTTAAAAAGAGGGCTCCCAGGATCAGGAGCCCTCGAAAGGCGCGATGCAATTGCTGCGTGTTACGCCTGGGAGAAAAGGTTGTGATACCCGTCATAAATGTGATCCGCCTACCGTAAGCACGATAAGTTAACTTTTGACACCAGCCTGTATTCTGACCTCGGAACCGTGAAGCGAATGTCGACGGCGCGTGAAGAACGCGTGAAGAAAATTTCAAAAACATGATCGTTAAACGCCGGAAAAACCGGTTCAGAGACAGTTCTCTGACAATCCAGGATAGGATTCCGGCCTCTGGCCCGCATTTCCCCACGCCAGGCTTTCGGCACGCCCCATCTTGCTAGCGACCAATATTCAGCGTACCGTGCGCCGTCGCCCGCTACATCTTTTACCGCGATTAACGAGTCAACAAGAACTGGAGAACAAACATGGCTAGCTGGCATATTAAAGGGCAGTACATGGAAACCTGTAACTGCGACTTCCTGTGTCCCTGCATCGGTTCAAACCTCACCGCGCGACCGACGGAGGGGGACTGCAAGGCGGCGATCGCAATGAAGATCGAAAAGGGCGAGAAGGACGGGGTGAAGCTCGATGGCGTGTCGTTTATCGTGCTCTTGCACTCGCCCGGCGCGATGGCGGACGGCAACATCGCCGTTGGTCTCATCATCGATGAACACTCCAGCGAACAGCAGGATAAAGCGATTAGCGCTATTGCCACGGGCGAGGCCGGCGGACCGATGGCAGCGCTCGCGCCTCTCGTGGGAAGCGTGGCGGGCATGGAGAAGCGACCCATCCAGTTCAAGTCGGACGGGATGACCCACTCCGTCAAGGCGGGTAATCTTATTGACCAGGCCTGCGAGGGCGTTCCAGGGCCCGCGCGCCCCGGCGAGCCGATCTATCTGGACAACACCTGCCACCCGGTCAACTCCAGGCTGGCCCTCGCCAAGGCCACGCGCAGCAGCTTCCACGCCTTCGGAGTCGACTGGGATGACGCCAGCGGGACGCGCAATGCCCACTTTGCGCCCTTTTCGTGGGAAGGCTGACAGCTAGAGCCGGGCTCGACGAAAGCATCGAGGCGACCCTGCGGCGAGACCGCGAAGTCGTCGCGGTGACCCTCTTTCTGCTGGTGGCGCTCGCCTGGATCTATCTCTGGAGCGATACCGCTTCCATGAGTGCCATGGGCTCCGGACTGTCGGGCATGCCTAGCGCTCCAGACGTGGGCACGCTCGTGCCGATTTTCTTGATGTGGGCGATCATGATGGTGGGCATGATGCTGCCGGCGGCATCGCCCACCATCCTTCTCTACGCCACACTGGTACGCAAAAACGGCGAGCGCGGAACCGTTCTGCCGGCGGTTTGGGTATTCACCAGCGGTTATATCCTCGTGTGGACCGTTTTCAGCCTCGCGATTTCCGTGCTTCAGCTGCTTCTGCAGGAATTGGCGCTGCTGACGTCCATGATGGTCTCGGCGAGTCCTGAATTGAGCGCGGCGATACTCATGTGTGCCGGGGTGTATCAGTGGTCGCCGTTTAAGAAAGCCTGTCTGCGAAAGTGCCAAAACCCGATGGAGTTCTTCATCACCCGATGGCGTCCCGGCGCCCAGGGCGCCTTTCGCATGGGCGTGGAGCACGGCATGTACTGCGTCGGATGCTGCTGGATGCTGATGGCGTTGCTGTTTGTCGCAGGCGTCATGAACCTGTTTTGGGTCGCGCTCATCGCGGGCTTCGTCATAGCCGAGAAAGTGCTGCCGGCGAGCAGGATCACACCGGCCATCGCCAGCATTGCGCTGGTGATGTCTGGTCTAATTATCTTGGTCAGCTCATAGCGATCTGCCCGGCGGCGTCATCTCGACGCGGCTGTCCGGCTAGGAACCTCGATGCGGCAAACCGTACTATTCCCCCAGCCGCTTCTTGATCTCTTTCAGCTCCCCCCGGATCTCCTCCATCGCCCGCTCCAGAGCCGCAATACGGTCCCTGTTGCGGAGATCACCAGACGGCGCGCCCGCCGACGGCGTGGCCTCGGTCGCTTCTTGGGCCCCAGGCTCCACGTCGCCGCACAGCAAATGCGCATAGCGCGCCTCCTTGCGCCCCGGCTGGCGCGGGAGCTTAGTCACATACGGTCCATCTTCGCCCGACATCAGGCCCGACAAAGTGTGCTCGACTTCGCCCAGATTTTGGAATTCGCAAAGTCGATGGGTGCGGCCCCGGATCTCTCCCACCGTTTGCGCACCGCGCAACATCAGCACACAAAGCACCCCAAGTTCCTGAGGCGAAAACTCACGGGTCAAGCCCAAGGTACCGGAAAGCCGATGCACGTACTTGGTAACCCGACTTCCCGACGTGGTCTTCTCCCGCGCGAGGCGCTTCGACATTAAACCATCGAGGGCTTCGAGCGTCTGCGTCTGGTCGAGACTCATGATCGGCTCCCGGTTCGACTTCTGATTGCATGCCGCAATGACCGCGTTCAGAGACAGCGGATAAGAATCCGGCGTCGTTGCCGCTTTCTCCATAAGCGACCCGAGCACCCGTGCTTCGACAGGGGTGAGATGAATGTCCATATCTATTTAATGGTCCCGGAGTTGACTATTTGACTATCGTAGCCGAATAAAGAGACCTCAGGTCCATGATGATTCTCGCCACAAAAAAATATTCCGGTCCCGGCTCCATATTTAGCTCATCCTTTAAGACTGCAACGTGCATTACACCAGATACCGTTGGCAATCAGAGCGCTCATTAGAGTATGTTTCGAGGGTTCATTTGCCACAAGAATACACCCGCAGGCCCGCTGTGAAGAGAATCGCCGTTTTCGTAGATGTGCAAAACATCTATTACACCACACGCCAGGCCTATGGCCGCCAATTCGACTACCGAAAACTTTGGCAACGCATAAGTTCTAAAGGAGAGATCGTTTCCGCAACCGCCTACGCCATCGACCGCGGCGACGAAAAACAGCTCAAATTCCAGAACGCCCTGAGACAAATTGGTTTCGCGGTAAAGCTCAAACCCTTTATTCAGCGCAGCGACGGCTCCGCCAAGGGCGATTGGGACGTTGGCATCACGATCGACGTTATGGAAGTCGCAAAAAACGTTGATACCGTTATATTGCTGTCCGGCGATGGAGACTTCGACCTATTGATGGAGAAAATCAAAAAAGACTATGCCGTCAGTGCTGAAGTCTACGGCGTGCCGGAACTGACAGCCGACTCCCTTATTCGTGCCGCCAGTGTCTATCATCGAATTGAAGAGGATCTATTACTGTAACCTTCGTACAGCCGCGGTCCAATTTAAACACGGTAGTTGATATAGCGAAATGGTTCAGTGGGTTCCGCTGAAATTTTCCTTTCAAGTTGAAGCAATCAGATCGCTTGAATCTGATCTTGAGCGACCAAGCGTTTTCAAGAGATCCGACCGATTGAATTCCCATACTTTCAAAGTGCCGACCAAAATCGGACCATCACACACCGACCCCATTGTTACGCACAATTCCGTCCCGGCTACGTTCCTTCCACCGGCTCCGTTGTTTCCATGACGGGCCCGCGCCGCTGCGGCACAAAAACAGATCTACTTCCTTTTTTGCAAACAATTGTTAAGACGATTCGAAAGTTAACTGCGAGTCGCCTGCGCAATTGGATACCAAGGTATAATGCTGTCGTTTTAGAAAAAATTTGAGCCGTTTTTATTGCTCCTCAAGGAGATTCTCATGTTGAAAAATTATTTTGGCTGGATTGTTCCGGCTTGTCTTTGCTTGGTCGTGAGTGCAGGCGCTGCAGCCCAGAGCCAGGGCCTGAAGAAAGGCCCGGAGATTTCGGCCGATCGTAAAAGCGAACAAGGCCTGGAACACGGCAATGCCTATGCCGGCACCAGGGAGAAGAAAAAAGACGAAGAACAGTACGTTGACCAGGATGAAATGAAAAAAGCCAAGAAAGACAAGGCCGAAAAACAGATTAAGGAAGAAAAATCGGAAAAGGAAAAAGTTGCCAAGCAAGAAAAGGAGAAATTAGAGAAGCAAAAGGACAAGTCCAAGAAAAAGGAAAAAATCAAGGACAAGAACAAAGACGACAAGTCGGAAAAGGAAAGCTAGTCACGGTTCCGGAGTTGAGTATTTGACTATTGGTTGAAAAACACTCGGGCCGGAACCGCGCATCATCGGAGTAATCCGGAAAAGACCCATTTGGTCCCGACAGATTAAAACCCGTCTCTGAACCGGGTTTTCCCACCAACAAAATTAATGAAGTATTTATTTACTGGATTCCCGCTTTCGCGGGAATGACGTGGAGGGAGAACTCGACTACCAAATGACCCGTCGTAGTGTGCACCGAACACACCAAAAATATACGCCATTCCCGCGATAGCGGGAATCCAATAAGCACAAAAACCTAATGGCCGCCACTTCGCGAACGAAACTCTATGAGTAATACGGTCAGAGACCCATTTCGCATCCACGAATTAAATCCCGTCTCTGACCCGATTTTTCCCTCAGCATTTTTTCAGGCTTTACGCGCGACGGTCCAACGCGCGAGAGCCGGGCGGCCGAGCTCACTCGGCCGCCCCATGCCCAATCCGTTTTACCGCCGCCGCCTTATGCGGATCTCAGCTGATCGCCGAGGGGAAGTTTCCGGATCCGTTTTCCGGTCGCGTTATATATCGCGTTGAGCAGTGCCGGCGCGTACGGCGGCACGCCAGGCTCGCCGACACCACAGGGCGGCAGGTCCACATAGTCCTCCACGATGTGCACCCGGACGTCAAGCGGCGCATCGCTCATGCGGGTGATCGGGTAATCGTGGAAGTTGTTCTGATCCACCGCGCCCTTCGTGGTGGTGATCTTGCCATTGCGGGCAATGGTGTTGCCGTAAATAGTCGCACCCTCAATCTGCTTGCGTATACCCTCCGGATTCACGTAGCGCCCGCAGTCGATGGCGACATCAACCTGAGGGATGCGCACCGTGCCGTCATCCTGAACGACCACGTGCACCGCGGTTGCCACGTAGCTATGAAAGGAACGATGACAGGCGACGCCCAAGCCATGACCCTTTGGCAGAGTCTTGCCGTAGCCCGACTTATTCGCCATCTGCCTGAGCACGTTGGAGAGCCGCTTGGGCATGATCGGCCATTTCTCCACCGGGTCGCCGTAGTTCCACACTTCCTCGACCCCATCTTTGGTGAGATCCATCACCTCCGCGTCGCCGATCAGCTCGAGCAGGAACTCCACCGGGTCGCGGCCCGCGGCCGCGGCCAGCTCGTTGGCGAAACAGTTCATGGCAAAAGCGTGCTGGATATTGTTCACCGACCGGTACCAGCCGACCCGAATCATGACGTCGGCCTCACCGTTCTCGATGCGGATGTTTGGCACGTTGTTATACGGCAGGTCGATTAGGCCCAGACCAAACTCGATTGTGTGGCCCTGCTTCTGAGCCGGGTTCCACAAGCCGATCAGCGACGGCCATGCGCCGCAGTGATGCCAGGCGGTTACCTTGCCAGACGAGTCGAGCCCCGCCTTTAAGTACTGTGCGCTGGCAGTGTGATAGAAACCGTGCTTGATCTCGTCCTCTCGGGTCCACTGCACCCGTACCGGCGCGCCGACTTTCTTCGACAGGATCGCCGCCTCGCAAATGTAGTCGGGCTTGGACTTACGGCCGAAGCCGCCGCCCAGCAGGGTGACCTGGCAATCGACCTCACTCTTGTCTATTCCCAGCGCTTCGGCTACGTACTGGCGCGACTCGTTGGGCGACTGGGTCGCGGCCCAGATTTTCACCGGCCTGACGTTGGCATCGACGATGGCAACGGGGGGCTCCATCGGAGTGTGGATGAAGTAAGGCACGAAATACTCCGCCTCGATGACCTTGGCCGCACCGGAGAGCGCAGCATCCACCTCGCCGCGCTTGCGGATCACGGTCCCGCCCTTGCGCGCCGATTGGCGAAGCTTTTCGTCGAAGGAGCTGGAATCGTGCGCGGTGTTGGGACCGGGATCCCAATCGATTTTGAGCTTCTTGCGTCCTTCCATCACCGACCAGGTGTTGTTGCCGACCACTGCGACGCCGCCCAGGGCCCGGAACTCCGCTGGCTTGTCGTCGGCAAGCGCGGGGATCTCCACCACTTGCTCAACGCCCTTGACCTTCAGCGCCTCGGTGGCGTCGAAGGACTTCACCTTGCCGCGAAAGACCGGCGCGCGAGCCACCACGGCGATCTTCATACCGGGAAGCGAGATGTCGGCGCCGTAGTTGGCGCCCCCGGTACTCATGTCGTAGTTGTCCACCACCGGCATATCCTTGCCGATGTATTTCCACTGGGACTTGTCTTTCAGCTTCGGCTTGGCGGTCCCCTCGACTGAAGGCACGTGTATGTCGCCAGCGACGTCCACCACTTCACCGAAGTCGAAGGATTTACCCGATGGGGTGTGATGAATGCGGTGATCCTTGGCATAAACTTCGTCCGGATCGACGCCCCACTTGCGCGCGGCCGCCTGCTCCAGCACGTATCGTCCCGCGGCGCCGAGCTCGCGCATGACCTCGAAGCTGTGCCGGGTGCTGCGGGAGCCGTCAGTGTTTTGACCGTCCTTCCCCGCCGGATCGAATTTGGTATCGTCGCCCGGTGCCTGGAAGATCTTGACCCGCGTCCAGTCCGCTTCCAGCTCGTCGGCGAGGATCATCGGCATGCCGGTGCGCACGCCCTGGCCCATTTCGGAACGCGCGCAAGTAAGGGTCACGGTGCCGTCGGCGTCAATGCGCACAAAAAGATTGGGCTGAAACGAACCGGCCGCGGCTTTTGCGCTTCTCATCAACGAATGCAGCGGATGGGGCACCAGGTGCGCGCCCAGCACCAGGGCGGTGGTGGCGCCGGTGCTTTTTAGAAACTGGCGCCGGGTGATGTTTTCAACGTTGAACATGATTACACCTCCTGCGCCGCGGTACGGACCGCCGCAAAAATTCGCTGGTAGGTGCCGCAACGACAGATGTTGCCGGCCATGCCGTCGACGATCTGTTGATCGCTGGGATCCGGATTCTCCGCCAGCAGCGCCGCGGCCTGCATGATCTGTCCGGACTGACAGTAGCCGCACTGGGGCACGTTGTGCGCGCGCCACGCCCGCTGCACTGGGTGGTTGCCTTTGGGATCCAGGCCCTCGATAGTGGTCACATCCTTACCGTCCGCTGCGGAAATCGGAGTGACGCAGCCGCGCACCGCTTTGCCATCCACATGCACGGTACAGGCGCCGCAAAGCGCCATGCCGCAGCCGAACTTGGTCCCAGTCAGTCCAAGCTCATCTCGAACGTACCAGAGCAGCGGCATGTTCGGATCGCCGTTGAACTGACGACTTACGCCGTTAATTTTCAGAGAAATCATCGCTGACCTCCCTCCGTTGAGTATCGTGTTGTGAGAAAACGCAGGTGTTTAGTAGGGGCCAAGCGCTTAGACCGGGGCCTGCTTGAATTCTTGCTTCTGGAGCGGCCGAGTATATGGCTCTCGGTACGTGTCGTCTCGACCTATTAACGCCGACTAACGAGCACACGTAGAAGGCACATTAAATACTCCTACATGACGGAAGCTACGCTTACATCGCTGCGTGAGTTCCGAAAATCAGTAGCTTACGAACTCTGACTGTCTCCGTTGCCGTGCGCCTCGACGGCCTTGACCTGACCGTCGGCCTGTGTTCCTTTACATAACCCAATAAAAAACGCCACAGGAGGAGAAGAGATGCGTAAAAACTATCTAAAATTCCTATCCGTTATGGGCGCCGCCGCGCTCGGAATCGCGCTCGCCGCGCCCGCGGGGGCGCAGGATCTGCTGGCCAAGGCCAGGGCGGGTGAGACCATCCGCATCGGCTTCGCCAACGAGGTGCCCTGGGCCTATCCCGGAGAAGGCAACAAGCCTCTCGGATTCGTCAACGCCCTTGCGCTTGGCGTGCTCAAGGAGATGGGCATCACCAAAATCGAACCCGTGGTCACGGAGTGGGGTGGCCTCATTCCCGGCCTTCAGGCCAACCGCTTCGACATCATCACCGGCGGCATGTACATCCTCAACAGCCGCTGCCAGAACGTGAACTTCTCCGAACCCGTCGGTGTCTTCGGCGACGCCTTCATTGTCGCCAAGGGCAATCCGAAGGGCATCCAGACCTACCAGGACATTAAGAACAAGAACGCCGTCGTCGTCACCGGCGCCGGCTTCAACATTGTCGAGGTGGCCAAGAAGGAAGGCATCGCGGAGAACAACATCATGCAGGTTCCAGGCCCGACGGAAATTCTGGCGGCGGTAAAAGCCGGTCGCGCGGATGCCGGCGGTGTGACCTTTTTCACCGCCCAGAATCTCGCCAAGCAAAGCGGCGGTGCCGTTGACGTAACCGATCCGTCGAAGCTTCCCGAGTGGACGCTCAACTGGGTCGGCATCGCGTTCCGCAAGAGCGATACTGCCTTCCTCGATGCCTTCAACCAGGCGCAGAAAAAGTATCTCGGCTCGAGTGAGATGCTGGCGTCGGTGGCCGAGTACGGTTACACCAAGGCCCAGCTTCCGGGGAAGGTTACTACCGAGTACGCCTGCGCGAACCGCTGAGCCAGTTGGTTCGGAACAACCGGTGAAGGGTGGCCGCAACGGCGGCCGCCCCTTTCCGATCGAATAAAAACCGGTTTCCGCAAGCAGGTGCTGGCCGGGGAGGCAGTGCGCAGTGTCCTACCTTGAGTTCCTCGCCACCTACGGCGGGCGCTTCGTCGACGGCGCGATCATCACCGCGCAGCAGACGGTGCTCGCCACCGTGGTGGCGATCTCCATGGCGGTGCTGATGGGATTGATGCGGCTTTCGCCGAGCCTGTTCGTGCGCGGTATCGCCACCGTTTATATCGAGATCTTTCGCGGCACCTCGCTTCTGGTTCAGCTCTTTTGGATCTTCTACGTGCTGCCTCTGTTCGGCCTTCCCCTGGAAAAGTTCACCGCCGGTTTCCTCGCCGTAGGCATGAACCTCGGTGCCTACGGTGCGGAAGTGGTCCGCGGCGCCATCCAAGCGGTGCCTAAGGGTCAGTACGAAGCGGCGCTGGCGCTCAACCTGTCGCCGATGACGCGGATGCGCCGGATCATCTTTCCGCAGGCCATCCTTTTAATGCTGCCGCCCTGGGGCAACCTGCTGATCGAACTTTTGAAGGGCACCGCCTTAGTCGCCCTGATCTCGGTCTCCGATCTCATGTTCGAAGCCAAGCAGATCAACGGATCGACGTTTCTGTCCATCGAGGCCTTCGGCACCGCGCTCGTCATCTACTACGTCTTCGGCAGGATGGTCATTTCGCCGGCCATGCGCCGGCTGGAGCATGTCATGGCGCGCAAGATGGGCCAGGCATAGCGATGAAGGTGCACGGCAATGTTTGACTGGCGCTGGGATTTCACCTTCGAGATCCTGCCGCGGCTATTGTGGGCGACGATGAACACGCTGCTGGCCGCGGGGATCGGCTACGGCATCGCCCTGGTGTTGGGACTGGTGCTGGCGCTGGCGCAGCGCACGCCCTACTGGCCGCTGACCCTGATCGTGCGGGAGTTCGTAGAGTTCATCCGCTCCACCCCGCTGGTGCTGCAGATCTTTTTCGTCTTCTATGTCGGACCGCAGTTCGGGATCCGCCTCGATCCCTGGACGTCAGGCATGATCGCTATCGGTCTGCATTACGCCGCCTATCTCTCGGAGGTCTATCGCGCCGGGCTCGACAGCATTCCGAAGGGACAGTGGGAGGCCTGCAGGGCGCTCAACTTAAGTGCGCGCAGGACCTACTTCCGCATCATCATTCCCCAGGCGCTGCCGGCGAGCCTTCCGGGCATGGGCAACTACCTGGTCGGGATCTTCAAGGACACCCCGATGCTCTCGGTCATCGGCGTCGCCGAGCTGATGCACACCGCCAACGCGCTCGGATCGGAGACCTATCGCTTCCTCGAGCCCTACACGATGGTCGGCGTAATCTTCTTGGCGATCTCGCTGCCAACGGCAGCCGGGCTTCGATTCTTCGAGGCGTGGGTGCGGCGCACGCTGGGCATGAGCAAGTAGACGAGAGAAGGCGATGAGCGAGCACACGTATCCCAATAAACTCGAGCCCGGCAGCCCGATGGTCCGGTTCTCCAACGTGACCAAGCGCTACGGGCCGCTTGTCGTGCTCGATTCCCTGGATCTCGACGTGGCGCCCAACGAGATGGTCTCCATCATCGGCCCGTCCGGATCCGGAAAAACCACGGTGCTGCGCATGCTGATGACGCTGGAGACGATCGACGACGGGGTGATCTACGTTGACGGCGAACCGCTAACCCACATGGAGCGCAACGGCGATCTGGTGAAAGCGAACGCGAGTCATCTGCGCAAGATGCGCGGCAATATCGGCATGGTCTTCCAGCACTTCAACCTGTTCCCCCACATGACGGCGCTACAGAACTGCATGGAAGCGCCGGTTCAGGTGCTGGGGCTGAGCAAGGACGAGGCCGAGCAGCGTTCGGTGGAGCTGCTCGACCTGGTGGGGCTTGCCGACAAGAAAGACCAGCACCCGTCGCGCCTTTCCGGCGGGCAACAGCAGCGCGTCGCCATCGCCCGGGCGCTGGCCATGCGGCCCAAGGTGATGCTGCTGGACGAGGTGACCTCCGCGCTCGATCCGGAAGTGATCGGCGAGGTGCTGAACGTCATTCGCAAGCTCAACAGCGAGCACAGCCTGACCATGCTGATGGTGACCCACCAGATGGGCTTCGCCAAAGAGATCTCTGATCGGGTGTGTTTCTTTTACGGCGGCAACATCGCCGAGCAGGGACCGCCGGATCAGATCTTCGGCAATCCCAAAAACGAACGCACCCGGCAGTTCTTGAGCGCGGTGCTGGAAGCGACTTGAGCTCGAGATGACCGATCTCTTCTGACCAGGCGCGGCCCTCGTGTTCAAGAACCCTTTCAGCGACGAAGAGCTCTCCACGCGCCTTGCCAATGCGCGCTCGGAGATGGCGGCCCGGGAAATCGATATCGCGCTGATCTCCACGCCGGAGAATATCTTTTATCTCACAGGCCTCGATCACTGGGGCTACTTCGCGCCGCATCTGCTGATCGTTCCCGCCGACGGCGAGATGACTTTAGTCACTCGAGCCATGGAGCGGGTGACCATCGAGGCACAAGTGAGGAACGCGCTGTTCAAAGGACACGCGGACAACGAGACGGCTGCCGATGTCGCGATCCGTCACTTAAACACCCGAAACGCCGCCAAACCGCGGCTTGAAGCGGCGCTTGAGGAAACTGAAGACGTGATCGCGGATCTGCCGGGCGCGCGATTTTGCATCGGGGTCGAAACCTGGTCGTCCGGTCTTGCCTACGCCTTCGGTGCGGCGCTGAGAGAAAACGTGCCGGCCGATGGCTGGATCGACATCACCGGCCTGGTGGACAAGCTGCGCCTGGTGAAATCACCCGAGGAACAAAAGCTCTTGCGCGCCACCGCGAAGGTCTCAGACGCGGCGGCGGAAGCCGCCATCGCCGCCATCAGCGCCGGCGCGAGGGAGGCGGACGTGGCCGCCGAATGCGTTGCCGCGATGATCCGCGCCGGCGGTCAGCCGCCGGGATTCGGGCCCTTCATCCGCCCGGCTCACCGCCTGGGCGAAGAGCACACCACCTGGGGCGACGGCGTCTTCGAAGACGGCAAACCGGTTTTTCTAGAGATCACGGGCTGCGTGTCCCGCTACCACGCGCCGCTGGGGCGCCTGGTCCACGTGGGAAACATGCCTGAGGAAAACGCGCGCATGGCAAAAACAACCGAAGCCGCCTTCCAGGCGGTGCTGGCTACACTCAAGCCCGGCGCATTAGCCCGGGAGGTTTATGCCGCCTGGCAGAAGATCGTCGACGACGCCGGCCTCCCCCACTACCGCCGCCACCACTGCGGATACTGTATCGGCATCGGCTTTCCTCCCTCGTGGACTGGCGGCAACACCGTGACCGGCCTTCGCCACGACTCTGAGTTGGAGATCCAAACGGGCATGAGTTTTCACATCCTCTCCTGGCTCATGGGCACCGGCCGCGGCGACTTCTTCTTGTCGAACTGCGTGCTACTAGGCGAGAACGGCCCGGAAGTGCTGACGAAAACTTCTCACGTGCAGATTCGATAACGTGTTTTCCGGCGGCGGTTTAGGTATCTCGTACACTACCCCTCACACTTTAGGAAAAAGTCAAACCGTCCCCGCATTCTTGCCGATCCGGAAATAAGTAAAGTTGCTTGCGATTACTGGGCATACTTTAACGACTCGATGGTTGATTCGGATCAAGCATACAAACGAAAATCTAGCTAACATCAATACGCGGCTGGAAGCGTTGGTGTAGGTGTTGCCGACCGACAGTTTGGCGCTGGCTCTTTTATCAAATTTGCCGCCCTATCCTTAAAGAGGGGCATTGCAATGGACGAGGGACTACCGCGCAGGCTTGCCGTCATCCTGCATGCTGACGTAGTCGGCTCGACCGGGCTCGTCCAGCGTCACGAGAGCTTTGCCCACAAACGCATTCAGGATGCGTTTCGCCGCTTCTCCGAAAAGATCAGCGCGTACAGTGGAATAACGCACGAGATCAGGGGGGATGCGCTCGTCGCCGAGTTTGACCGAGCGTCAGACGCCGTCGAGGCTTCGATCGCATTCCAGGATGAGAACACCCGCTTCAACTCAACCCTAGAGGATGATATCCAGCCGAACCTTCGGGTCGGGATCAGCCTGGGTGAAGTCGTATTTGCCGACAACACGGTGACAGGCGAAGGCGTCGTCTTAGCCCAGCGTCTGGAGCAGCTGGCCAGTCCGGGCGGCGTGTGCATTCAGGGAGCGGTCCGCGAAGCTGTGCCGGGGCGGTTGCCTTTTGACTACCAGAGCCTGGGCGAACAAAAGCTCAAGGGGTTCTCCGAGCCGGTGCGCGCTTATGCAGTTGCGCTTAAATCCGGGGAAGCCATTCCTGAGCCGGAGCCGCATGCGGCGCGAGGTGCGACTCACGCTGGATTGCCGAAGAGCCGGTGGACCGCGGCTGCAGTCATCGCCTGCCTGGTCATTGCTGGCGGAGTACTTTCCTGGCTCAGGCCCTGGCAGCCAAGAGAAGAGCCTGCCTCCGTCGAGCAAATGGCGTTTCCGCTACCTGCAGAGCCATCGATAGCGGTGCTGCCTTTCGACAATATGAGCGGCGATCCCGCACAGGATGCTATCGCCGACGGCTTCACCGAAAGCCTTATCACGACCCTGGCCCAGATGCCGGAGTTGTTCGTTATCTCCCGCAACTCGACCTTCACCTACAAAGACAAGCCGGTGAAGGTCAAGCAGGTGGCCGAGGAATTGGGCGTGCGCTACGTGCTGGAAGGCAGTATCCAGAAAGAAGGCAACACCTTGCGCATCAACGCGCAGCTGATCGATGCCGTCACGGGACATCACCTGTGGGCCGCCAGGTACGACCGTGACGTCAACGCAATGTTTGCAGTCCAGGATGAACTCGTGCGCAAGATATTCACCGCGCTGCAGGTCAAGCTCACGGCCGGAGAGCACGGGCGCGTGTGGCAGCAGGGCACTGATAATTTCGAGGCGTATCTCACCTGGTTGGAAGGCTGGAAGCATTTCCGACGCCCCGCCAAAGACGACAACGCCATCGCCCGGAGGCTGGTCCTCAAAGCCATCGACATGGACCCGGACTGGGCGATGCCCTACACCACCGTGACCTGGACCCATTGGAAGGATATTTCTAGAGATTGGACCGACACCCCCGAGGAGTCTTTGAAGCAAGCTGAGGAGTACGCCCAGAAGGCCTTGGCCTTGGACGACACTTATCCCGGCGTGTATGCGGCGTTGGGTGCCGTCCAGGGAATCAAGGGCAATCTCGATCAGACCATCGCCTATGACGAGAAGGCGGTCGCGCTCGGCCCAAATATCTCCGTTTATCACGCCATCCTGGCTGAAAACCTCGACTTGGCGGGGAGATCAGACGAGGCCATTGCGCTGCTCAAGAAAGCCATGCGCCTCGAACCGACGTATCAACCCTGGTACCTGGGCGTGCTGGGCGATGCTTACACGTCCGCAGGGAAATACGAAGAGGCAGTGAAAGCCTACGAGCAGTTACTCGAGCGCAGGCCCCAATCTACCTCGGGCCACGCGGGTCTGATCGTGAACTACATGTGGCTCGGTCAGGAGAACAAGGCACGAAGCTACGCGAGCAAGTTGCTGGAACTGGAGCCGACATTTACGCTGAGCTCCTACCGAAAACAACAAAAGTACAAAGATGCCGCATATGTCGAGCGCAAGCTTGATGCGCTGCGCAAGGCGGGCGTGCCGGATTAGCCACCGATGGCTTTGTCCGGCTATCCAGAGAAAGAGAAAGGGGCGAGAAAAAGGGACGCACTTATTTCTCGATAGAATACGAGAAAACAATTCTGCCCTTTTTGACTTTTTTCCACGATGAAGGATTCGGAGTGCGTTGCTTTCCTCCAGTGGGCGCTGCCCCAGATGCGCATGCGCTGGCCGGGGTTCCGCAAGGTGCGCCGCCAGGTCTGCCGGCGACTCGGCCGCCGGCTTAAACAGCTCGAGCTGCCCGATCTGGATGCTTACCGTCACGTGCTGGAGACCGACCCGGGCGAATGGAGCGTGGTGGATGCCGCCTGCTGCATCACCATCTCCCGCTTCTACCGGGACCGGCAGATCTGGGACTCGCTTAAGGCAGCGGTCTTGCCGTCGCTGGCGGCGCAGGCCGTCGACCAGGGAGACGGCGAGCTGCGCTGCCTGAGCATCGGCTGTGCCTCGGGCGAAGAGCCCTACACGCTGTCGATGCTCTGGCGGCTCGAGCTTAGCGGCCGATTCCCAAAGCTCCGGCTTCCAATCGACGCACTCGACATGGATCCGCGTATGCTCGATCGGGCCCGGCGCGCTGCTTATTCCTATGGAAGTTTAAAAGACCTGCCCGAGAGTTGGCGCGAGGCGGCATTTGAAAAGGCCGGCGCCAAATTCGTCTTAAAGGACCCATTTCGCGAGGATGTCCACTTCGAGCGTAGTGACGTTCGCGACGGCTTGCCCGATCACCGGTACGGCCTCGTCCTTTGCCGCAATCTTGTGTTCACCTATTACGACCCGCCGCTTCAGAAGCAAATGTTGGCGCGGCTGAAGCAGCACATGATGCCGAGCGGCGTACTCGTCATCGGCGGCCATGAGTCATTACCGGAAGATGGCATCGACCTCGTTCCCTGGCGCGGGGCCAAAGGCATCTTCCGCCGCTCGCCGGAAAATACTGCCAGGCACTCATTATCCAATGCCTGAACCCACCCGACACGCGCGTTTCTCGAAGTTTTTTTGGCTTGCATGCGCCATCGAGTCTGCCCTGCTGGTAATTGCGTTCGCGCTCACCCACCTGTCCGGGCAACCCTTGTTTTCCGATCTCCACTGGAGCCTGATGGATCTCCTCCTGGGGCTCACCGCAAGCGCGCCTTTGTGCATTCTTTTCTGGTGGATGCTGCGATCATCGCTCGCACCTCTGGCACGGATCCGCCGGTTATTGGTCGCCGGGCTACGCCCGTTCTTCGCCCCCTGGTCGTTGATGCAGCTCGCATTTATCTCGATATTGGCTGGAATATGCGAGGAAGTGTTATTCCGCAGCGTTATCCAGGGCACACTCTCGGCGAATGCGGGACCCTTCATAGCATTGATTATTGCGAGCGCGCTTTTCGGCGCCGCGCACCTTGTCACCCTTGCTTACGCCCTTATCGCAGCTGCGATTGGCGCCTATTTTGGCGTGCTGTGGTTATTAGGTGGCAATTTGCTGATCCCGATAACGGGCCACGCAGCTTATGATTTCGTCGCGCTCGTTTACTTTGTACGCTTTTGGGATCCCGAGAATTCAGCCAATCGCTAACCGCGAGCGTCAAGATAACGGTCCCGGAATTGACTAATTCACTCTTATGGACCCGCGTAATATGCACGGTCCCGATCCGTTGTTACGAAAGCACCTCCAACTCCCCTCCTTCCGCCAGCTCCCTCAAAGCCACCTTCCGCACCTTGCCGCTCGAGGTCATGGGAAACTCGTCCACCGAAAACCAGCGCGCGGGCACCTTGAACTTGGCAATCGCCGCCGCGCAGTGCTCCGCTAGTGCCGCCGCATCCACCGGCTCGCGCAATTGCACCGCCGCCGCCACCACCTCGCCGTAGTAGCGGTCGGGCAGTCCGAACACCGCGATCTCCAATACCGCCGGATGCGTTCTCAGATGATTCTCTATCTCCACCGGGTAAATATTCTCCCCGCCGCGGATGATGAGGTCGCGAAGCCTGCCGCCGGCAATGACCAGCCGCCCTTCCGCGTCCAGGTAACCTAGGTCACCGGTCTTGAGCCAGCCATCTTCGGTGAGGACTTCAGCGGTGGCTTTGTCGTCTTCGAAGTAGCCCCGCATCACCATCGCCCCGCGGGCCTCGATCTGGCCGGTCGCGCCGGCTTTAAGCACTTCGCCAGAAGACACATCGCTAATGCGCACCTGGTAGCCCTCCAGCGGTTCGCCGGCGGTTTCGAATCGCTTCGGGTCGTCGAAGCGCGGACAGGCGATCAGCGTCGAGGCCTCCGTCTGCCCGTAGACCTGAGCCACATAGGGGATGGGAAAGCTTTTAGCGCAGCGGCGCAAAACCTCTGCATCCGTATCCGCGCCGCCGCAGGTGCCGGTGCGAAGGCTGGATAAGTCATAGCGCCCGCGCTCGGAGTGCTCCAGCATCGCGAGGTACGAGGTGGGCACACCAGTCAGCACGGTGCAGCGCTCGGCCTCGATGGTCTTGAACATGAGCTCAGGGTCGAAATGCGACACGCCCACGTAGCAGGCGCCCGCCTGAAGACAGCCGAGCAGATTCATTACGCAGCCCGCGCAGTGAAACAGCGGAATAATGGAGGTCCACTTGTCCGTCGGCTTCAATCCCAGACGCTGTGCCGTGGCGAAAGCGTTCTTCAGCATCCCCTCGTGGGTCAACAGCGCCCCTTTGGGAAAGCCCGTGGTGCCGGAGGTGTACTGAAGCGATCCGACATCGCCCGGCTTCACCTTTGGTAGGCGATCCGGCAGCGCGGACTCCAAAAGCTCCGCATAAGACACACACCCCGGCACCTCCCCTTCCAGCAGCACCACGAACTCGAGCGAAGGCAGCGAATTACGAAGCGCCTGAACGTGCTCAAGATACTCGTTGGAGCGAAACCGTGGAGAGAGAACGATGGCGCGAGCCCGCGACTGCGTCAGTACGAACTTAAGATCATCGCGCCGGTAATGGGTATTCAACGGCACCAGCACCGCCCCCATCAGCGCCGCCGCCCCCTGCACCACCGGCCACTCGATGCGATTCTCGGCCAGAAGCGCCAGGTGATCGCCGGGACGCAGGCCAAGCGACATCAGACCGCCGGCGAGTCGGAGGGAGTGGGCGTGCCACTCAGAAAAAGTCAGGGTTTGATTGGATTCGGGAAAGCGGAGCGCAACTGCTTCACTACGCCGTTTCGCCATTCCGGCAAGCGCGTCTGCGGAGGTGAAAATGGAAGGATTCAAGCTTCGAGTTTCGCTTACCATGGCTCCAGGGCAGGTAGTTTAAGGCACAGCCCCGCCGGATAACCAAGGCGTCGCTGAGCAACGATGATGACTTCCTATCATTACCGGCTCGTTCTCTAGCGACACCTTATATATAAAGGCAACGAAAGCTGGCGAGACGCTCACAGTTACCAAGTCGCCGATCGCTAGATGCGACGCACTGAGCAGATTGCGGCGATCAAGGACTTACGAATGATAGATGTCCCCATGGAACGGGTGCACAAGGGCAGTTATCCTTCCCAGGCTCGTCGCTCGATGCGGGGTGCTGCCTCCGGCCATCGGGGCCGGGCTGGATTCAGCAACGATGGCGAAGGTTTCGGCCGGCGCCTCTTCACCAAGCTTCGCCAGCGAGTCCTTCGTGTCCTTCCTCCTGGACAAACGCTTCGAGCAACAACGTTTCCATGCGAAGCGCCGACAAGGACATAGTAAACATTAAATAATGACTGTCACTCGCCCGAAAGCGGCCACGCCGGTGGTGAAGGCGATGATCACCGTCTACCCCACCGCCCGGGCGATGGATTCAAAGGATGAGCCCGAGCGGGAGATGGTTGAATGCTATGAGCGGATCCGGGTTCAGCAGGCATGTTCTCCCGCGCGCAACAGCAGATGATCGATTCCGGTTACTGACATGAGAAGATGGCTGAAAGCGATCGCCGTCGGGTTGACGACGGGGCTGATAGGGTCACTGATCGGACTCACCCCGTTAGGTTACGAGTTCGAACAAGACTTCGGACTCGCATGGCTGTTCCGCACCCGCGGCCCGGCCACGGCACCGGCGGAAGTGGCCATTGTCGTCATCGACTTCAACACCGCTGCAAGGCTTTCCGAGATTCTTCCGGGCGACGGCACGCAAAGTCGTTTGCCCCCGTTACCCCGCGACTGGCCACGTTCACTCCACGCCAAGCTCCTTGAGGGGCTGACGCGGCTCGGCGCCTCGGTGGTCGTCTTCGATATGGACTTCAACCGCGCCAAGGACGAACAGGACGATCGCGTGTTCGCCGACGCGATTGCCCGCGCCAATCGAGTGATTCTGTTCGAGCGCTTGACCGGCAAGCGCCAACCCATACTCGGCAAAGATGGCAGGCCCGAGGGCTGGCTCTGGGTGGAGCAAAGCGTGCCGCCTCTTCCCATGTTCGCCGACGCGGCCAGGGGCCTCGGGCCCTTCCCACTTCCCAAGCTGGACGAGGCCCTCTACCAGTTCTGGGCTTTCAAACCCAGCGCGGGCGGCAGCGCGACCATGCCCGCGCTGGCGCTGCAGCTCCTCGCGCTTCGCGACTACGATGCCTGGCGGGATCTGCTCGCGGCGGCCGGCGTCGCGAGCAAGGACCAGTTGCCAGCAAGCGCGGACGATCTCTCCCGCCCCGGCGCGTTACAGCAATTCATGCTTAAGATTCGACAAGAATTTGCACGCGATCCGGCCATCCCCGTTCGGATGATTGAATGGCTGGAGAGCGACCAGGCTCTAAGTCTGCCGCCCGATCGGCAGCGAATGTTGAGAGCGCTGAAAGAACTCTACGCGGGAGAGGTGAGCCGCTTTCTCAACTTCTACGGCCCTCCCGGCTCCGTACCCATGGTGCCTTATCATCGCGTGGTCGCAATCGGGCAAGGTGATCGCAACACGGAAGGAATTGATCTCACCGGCAAGGTCGTATTCGTCGGCTTTGCGGACCTCTTCGATCCTGGACATCCGGATCGCTTTTATACCGTGTTTACCGGTCAGGACGGCGTCGATTTGAGCGGCGTGGAGATCGCGGCGACGGCCTTCGCCAACCTTTTGACCCACAATACGGTCGACGTCGCGTCCACCGCTTTGACCGCGCTGTGTCTACTCTTGTTTGGCCTGATTGTCGGCACCGTCGTCTACCGCTTCCCTGCCCACTTTGCCGTCCCGGTGGCGGCGCTTTTGGCCGTCGGCTACGCGATCGCAGTGCAGAGACTATTCAACCAGCACGGATACTGGCTCCCGCTCGCCATCCCCATGATGGTACAGCTTCCCCTCGCTCTGTTGATCGGTCTGCTCGCGCAATATCTCCTCGAGCGCCGGGAGAAGCAGCGCTTCAGCGAGGCGGTAAGCTACTACCTTCCGGAGAATGTCGCCCGTGAGCTGGTGGAAAAGGGTGTCAAGCCCGACGCCGCGAACAAGGTCGTGTACGCCACCTGTCTCGCCACCGACATGGCGGGGTTTACCACTTTGGGCGAGAGCATGGAGGCGGGCGAGCTGGCAACCTTCATGAACGATTACTTCGAGGCACTGGCGGAGCCCCTTCAGCGAAACGGCGTAAATGTCACCGAATTTAGAGCCGACGCGATCATGTGCG
>Ga0224512_10000926_pt1 | contig 29504 bp, 29 predicted proteins | sample SF_May12_sed_USG_4_FD_169103 | JGI IMG/M metagenome (GOLD analysis project Ga0224512, IMG submission 169103) | Sediment microbial communities from San Francisco Bay, California, United States - SF_May12_sed_USGS_13 | ecosystem: Environmental > Aquatic > Marine > Sediment | place: USA... | reverse complement strand
TAAACGTCAGGCGCGAAAAGATCAGAAGGAACTCGATAATATCGCCCGCCATCAAACCGGGCGATAAGGGGAAAGGGGACTGGCTCCTTTTTCCAGAGGTATTTCGGTGGGTCTCTCCGGCCATTGAGAAAAAGGTGCCTGTCCCCTTATCCGCGGGACAGGCACCTTTTTCTTAACGACTGCAGAGTTCCGCACCAACGCCTGGAAAAAGGAGCCAGTCCCCAAAAAGTGCCTGTCCCCCTCTTCCGCTGGCTCTAAATCTGGCATGGATCTTGCTTTATCAATCTATATATTGATTGAAATCCACACCCAGTGACTGATCAACTCATAAGCACCCTGGTTATGCCGACGGCCAATGCCGCGGTCGCTGCAGGCCCGCTGGCGCAACCACCGGCCGGACCGCAGAGCCCCGGCGAGCCTGGCCTTCCGGCGCCCGGCCAGGCGACCGAACGCCAGTCGTTTGCCAATACGATGCGCGCGCAACTGCAGCAGGCACAGCAACCCGTTGACCCGCACCAGGGAGTGGCTGAGCCGGGCGCGGTGATGCTGCAGCGGGGAATTATTGCCGCCCGCGCATCGCCCGATATACCGGCGCTTGGCGCTCTCGGCACCGCGCCGGAACTGACAGAACTCAGCAGTGCCATCGATTTGCCACCCGGCAAAAACTTGCCGCCGGTTGGCAATGGCTTGCCGAACCTGGAATTAGAGGCAGGCGCGCCGCACTCTGCAGTACCGACGCCGGTGGCAGACAATTCGCCATACGGAGAGATCAGCGTGCCCGCGGCGCCGCCAGCCCCTGTGCCTGCAGCGCCCGTGGCCGTCAATCCGGCAGATCTGGTGACGACAGAGACGCGACCGGCCAACCCGCTTTGGACTGCCCCGACCGGCACGACGTCCGGTAACCTCAGCGCCTCGGCCGCGCATCCGGATCAGGCCGCACCGATGAGCAATAGCGCGGGCGGACAGTCCGCCGACGCGGATTCCAGTTCGCATCATCAGTCGTACCGAACGATGGAATCCATGCTCCTCAATACTATGAACAAAAATGACCTGACGACTTCCACGTTGCCTAAATTCGTCATGTCCTCTGATTTCGCCATGACGCAGGCTGCCAACACGATGAGTTCGACACCCGCCCTGGGCGCCACCACGGAGTTAACAGACTTGCCGCAACTGCAATCGATGCGGCCATTGCAGCCGACCGCGGATGCGGAACTTTTCAGCAGCAACTTGAGTAATCGACTGATGATGATGTCCCAGGACGGCGTCCAGTCAGCTCGGTTGAAACTCCATCCCGAAAATTTAGGCCCTCTGGATGTGCGCATCCAGATCGAAGAAGACGGGGCGCGCGTCTGGTTCGCTGCTCAGCATGGCCAAACGCGGGAAGCTCTGGAAGCAGCCATCCCCAGATTGCGCGAACTATTCGCCGATCAGGGCCTGCAGCTGGTTCGCGCGGACGTGACATCCGGAGACGGACGACAGCAGACGGGGGACGGATCCGCACACGGCGCTGATCTGGATTCAGCGACGTCGAAGGAAGACCCCGCTGACCTGACCAATTCATTCATCCCATCGCTTGGCCGAGTCTCCGACCGGCTGCTGGATGTCTATGTCTGACGCAAGGCGCGGATCGGCAACCCGCTGATTCTTTCCGCCCGTGACCTCCAAATTTTTGACGGAACACCCCGCCAGACCGTCAAAAGATTGACGAGGCCGAATTGCGATTTCATAAGTACTTGAAATAAAAAGCTTTTTCTAGATCATTTTAGCTGGCACGTATCTTGCTTATTAATCCATGTGATTTTCCAAGGATGCTAAGCCATGGCAGCTAATACAAGCGAAGTAGCGCAGGCCCCGGTCGCGGCGAAAAAAGGCGGCTTTCTAAACACCGCCCTGATCGCCGTGGGTCTGTTCGTTCTGATGATCTTAAGCCAGCTGACCTTTTCGGTGCTGGCTTGCCGAGTAATGCCCGGGGTTCTGCCGAACTGCGGCGAGATGATAGCTGCGGCTGAAGGCGAAGAAGAAAAACCGAAAGAAATACCGCCGCCGATCTATTTGCCCCTCGAACCGGCACTGGTGGTGAGCTTCGAGGACCAGGATGCAGTGCGTTTTCTGCAAGTCACGGTGGAAGTGATGGCGCGGAACGAAAAAGCAATCGAGGGTGTCCAGACTCACACGCCCGTGATCCGCAACAACTTGCTGATGATGATGGGCGGCAAGGGCTTGAGCGATCTGACCAATCGCGAGGGTAAAGAGGCGCTGCGCCAGGAAGCCTTGCAGGAAGTCCAGCGCATTCTCGTCACAAATACCGGTGAGCCCGGAGTGGAAGATCTCTACTTCACGAGCTTTGTGGTGCAGTAAACCGATGGACTCGAAAAATATCCTTTCTGATGAGGAATCGCAGGCGTTGCGCGATGGCGACGCCGCGACAACGGAAAATGCAGGCGACGCGCCGAGCCAGAATGGTGTCAGTCGCGATCTGCATGCGGATCAGTGGGAGCGAATAGTCGCCGACCAGGTTCCTGCACTTGAATCCATAAGTGAACGCATGGTTAGCCTGCTGAAAACCACCGGTCGGCGCTTCTTTCGCCAATCAGTCGAGGTTGCCGCTGCCCGGAGTCGACCGGAGCGCTGGGGCGCTTACGCCAGACAGCTTGCAGTCCCTTCGAGTCTCAACGTATTGAGCATTAAATCAATGGACATGAAGGGGGTCATTTGCCTGGAGGCAGATTTTGTCTTCGCCCTGGTGGATATTTTCTTTGGCGGATCCGGTAATGGTTCGCGATCCATTGATCATCTGGAATTTACACCGATGGAAGTTCGGCTGGTGCGCAATTTCGTCTCGAGTGTTATTGCGGATATGAAGCAGGCATGGAAGCCGTTCATGAGCCTGGATATCGATCTTGGCGCATCCGAGACGAATCCGATCTTCGCCTCGGTCGCTGCCGGTTCCGATCCGGTCAGCGTGTCTGGCTTTACTTTTCAATACGGTGAAAAGGAGTACGGAATGGAAATCGTTTTGCCGGCCTCCGTAGTGGAGCCGATCAGATTTTTGCGGGATTCCGGAGTGGCCGAAGGATCCCACGCGGAGTCGCAGAAATGGCATAACCGGCTGCAGGAAGACGTGCAGGAGGCCACCGTTCTACTTCGTGCCGTCCTGACAGAAATGGACATCAGTCTTCGGGAACTCACCATGGCCAAACCCGGTGACACGATACCGATAGATATCCCTGCCACGGTGACCATCTATGCTGACAGCCAACCCTTAATGGAAGGGGCCTTCGGTGTCCGTAAAGGACGTAACGCGGTTCACATCAACAAGCCAATAAATCGACGCTTGCTAGGAGAGAAATATGGACGACACGAACGCGACTGATACGTCGGCGACGGAAGACGGCAACGTACCGGTTAAGCCCGAATCCGAAGACGCCGGCGAATTTCAGGCGGCCGACTTTCAGGCAGTCGGAGATAACGTGCCGGACGGAGCCAGTAACGGTACGCCCAATCTGGACATCATCATGGACGTACCCGTTACGCTGTCACTCGAAGTCGGCAGGACGAAGATGAGCGTTGGCCATTTACTGCGCCTGACACAAGGTGCTGTCGTCGAACTCGATCGCCTTGCCGGCGAACCGCTGGATGTGCTGGTCAACGGACAGCTGTTGGCGCGCGGCGAGATTGTTGTCATCAACGACAAATTTGGTATTCGGCTCATTGATGTGATCTCGCCAACCGAGCGTGCGGATTTAGAGCGCTAGGAGCCATGATGATCATACCCACGCGATTGTCGAGAATGCTGCTGTTTGCAGCGGCGACAATTATTCTGCTGGTCACCAGCAGTGTTGGTGTGGCTGCAGAGTCGACAGCGGCGATTGCCGGCAGCGACGTTGCTGACGCCGGCAACCTGTGGGACCCGACACTACGAATGGTCTTGAGCCTGTCAGCCGTACTCGCACTCCTCGGTGGCTGCACCTGGCTCGCAAAACGCATGCGCAACGGTGCTTCATTCAAGAGCGGGATGATCGAAGTCATCAGTGGCGTATCTCTGGGCGGGCGCGAAAAAGTCGTGTTACTGCGCGTGGGCGGTGACGAAATTCTGGTCGGCGTAAGCCCCACCGGCATGCGTCCGCTGCATGTGCTGCGTAAACGGCCGGAGCCATCAGGCTTCTCGAATTACATGGAGAAAACGGAATGAGATTCCTGCTGCTGATCTTCGCTGTCTGGATAATGCCGGAATTCGCTGCCGCCGAAACGGGCATTCCGGCCGTATCACTGGTCGACAACAGCGATGGGAATCAAACCTGGTCGGTCAGCATTCAAATTCTGATGCTGATGACGGCGCTGACTTTTCTGCCGTCATTGGTGCTCGCCGCGACATCCTTTACCCGCATCGTCATCGTACTGGCGATACTGCGCCAGGCGATCGGCATGCCACAGACACCTCCGAATCAGGTATTGATCGGACTTGCCTTATTCCTGAGTTTCTTTGTCATGAGCCCGGTCATTAACGACATTTATCAGGAGGGGGTGCAACCCTACATGGCCGGCGCCATGCAGCTCGATACAGCCGCCGAAGCAGCCCAGGCGCCATTGAGGGACTTCATGTTCAGCCAGACTCGGGAACCCGATCTGGCGATGTTTGCCGGACTCGCCGGCGACGACGGTTATGAGTCGGTCGACAGCGTGCCCATGTCGGTACTCCTGCCGAGCTTTCTTACCAGTGAACTCAAGACCGCTTTCCAGATTGGCTTTTTAACCTTTATCCCGTTTCTGATCATCGACCTGGTGGTTTCGAGCGTCCTGATGTCGATGGGCATGATGATGCTGTCACCAATGCTCATCTCACTGCCATTCAAAATTATGCTGTTCGTGCTGGTAGACGGCTGGGCGCTGCTGATCGGCACCCTTGCGGCCAGTTTTAATGCTTAGTTCTCGACCAAGGTGATATTGACAGTCATGACACCCGAAACTGTACTAAATGTCGCAAGTGATGCGCTAATGATCGCCAGCATGCTGGCTGCGCCGCTACTACTCAGCGCCCTGGCCACGGGTGTTTCAATCGGCGTGCTGCAAGCGGCGACACAAATCAATGAAATGACATTGAGCTTTATCCCGAAGCTGCTGATCCTGGTGGTCGCCCTGTTGACGGCCGGGCCGTGGATGCTGCAGCTGATCATCAATTACACGCGCACCTTGTTCAACAGCATCCCCGGACTGCTGGGTTAATGGAGAGTTTCCAAGATGCTCACCGTTCTGCAAATCAGCGACACCATCATGGCGACCATGTGGGCCATGCTGCGTGTCTCCGGTTTGGTGCTGGTGGCGCCGATCCTCGGGGCCGTGTTTGTACCCGCCAGAGTGCGTGTGTTGATCGCGGCCGTGCTCGCCGTAGCGATGCTGCCGGTGATTGCCGAACAACCCGCCTACTCGCCGTTGAGTGGACAAGGCATGTTGACCATCGCCCAGGAGATTATCGTCGGCGTGGCCATCGGGTTTATCCTGAAGCTGGCGATCGAAGCTGCGGTTTTTGCCGGCCAGGTGATTTCGATCGGAATGGGTCTGAGCTTCGCCACGGTCGTGGATCCCCAACAGAGCGGCACGCCGCTTCTCGGCAGGCTGTACATCATCATTGCAACGCTGCTGCTGCTCGCTGCCAATGCTCATCTGGCCCTGATTGCGATACTGGCGGAAAGCTTCACATTTATACCCTTGGGCTCCGGAGGCTTGAACGCGCCCGAAGCCAGGCAGGTAGTCGATTTCGCATCGGTCATGTTTGTGGGCGCCATGCAATTGGCGATGCCGGCGGTCATTGCAATTCTGATGGTCAACGTGGCGTTTGGCGTGATCAGTCGTGCCGCGCCAACACTGAATCTGTTTGCGGTCGGTTTTCCTATCACCCTGATGACCGGATTCTTGATCATGATGATGAGTGTTAAGAACCAGGGACACGTCTGGGATGCGCAATTGTCTGAAGCGTTTGTCGCAATCGGCCGCTTGATTGGTGGGCCCTGACGATGGCTGAAAACGAACAACAGCAGCAAGAGCGTACCGAACAAGCGACGCCAAAGCGCCTCGAAGAGGCACGTAAACGCGGCCAAATTGCGCGATCACGCGAACTCAATATGGCGGCCGTCATGATCATCGGCGCGCTGGCCCTGTACGCAGGTCAACCCAGGTTTGGCGGCTTCTTTATCGAACTGATGACCCGTGGTCTGAGCTTCAACATTCATGGGCTGCACTATCCCGAGTCCATAATAGAAGCGCTCTCGCAGGCGGGGCTCAGTGCAGTGGTTGCTTTCGCACCATTTCTCGCCGCCGCAACGGTTGCCGCAATTCTGGGTGGCGTTGCGATAGGCGGGTGGTCTTTCAGCCCCTCGCCAATGGCACCGAAATTCAGCAAGCTGGATCCGATCAAGGGTCTGAAGCGCGTGTTCGGTCTGCGCGGCCTCGTCGAAACGGGTAAAGCCTTAGCGAAGGCGGCCGTGGTGGGTGGTTGTGCGTTCGGCTTCATCGCTTATGCCAGCACCAGCATTTTCAATCTAAGCCTGGCGCCGCTGACGTCCGCGATGTCCGGCGCCGGGACGATGGTCGCCACTACGCTGCTCATTTGCAGCATGTCACTGGTGCTCGTCGCAATGTTCGACGTGCCGTTTCAGATCTGGAATCACAAGAAACAGCTCCGCATGACGCGCAAGGAAATCGAGGATGAAATCAAGGAAACCGAAGGCAGGCCAGAAGTACGCAGCCGGATACGGGCTATGCAGCAAGAACTGGCTGACCGGCGCATGCTCGAGGATGTTGCCGAGGCCGATGTACTGGTTACGAACCCGACGCATTTCGCCGTCGCACTGAAATACGATGAAGGCCAGACGGGGGCGCCGATTGTCCTGGCGAAAGGCATGGATTACCTGGCAGAACGCATTCGCGAAATCGCCAGGGAACACAACGTCGCGTTTTTTGAAGCCCCGCCATTGGCACGCGCACTTTACTGGACCACCGATGTCGGCAAGGAAATTCCGGCGCAGCTGTACCTGGCCGTTGCCCAGGTGCTGACGTATGTGTATCGACTCAAGGCCGCTATGGAACGACGTGATGCAGAGTGGCCGGATCGACCGGACATCGAAGTCGACGGAGAGTTAGCCGAAGGGCCTCAAATTGGCCGCCGCGATAACACCGAGCATTGACAGTTAGATCGAAAGATTAATGATCTGATAAGGAATCGAAGTGGTTACGACACTCAAAAACATAGTCACGACTGGCGCAGGTGTGCCATTGGTGTTATTGGCCATGCTTGCGATGGTGGTCCTGCCACTGCCGCCGCTGATCCTGGACGCTTTGTTTTCATTTAACATCTGCCTGTCACTGATCGTCATCCTGGCAGTCATGTATGTCCTCCGGCCACTGGATATTGCGGCATTTCCAACCGTTTTGCTGTTGTCGACCCTGCTCCGCCTCGCTCTGAATGTCGCTTCCACCCGAGTCGTTCTGCTGGAGGGACACAACGGCACCGATTCAGCAGGCAAAGTCATCGAGGCGTTCGGTGAGTTCGTGGTCGGCGGCAATTACGCCGTGGGTTTGGTGATTTTCGCAATCCTGGTCATCATCAATTTCGTGGTGGTCACCAAAGGCGCCGGTCGAGTTTCTGAGGTCAGCGCCAGGTTCACATTGGATTCCCTGCCCGGCAAGCAGATGGCTATCGATGCCGACCTCAACGCCGGCATCATTTCACAGGATGACGCGATCGCGCGTCGCAATGAAGTGCGCGCCGAGGCTGATTTTTATGGTGCCATGGATGGCGCCAGCAAATTTGTTCGCGGTGACGCGATCGCCGGTTTGCTGATTCTGTTCATCAATCTTTTGGGTGGCATGCTCATCGGCACTCTGCAGCACGACATGGCGTTTTCCGGCGCAGCGCAAACTTACGCACTCTTGACGATTGGTGACGGCCTGGTTGCGCAGATCCCTTCACTGTTGTTGGCCACATCGGTCGCAGTGATCGTAACGCGTATGTCGCGAAGCGAAGACATGAGCAGCCAGATGCTGTCGCAGTTGCTCGGTGACCGGCGGGTGCTGCGCGTCGTCGCCGGCCTATTGGCGATCCTGGGTATCGTACCGGGCATGCCCAACATGGCCTTTTTGATGATGGCCGCCGCCTGTGCCGGCGTCGCATGGATGATGGAGAAACGGGCCGACGCGCCAGAGGAACCCGACGAACTGCCAGCGGCACCCGATCTGGTCGAAACCGAGGCGTTGCGCGAGTTGAGCTGGGACGATGTCGGGGAAACCGATGCTATCGCTCTCGATGTCGGCTATCGACTTATTCCACTGGTGGACAAGGCGCAGGACGGTGAACTCATGCGCAGAATCAAAGGGGTCCGCAAGCGGCTGTCCGAAGAACTCGGCTTTCTGATTTCCCCGGTGCGCATTCGTGATGACCTGGAACTATCGGCGAATGAGTACCGCATCAGTCTGATGGGCTCGCCCATCGCTCAGAGCGAAGTTTATGTCGACAAGGAACTCGCAATAGATCCCGGACATATTTCGGAGCCGATCGAAGGCATCGCGGCAAAGGATCCAGCATTCGGTCTCGAAGCCGTCTGGATTGAGCCGGTGCAGCGTGATGACGCCCAGAGCCGCGGCTACACGGTGGTAGACGTGCCGACCGTCATTGCCACACATATAAGTAAGGTGCTACAGGAAAATGCCCATGAATTATTCGGCCATCAGGAAGCCCAGGAACTTTTAGATCGACTGTCCCGGCAGGCGCCCAAACTGATCGAGGAACTGGTACCGAAGACACTGCCGCTGAGCTGTGTTGTTCGCGTCCTCCAGGAATTGTTATTGGATCAGATTCCGATCAGCAATATGCGCACGATTTGTCAGACGCTGGCGGAGCATGGTCGCAACACCCAGGATCCGGAAACGCTGGTCGGCTTTGTGCGCGCTGCGCTCGGAAGATCGATTATCCAGAAGGTCAGCGGCAACGCCGATGAATTGCCGGTTATTACCCTGGATCCGAACCTCGAGCAGATTCTGCAGGACGCCGTTCAGGGCGGCGCTGATGCAGCGGCCATCGAACCGACGCTTGCCGAACGCGTGCAGATCCAGCTTTCCGAGACCGCACAGCAACAGGAACTTGCAGGTCAGCCGGCCATCTTGCTGGTGGCACCGGTTCTGCGGCCGTGGCTTGCGCGCTTTCTGAGATTTGCGGTGCCGACGCTAAAAGTGCTCGGCTACAACGAGGTGCCCGATAGCAAACGTATCAAGCTGGTCGCGGCCGTAGGGGCATAGCGCAAGTTGCAAAACAGTGACGTGATTTAGGCAAGGAAGGATTAGTCATGAAAATCAATAGATTCACCGGAGCGGACATGCGCGAGACGATGCGCCTGGTGCGCGATTCTCTCGGTGCAGAGGCCGTCATCCTGGAAACCAGTCAGGTCGAAGACGGTGTCGAGATTTCCGCCGCCATGGATTTTGACCCGGCCGAATACAAACGATCGCGCAAAAAGACCATAAGAAAGTCGGTCGCCAACGACGGCGAAGAAATAACCGCAGGTGAATCCACTGAGACTGCCGGAGCGCGGAGCAATTCACCGCAAACCGAGCTCGAAGAACCAATAATCCCGGCGTCCGTGGAAGCGGATCCCGAATTCCAGAAAATGCGCCACGAGGTCAAGACAATACGTTGTCTGCTGGAAGCGCAAATTTCACGGTTGATCTGGGATGAGAAATCACGGCGGAGCCCGGGCGCCACCAGCGTCATGCGCAACCTCAGCAGCCTCGGGCTGGCACCGGATATCGTGCAGCGCCTGCTGGCAGAAATTAACGACGTCGACCAGTTGGATAATTCCTGGTCGGCCCCTCTTAAACACCTGGTTCAGGACATTCCCGTCTGCGAGGAAGACTTGATTTGCAACGGCGGTATTTTCGCCCTGGTTGGCGCCACCGGCGTCGGCAAGACAACCACGATTGCCAAACTCGCGGCCCGTTACGCACTGCGCAACCGGGCCGAGGACATCGCGCTGGTGACCACCGATAATTTCAGGGTCGGCGCCAGGGAGCAGCTGGAAATCTTCGGCCAGATCCTCGGCGCGCCCGTTTATCATGCCGCCGACAGTGCGGCGCTGAGCGAAATCATTCGCGGCCTGGCAGACAAAAAGCTGGTGCTCATCGATACCGCCGGCATGAGCCCGAGGGACTCCAGCCTGATGCAGCAACTGTCCTGCCTCGGCGAAGCAGATCAGGACATTGGCGTGCTCCTGACCGTTCCGGCGAATGCCCAGTCCGGATCGATGCAGGAAATGGTAGACGCCTTCCGGGCGACCCGGCCAATGGCATGCATCCTGACAAAAATGGATGAAGCCACTTCCCTGGGCGGCGCCATTTCATTCGTCATACGTGCGGGCCTGCCGCTGGCGTATGTCGCCAACGGCCAGCGGGTTCCCGAAGATCTGCAATTTGCCGGCCCGCGTCGAGCCTGGCTGGTCAAGGCCGCCGTCGAATTAATGCGCCTCCAGGATGACCTGGTGGCCGAGGACTATATGGCCGAAGAGTTTGCGGAGGTAGCCATCGATGAATGCGCGTAACGACGAAAATCCAAAAGTTCGCAACATCACCGATCAGGCGCACGGTCTGCGGCGGCTGAAAAATCAGAACCCGGTAAAGGTCATTACCGTAACGGGTGGCAAAGGCGGTGTCGGCAAGACCAATATATGCGGCAACCTGGCCGTGGCGTTATCGATGTTGGGCCGACGCGTGATGTTGCTGGACGCTGACCTGGGTCTGGCGAACGTCGATGTCATGTTTGGACTGCAGCCGCGCTTCAACCTCGCTGATGTGGTTCGCGCTGAGCGCAGCCTCGACGAAGTCATCGTGACGGGCCCGGAAGGGGTCATGGTGGTGCCGGGTGCTTCCGGATTGAGCAGTATGGCGAACCTGACGCCGGCACATCATGCCGGAATCATCAACGCCTTTAATGACCTGGCCTCGCCGGTGGACGTATTCCTCGTGGATACGGCCGCTGGCATTGGTGATGGCGTGCTGCGCTTCGCCGAGGCAGCTCATGAAGTTATCGTGACAGTCTGCGATGAACCGACTTCGATTACGGATGCCTACGCGCTGATTAAACTCCTCAGTTTGGAGCGGGGCGTGTCGCGTTTCCGCATCGTCACCAATATGACCCGCCAGGGCGGTGACGGCAGCAGATTATTCGAAAAGTTGCTGCGAATTACCGATCGTTTCCTGCGGGTGTCCATGGACCATGCCGGGAGCATCCCGTTCGACGATCGCGTCTGGCGCGCAGTGCAGCTGCAGACGCCGTTTATCCAGGCGTTCCCGTCCTGCCTCGCCTCATCGGCACTGAAACAGTTCGCCAACCGGGTCGATGGTTGGGCAATTCCGCAAACAGCCCGTGGCCATATTGAATTTTTCTTCGAGCGGCTCCTGAAGCTCCCGAACGAACCGGAGAATATAGTGGCATGACTGACGCTGCCTCCGCATACGCCCTGGGCCAGCAGCTCTCACCAGACACGCTGGTCGAAAACCACGCGCCGCTGGTCAAGCGTATTGCAGTGCACATGCGTGGCCGCCTCCCCGCGGGCACCGAACTCGATGATCTGATTCAGGTTGGTTTGATCGCGTTGCTGGACGCAGCAAGGCAGTACTCGCCGACGAAAGGCGCGAGCTTCGAAACTTTTGCGAGCATCCGGGTACGCGGAGCGATGTTAGATGAAGTCAGAAGCAATAATTGGGCGCCCCGCTCCGTGTATCGAAACCAGCGCAAACTTTCAGCCGCCATTGTTGCCGTGGAAAGCCGCACCGGTTCCCATGCGACCGCGCCGGAAATCGCCGCAGAACTTGGCGTATCACTCGATGAATATTTTCAGATGCTGGCAACCACATCGGCCTCGCGAATGTTCAGCTTGGATCAATCGGGTATCGACCCGGATGCTACGGCGAATCACCGCTATGTCGCCGATGACGATCCGGCCCGGCAACTTGAATCCGATGAATTCAAAAAGGAAATCATCGCCGCGATCAAATCACTGCCGGAGCGTGAAGCCCTGGTGTTGTCTCTTTATTACGATGAAGAATTGAATTTGAAGGAAATTGGCGAAGTACTCGGTGTCAGTGAATCACGCGTTTGCCAGATCCACAGCCAGTCATTGGCCAGGCTGCGTGCGCGGGTTCACGACAGGTTCGCAATGTCGGCTGACGGCGATTAGATCGCGATCACGCCTGGCAAGCCCTATCTAGGAGAGCAACGGCAATGGGACTTTATATGAGCACTATTGACCATATCAATCGGCCACTTCCGAGCCGCAAGGTTCGCAAGCCTGACGAAAAACGCAAAAGACGTGAACCAGGTCCCGGAAAAGGTAAACCGGACGCGAATAAAATGCCGAGTGAACATAAGCCCCGTGGCGATGATCACCAGGTTGACGAGTTGGCTTGATGGAGAAGACAACATGATGTGGCTACCTGTTATGACTTGTATTGCAGTACTGGGCGTCGCGCTCTACGCGTGGGACGCGCGTCGTAGCGCCCGTCAAGCCGCGGACTATAGTGCCGAGCTCGAGGTACTGCTGATAAACATGTCGGAACGGTTGGTCGAAATGGAAACTGCGTTTACCACACTGCGAGGTGAATCCAGGGCCCTGTGCAGCCGCGTGGATCGACTCGGTTTGCGTCAAGGTCGCCTGGAAACGGTCACAGGCAAGCCCGGATTCAATGAAGCAATTGCTTTTGCCCGCCACGGTGCGAATGCGCGCGAGCTCATTAACACCTGTGGACTTAGTCATGGAGAGGCGCGCCTCGTGCAAGTCCTTTACGGTAGTGATAGCGAAGACGATTACCGCGTGACACCAGACAATACGTCTGCAATCGACGCGCATTAGATTTAACAGCTTAAATAGCAGAAAAGTTACTGCCGGTTAAAGAAATGACGTTTGGAGTTAAGAATGGCACGGATACCTGATGAATTTCTGAAACGCATCGAGGGTTGCACGAGTTTCCCAACGCCGCCCGCAATAGCGCTTAAGGTGATTCAGCTCGCGCAGGATCCGGGCGTCGATCTGGCGGTCGTCGCTAACGCATGCAGCTCCGATCCGGCTATTGCTGCCAAAGTCTTGAAAATCGCTAACTCGGCCTTCTACGGAAGTCGCCGAAAAAGCGCAAATCTCCGCCAAGCGCTAATCATTCTCGGCTTGAACGCCACCTTGACGCTGGCGTTGAGCTTCACCCTGGTATCGGCGCTGCGCAGTAATCCGAATTCGGGATTCGATCTTACAAAATACTGGCGACGGGCGATTCTCGCTGCCAGCTGGGGCAAAACATTGGCCGCCGAGCTGGGTCGCAAGGACGCCGAGGAAATCTTCATCGCCGCACTGCTTCAGGATATTGGCATGCTGGCGATTGACAGGGTTGCGCCAGAAGTATTTAAAGACATATCGCCCTTCGACCTGGAACACACCAAGGCGCTCTGCCAGCATGAGCGGAATTGCCTGCAAACCGACCATGCGGCGATAGGCGCCTGGCTGCTGGAAAGCTGGAATATGCCCAAGCATCTGCCACGGGCTGTGGAGTTTAGCCATGATCCGGACGCCGCTGCAGCCGAACCGGCGGAACGGGAATTTTTCCGTATCGTCGCCATAAGCGCTGCGCTTGCCGACGTCTGGCTCGCGGGTGGCGACGAAGCGAGTATCAGACGTGCGGGTAATCTGGCCAACCAGCAACTGGGCATCCTGCCCAACCGCATGGCCGAGTTGTTCGAGACTATCGAAGAGCAGTTGCCCGTGGCACAGGAGATCTTCGAAATGGAGCTGTTCGATGCCGAGCAACTCCAGAACATCACGGATACCGCACGCGAAATTCTCATGATTCGCAATTTGCACGCATTGTCCGAAGCCGCCACTCTGCAGAAACAGACTTCGCGATTGCGGGATGAAAACAGCGCCCTCAAAGATAAGACCAACAAAGACGCATTAACAGGGGTGCACAGTCGGCGATTCCTGACGGATTCGCTGGACAAAGAATTCGCTGCAGCTGTCAAGCATCAGTGGCCGTTAAGCCTGATCTTTATTGATATTGACTTGTTCAAAGAGATAAATGATACCTATGGTCACCAGGCTGGAGATGCGACGCTGCAAAGCGTGGCATCCCTGCTATCGGCGCAGCTCAGAGATTCGGATATTGTCGCGCGGTACGGAGGCGATGAGTTTGTTCTGCTATTGCCCGGCACCGACGCAACGAATGCGGATCTGGTTGCCAGTCGCATAATTAATGCCATCCAACGCCATCAGACGGTCGTCGAGAGCGCGTCCTTTTCCGTCACACTGTCAGCCGGAATCGCCACTTACGACAGCCAGAGCAAGTTTTCAAAATCCGAAGATTTGCTGGCAGCAGCCGACCGTGCCTTGTATCACGCGAAAAGTAATGGCCGTAATCGGTACACCTGTTACGAATCGATAGAGGCCGCCTGATCGCTAATCTGCGCTGGAATCTTCCACGCCTGGATGCGTGGAATGTATCCCATAGCGTTTCATTTTTTCCGCCAGAGTCGTGCGCCGGATTTGCAGCCGGCGAGCCGTGTGGGCCACGATGCCATGCGAATCGTGAAGCGCCCGTCGAATCAATGCGATCTCGATATTTTCCAGATAAGTCTTCAGCGGCATACCCTCGCTGGGCAACTCGAAATCCTGTGGTTGCGGCCCTGAAGCGCGAGTTTCAGCGACATCCTTGCGGTCTGATTCCCGAAGCCGGGCTTTAGCGGTATATTGCGTCGGCAGATCGGCGATATCTACCCTGCCCCCCGTATACAGAACACAAAGTCGCTCAATCAGGTTCGCCAACTCTCTTATATTACCTGGCCAATCATATTGCTTGAGTACGCGGATCGCGCCCGGCAATATTTCGACCGGCTGAATATCGGATTGCGCGCATCGGCTTAGAATGTTTGCCACAAGACTGTCAATATCATCCGCCCGCTCTCGCAATGCCGGCAGCTCTACGGGAAATACATTCAATCGATAAAACAGATCTTCACGGAAATCACCTTCCTTGATGGCTTCTTCCAGATCGCGGTGGGTCGCTGCCACTATCCTCACGTCACACGGTCGGCTGCGATTGTCGCCTACTCGCTCATACACTCGTTCCTGCAATACCCGAAGCAGTTTCACCTGCATACCCAGACTCATGTCCCCAATTTCATCGAGAAAAATCGTTCCACCTTCTGCAGCCTCGAAGCGCCCCACACGCGCAGATATCGCTCCGGTGAATGCGCCCTTCTCGTGACCAAAGAGTTCACTTTCCAGAAGATCTGGCGGAATCGCGCCGCAATTTACCGGAACGAATAATTTATCCCGACGTGGCGATAATTGATGAATATAGCGCGCTGCCCATTCCTTTCCGGTACCCGACTCACCGGTAATCAGGACATTCGTCGTAAATCCGGCAACCTGCTCGATCAATCGCCGGACGCTTGTCATCCGATGGCTGCCGCCGGTCGGGAAGTACACCACCGGGGCATCCTTGCTGGCCTCATCGATGTAAGCAGCCTCTCGCGTTGCGGCGTTTGTCTCCTGGCCACTGAGGTCGCTGACACCCTTCTTTCCCAGTGCCGGTCCAGTTGATTGATTCATCGCTGCCCCCAACTAAGCAATCGGCCCAACTCATAGTTAGCGAACGCCAGAACAATGACAGGCTGATCTGACATGATCGATTTTCGCACTCAAGCCCACGTAACAACGTTTGACATATTCAGCTATTTTCCCTGAAGGGTCAAATGGATGCGCGGTTTCACAGGCCTGGGAACGTGACATACATACGGGGCGCGGTAGCCTGAAAATGTTATTTTGAGTTTGCGTGGAGCGAAGTCGTGCGCCTCGACGCGCGGCTGACAAGAAGGACCTTTGATCAATGACCGAACTTCCCGGCAAGCGGTTTTTTCTGGGGCTGCTCTTCGGAGTCGCGGCGATCATGCCCGGCTTTGCCGCAGATCAGAGCAATGCTGACGATGCTCAGGTGCAAGACGCCAATTCCGCGAGCGCCGACTCGCAGCATGCACAGATGCACGCGACGCGTGCCTGGAACGCGTCCGTCGTCGGCCACGATCGGCCGAACGCAGCGCAATGGTCCGCTTCCGTTTTAAGATTTCGTGTCTACGATGGTGTCATCGCTGCTGGCCCCATAATTGACCGTCGGGTCCCCGCGTATGCTGTCGACGTGAATGCCCAATTTAAGAAATGTGCCGACGGCAGTCTCCAGATCAGCACACTCGATATCGGCGGCTTACTTTACGAGCCGGCAGATCACTGCGCGCATGCCGATTGGCCCGGCAATTTTATCGGCATGCGGGATGGCAACACGAGCAGCTCGGCCAACGGCACGCAAGGGCCGGGAGTGGCCTCGGGACAAACCCCCGGCAAACCCATAGCCGGCGATAAAGTCATCCGCTGCGATCCGGCAACCTGGTCCTGCCGGACCATCGGTCCATAGATCAAACTTCGGGTTTCTCATGGGCCGCGAAAATAGACGCAACTACTATCGCATCATGCACGTCCAGGCAGATGCGCCGGTGGAGATCATTCGCTCCAGCTACCGGACGCTGATGCAGCGACTCAAGATGCATCCGGACCTGGGCGGCGACCACTGGGATGCAGCGCTGATCAATGAAGCCTACGCCGTGCTGAGCGACCCGGACAAGCGCGCAGACTATGACCGCCAGTTGTCTGATTACGAGCGGCAGGCCGAATCCGCCGTCATGGAAGACACGCTGGATCCGCGGACCCCTGCCGGCCGCCCGGTTTCGCCCGTGGCGGCCAACCGCTGCCCTTTTTGCAAGCAAGATCACCATCACATGCGAAATATCGATGCGGACCAGTTGTGTTCAGCCTGTGCAAGCCCGCTTTGCCCGGCCGAGCCCCCGAATCACGAAACGTCCTGGATGCGAGCGGTGGATCGCTTCCCTCAGGATCAATTAATCACGTTCTTTACCCGCTGGCCCCAACCCGAAGCCCACTCCGGACAGCTACTGGACATCTCTGTTACCGGCATGCAGTTCGAGACCGAACGCCAGGTCGCCCGGCACCAGTTCCTGAAAATTCACTGTGATGTGTGCAGCACCATTGCCCGGGTGGCACATTGCCGACCGAAACCCGGTCAGGCAGACCCCACCTGGCTGGTGGGTGTCGAGTTTTTCACGCTGCGTTTCGAACGCTTGCGTGGCGCATTCGTTTCCGAACAAGCATAGAGCGCAGTTCACAGCATAGATGTGAGCAAAACCCGGCTGCGGGTCGCCGCCGCCACATAAGTATTCGTGAACCAGCGCCTTGGCTGGCAGCCGGCGAATAAGCGCCCGGGCCGGACTAATCCACGCGTAACGCCGGTTATTGAAAAACATCCCGGGTCGTGCGAGAGTCGCGGCCCGGATTTGTTGTTTGCAGGCCTCTGTTGTCCGACGTGGACCGCGCAAAGTCGCAGGAGCAAAGAGCGCGCATGAAACAACGACGCATATCGTCGGCATCTGCCAGCATGGCGCACTCCGCATTGGCCGAACAGGCCTGGACCAATGAACTCTTGCGCACCATTAATCGTGTCCAGACCGAGTTCATCCGTTCGCCGGATCCTCGCCGCTCCTTCGATCTGCTGCTGCAAGCTCTGCTCGCTCTAACCAAAAGCGATTTCGGATGGTTCGGCGAATTACATTCTGACGAAGGCGGTAACTCGAAGCTTAGCTTCCACAATGCCTGTGCCAGACCCCGGAAACCGAATAAACCGGCACGCCATCCGGACCCGGCGCCCACTGTATGTTTAGGAGACCTACCCCGCGAGGCGCCGATTTACCAATTGGTCAAGTCCCGGAAAATACTGATCTGTAACGATAGGCGCCGGGATCCCATGGGGGTTTATACAACAGAAGACGGATTGCGCTTGACCGCATTTCTGGGCATGCCGTTGGTGTCGGGTGACGAGGTGGTAGGATTCGTTGGTCTTGCCAATGACCGCGGCGACTATAGCGTCGAGCTGACCAAGCGTTTGGAACCATTCTTGCGGACTGCGGCAAACTTGATCGCCGCGCGCCGGGTTCACGAGCTTCGCCTGCAGGCCGAGCACGCATTCTTCGCCGGTGAACAATTACGTAGCGCCATTCTGGAAACCGCGGTTGACGGCATTATATCCGGCGACCAAAACGGCCGGATCATCGAATATAACCGCGCAGCAGAAAAAATTCTCGGCTGGCGGCGGGACGAAGCCCTTGGCCGAGGTGTCGCCGACACGCTGATTCCGGCGGGCCGCAGAAAGTCCTACCTTGAAAAGAGCAGCGCGGTCCATGCCGCCACGAAATCTGTGTTCAAGGGACGGCAATTCGAAACCATGGCACAGCATAAGGATGGTCGGTTAATCCCTGTGGAACTTACCATTACTGCAACGGAGATCCATGGCGAGAAAGTATTTACTTCATTTCTGCGGGACATCTCGGCGAAAAAGAAGAGCGAGAAAGAACTGAATAAAGCCCTCGCGGATGCCCAGGCCGCCAATGTGGCGAAACGTAAGTTTGTTGCCTACATGAGTCACGAAATTCGCACGCCGCTGAATGCAATCCTGGGGGGCGTCGAACTCTTGACAGAAACTGGATTGACGGACGCGGCAGATGAAATCGTGAGAGTCCTTAGCGATTCCGCCAGCGCGTTACTTACCCTGGTTAATGACGTTCTGGATTTTTCCCAGATCGAGGCAAAAAAGGTGAAAATCAGGCCGGTGGAAACTTCGGTGGCCGACTTGCTGGACAGCGTCGTGCGGGTTAACGCCGGTCGCGCCCATGCGAACAAGGTGAGCATAGGCAACATAATCGACCCGTCGGTACCCGCACGAATTATCACGGATCCCGATCGGGTACAACAGATTCTGATCAACCTTGTCGCTAACGCCATCAATTACTCTCCCGGCGGGCACGTCAGCATACGGGTTGTCCGCGACGCACACTCATTGTTGCGCTTCGAAGTTCGCGATAACGGTGTGGGTATCCCGGCTGACGCGCAGTCGGAAATTTTCGATGGATTCTTCCGCGTCGAGGGCCCTGCAAGTTCCACGGCCGGGGCAGGCTTGGGTCTGGCTATATGCAAGCGCATGGTCACGCTGCTGGACGGCTGCATTGATTTCCGCAGCAAGCCGGGCGACGGCAGCGTCTTCTGGTTCACTATTCCGATGGGACCGGCAGACAGCCAGGTGTATCGGCCCCGGGCCAGTGGTGTCTTCCATGGCCTGAAGGTCGGCATCGTCGGTCCGGACGATGGGTGCCGCGCCGACCTCGTTGATCAAATGACCCGATGGGGCATCGACACGGCATGCTTCAGCACCTATGCCATGCTGCGTGCCAGCGATAGAAACTCCGAGATCGCCGACCGCTACGATATGGTCATCTGTGACGTCGAGGCAATGCCCCGCGCGGACCAATGTGAGATTTCGGCAACCTTGAAGCGGGGAACAGCGAAACTCGTCTGGTTCATGTCCACGCCAAAATGCGGCATGGCGTTCCAGGAAGCAGAAACCACCGGTGATTTTTTACTTCGCGGGCCGATTCTTCAGGCCGACCTCGTGGCGTGCCTTAATACCAGCGTCGGTCGGCTGCCGGCCGACCGGGACCTCGGCTCCGGGGCTGCCGCTGCCACGCCGGAGCTCAGCGGTCTGATCGGCAAGCGGGTTCTGCTGGCGGAGGACAGTGAATCAAACCGCGTGGTCAGTAGCGCGATGTTGTGCAAGAAGGGCATGATTGTCGAGACCGTTGAGGACGGTCTTGCCGCTTTTTCGGCGGTCGAGGCATCTGATCACGACCTGATACTGATGGATCTGGATTTGCCCGGCATCGATGGACTGGAAGCGACCCGGCGAATTCGCGCGCTCGATGGCCCGAAAAGTGCGGTTCCGATTGTCGCGATGACCGCCCATGCGTTACAGGGGATCGAAGCCCAATGTCTGGAAGCTGGAATGAATGACTGTCTCAGCAAACCAGTTGATTCCGACATCATGTTCAGCAAATTACATGATCTTCTGACGAAAAGCGGCGACCACGCGGGCATCAGGTTGGAGAACCCGGAAATAGTTGCCCGATAACCGGTGCACGTTACGGTCTCATCCAATCGTGCAGAGCGCGACAACCGGGGCGGTCACGGTCCCGGCTGAAACCGTCAACCAGCGATCGCGTTTTGTACGGCCAGTCGGTCGGCAAACCGACAGATGACATTCCCGTCTATGCCGACGGCCATCTCGCTAGTCACGATCGCATTGCGCAGGTGGGTGCCGGCCGGAATGTAAGTGCCGGGCATAACGACACAGGCGTAGAGGAATACGCCCTCATCAACGTAGACATCGTCGCCCATCACGATCGGCCCATGTAACTGCACATCGGGTTTGATTTCGCAATGCGAACCGATCAAGACGGGGCGGTTACGAATGACTTCCGGCCGGAAACAGCTGTTCGGCTCGCTGCAGAAATGCCGGTTCGGCAAGCCGTTCGCGACGTTCGCAGCGGCGACGCGCTCATCCAGCCCGTCAATGTTCGCCAGGTAAAACTCGGTGATGTCGTGCAGCTGAGAAAACTCCGCGGCGTCGAGCTCGACGGTCCGCCAGTTCGCGCCCCTTGTTGGGTTCTGCGGCGCCCAAGACAGTGCGTCGAGCTGCAGGTCCCGCTGACGGCACAGGCACAGCTGCGCGCAGCGTCCATCGATTTGCGCGATGACCTGGGTCGCCAGAATATTCATCGCAGCCCGTCGGAACGAAGCGATTGATGGGCTGCGGTATACGTCACCGCGCATCGCCAGGAATTGATTCGGCAGCTGGTTCGCGAAGCGCCGTGCGACATGCGTGGGCGACTCGCCGGACCGCGCACGCACATAATCAATGTTCATGCCCGGCCACTCGCCATGGCCGATTTTCTGTTCGACCATGGGCGCGGACTGCTCACCAAGCACCAAAGTGATCGAGCGGACGTCGGCCGCGGCGAGGTCTTCGAGCGTGTGCTCTATCAAAGTCTTTCCGCCCACCGGTAGCAAAGCCACCGGTGTGGATTTCGTGAGTGGTAATAGCTCATTCCCCGGTCGATCTGCGAAAACCAAAGCGCTCATGCTTGCTCCAATGCCGCTGGCCAATGAATGCCAGCCATAAGGTGAAGCAAAGAGCGTGCCAACTCTTAACCGTCACCAAATGGGTCCTTGCCACCAGATATGGCATTCGCACACTGGGTATTTTCACCCTGGATGCATGTTGAATTGCAATTTGCAAATTGCGATTCGGCAGATCTGTTATTGGGGAAATCTTTCCCGAATTTACAAAATGATTTGTGCAGCTCCACGTCTGCTTTTATATCGGAGTCGACACCGACATGATACTTGTAATGTTGGCTGGTCTGTTGCGCGAGATATTTTTCTTCAAACATGGTAAAAATGTCCGCAGGGTTTCGGGCGCCTCCCCTATTTTTTTGTTGTTGTCTCGTCTGTCACGCGAATAACGCCAGACGCATTTATCGTTTCGATATTAAGAGAGTTTATGATCGACCCATTCAGCGCCGTGCTATCGACGCCGGAGGCGGACAGGTCCGACGCATTCGGCACGGCCCCGCTCGACGGCTGGCTGGATAAAGCTGCCCTCGAACGGCTCGCCGATGATACGGCGATCGACCTCATGCCGCAGCTGGTAGACATCTTTGTCTCCGAGCTGCGCGGTCAGGCGGCCATGATCGAGGCGGCGGCGAAGGCAGTGGATCTGTCTTCCCTGGCGCGGGAAAGCCACGTCATGAAGAGCAGCGCCGGAACCTTTGGCCTGCCGCGGGCCACCCGCCTTGCCGAGCAATTGAACGCGGCGAGCAAGGCGAACGACGCGGACGAGGCGCTGGTCGTGGCCGCTCGACTGCTGGCAACGATCGATCCGTCCATTCAGGCGCTGCTGCAAACATACGGTCTTGAGGGGCAGATAGAAGCCCATGGCGCGGCGCACGGTGGCACGTAATGGCCATTAGTTCAGTATCGGTCGCACCGGCCGGCGGCAATGACGCCGGTTTGTCAGGCGGCGAGAGGACTACGGGCCGCTCGGTTCTGCTGATCGAGGACAGTCTCGCACAGGCCGCCGCGTACTCGGCCTACCTGAAGCGAGCAGGTTACGCAGTCGAGCATGCGCCGGACGGCGAACATGCGATCGCAGTGCTGGACGATCGCCCGCCCGACATCGTCCTTCTGGATCTGATTCTGCCCGGCATCCAGGGCATCGATGTATTGCGCCATATGCGCAATCGGGGCAGCACGCAGCCGGTCATCGTGATGACCGAGCGCGCGTCCGTCGACATCGCCGTGAGCGCAATGAAGGAAGGTGCTGATGATTTCGTCGCCAAACCCTTTGGCGCTGACCGAATCAGTGTCACGGTTGAAAACGCCCTGCGCGAACGGGATCTTGGCGACGTCGTCCAGATCTATCCCGAGAACTACGAACGCAAAAGTTTTCACGGCTTCGTCGGGGCCTCGGGCGTCATGCAGTCCGCGTACCGCCTGATCGAGAGCGCGGCAAAGAGCACGGCAACAATCTTTATTACCGGCGAGAGCGGCACCGGGAAGGAACTCTGCGCCGCTGCCGTACATAGCGAAAGTAAGCGTGCCAACCGCCCATTCATCGCGATAAATTGCGCAGCGATTCCGACTTCACTGATGGAAAGCGAAATATTCGGGCACGTCAAGGGGGCATTCACCGGCGCCGTCTGTGACCGTCATGGCGCGGCGATGCAGGCCGACGGCGGTACGTTGTTCTTCGATGAAATCTGCGACATGGATACGGACCTGCAAGCAAAGTTACTGCGATTTGTTCAGACCGGATTTTTGCGCCCTGTCGGCAGCAGCGAAGAAATCAAAGTCGATGTTCGCTTCATCTGCGCGACCAACCGCGATCCGCTCGACGAGGTCAAAAACGGGCGATTCCGTGAGGATCTGTATTACCGCCTGCACGTCGTGCCGGTCGAATTGCCGCCGCTGCGCGACCGCAACGAAGATATTGCTGCAGTCGCGCGGCACCTGCTGCTGAGTATCTCGGCCCAAGAAGGCAAAGCCTTCAAGACGTTCTCGCCCGAAGCGGAGAATATATTGCGCGGCTACGCTTGGCCGGGAAATGTCCGTCAGCTCGAGAACATCATCCGCAGTGTCGTCGTGCTAAACGACGGTGATGTCGTGACGCCGGCAATGCTCCCGGCGCAGGTGAAACGGAGCAGCGCCGGGTTGGTTGCGGAAAGTTCGCCCGAGGTGGAGGACGGTGCCGACGAACAATCGGTTCGCTCTTTACGGGAAATCGAGAAAGAATCGATCGAGAATGCCATTGATGCGTGCCACGGCAATGTGCCAAAGGCCGCGGCATTACTCGGTGTCAGCCCGTCGACGCTGTACCGGAAAAGACAGGCGTGGAGCCGCGACTGAGGCCGGGCCACCGTATTTAGCCCAATCGTCGCTGCAAGCCGCGAAGCCTGCCGCCTGCAACACCGTCCGACCAAACATACCCCAATAGCCATACTCAAGACCGCCAAATAGTTGGCGCACGAGCCGTGGGTTAGCCCCTATTCCGCCAAGTAATTGACAGAAAAGGGAACTTCATCACGCTGTATCGGCTTAATTCTCCATAACATCACGTCCCCGGGTCGCCTTATGACAAAAATTTGGCGGATCGGGGTTGTTTGGTTGTTGTTTAGGAGTATTCAAATCATGAGTAACTTAGAACGAAAACTGTTGGGTTTGGCCGGAGGCATTGCTCTTCTGACCCTGGGCACTGCCCAGGCGGTGACCGTGACGGACACCATGCTGGTCGACATCACCGTGCTGGAAGTCTGCACCATGACGGTCACCTCAGACGTCAACTTCGGTAACGTCACGCCCGGCGTATCGGGTGACGTCCAGGCCGACGGTGAGATCGAGTACGCGTGTTCGAGCACCACGGTTGCTGATATCGAAATCGATGATGGTGGCACGCGTGCAATGGCGGGCGGCGCAACCACCATCGCTTACACACTGGGTCAAGACAACTATCTCGGCAGTGGCGGCTCAACCTGGGGCCTGATCGCCGCCGGCGAGGCATTGGGCATTGTCGGGGCTGGCGTGTCTGCACCGGTGCAGTTGCCCGTGTACGGCGAAGTACTCGCGGCCGCATACGCGGACGCCGACACTGTTCTGCACACCCAGACCGTGACGGTTAACCTGGTCTACTAATCCAATGCGGCGCAATCGGCAAAGGTTGGCCAGGCTCGTCGCAGCCTTGCTTATAGTGGCAGGAATCGACCCCGCTTCGGCGGGGTCGCTCTCCGTGTCGCCGCTGCGGGTCAATTTCACGGGCCCGAATCAGGGTTCCGTCGTGGAGATCACCAATGGAGGCGAGCAGGATCTGTCCATGCAGGTGGAAGCTGTCGAATGGGTTCAATCGGAGCAGGGTGTTGATGAGTACCACCCAACCGAGGCGATTGTTGCGGTTCCGCCGATCTTCACGGTGCCACCAGGTAAGACACAGTTAATTCGTGTTGGGAAACTGGACCAACCGCCCGGTGACTTCGAGCGCGCCTATCGTCTGTTTATCACCGAACTCCCGTCACCGGGTGAAGATGCAAATCGCGCCATGCTGAAATTCCGCATGAAGGTCAGCCTGCCGGTATTCGAAGCACCATCGTTGCCTTCCGAACCGCGGCTCGATCTGCTCGAAACCGAGTTCATCGACGGTCAATTGCGCGCCAGATTTTTTAATCCGGGTAATTCCCACATCCAGGTGGAACGGCTGGTCGCCGATCTGGGCAGCGGATTCGATGCCGATACCGCAACGTCGATGGGTTACTTGTTGCCAGGGGTAAGCCGGGATTTTTATATCGACCTCGAGGCTGGGGCCCGGGTGCACCGAATCAAAGCGGAGACGGATATTGCAGGGGAACTGAGGTATGCGGTGGCGCCTCCGCAATAATTTCCTGGGCCTGATTCTGGCCCTGGTCTCCGGGACCGCATCTGGGGAATACATTGTTCTGCTGGCTGAAGTTGAGTTGAATGACGTCTACAAGGGCCAGCGTATTCTCCTCTGGGATGGGGGCGCCGAGTACTATGCCGAAGCCAGTGACCTCGAGGAATGGCGGATACGCAGACCATACGCCGAGGCCGTGATTCACCGCGGCAAAAGCTATCATCCGCTGCTCTCGTTTCCGGGCATCCGGGTGCAATACGAACCATTGACGGTGAGCCTGCAGCTCACTTTGCCGATTAGTCTGTTCGAACCACAGATCTATAGTTCCCGGCGCGAGTCACCGCAGGCCTCCGCGGGCAATGGCGCGTTTCTGGATTACGACTGGTCTTATACGGAGGGCCCGGCCAGCGCACTGACGGGCTACATGGCACCCACGCTGTTCAGCGCAAAAGGCAGCCTGCACAGTGACTTCCTGTATCGGCAAACTGCAGGCAACTCCGATCTGCAATCGCCTGCCGATGGCTGGGTGCGATTGAATACCCGCTATTCTCTCGACGATCCCGACGCCATGCGGCGCTACGAGGTCGGTGACGTCATCACCACGCCCGGTCCCTGGGGCGGGTGGTTGCGGATGGGGGGTGTTCAAGTCGCCACCAACTTCGGTACGCGCCCATACCAAAACATCCACCCGTCACTGACGATGGGCGGGGACGCCGGTATGCCTGCTGCCGTTGATCTCTATGTAAACGGTCAGTTACGCCGTCACGAAGAAGTCGAAAGCGGGGCTTTCAGTATCGAAGATATCCCGGTCATCAACGGCGACGGTCAGATACAGATGGTGATGACAGACGTTCTTGGCCGACAACAGATATTCACGCAGAGTTACTACGCAAGCAATGACCTGTTGAGTCAGGGCCTGCATGACTACTCGTACACGCTCGGAGCGCTGCGTAAAAACTATGCTTACGAAAGCAATAACTATGCAGAGACCGCCTTCATCGGTATGCATCGCTATGGCGTGAGCAACGCGCTGACTCTGGGCGGTCGTTTCGAGGCGAGTGACGAGCGCCTGCTCGGCGCCGCAGAGGCTGCCTGGCTGGCGGGTCGCAGCGGCGTCATGAACGGCAACCTGGCCGTGAGCGATGCCAATGCCGGTGCGGGTGCGCTTTGGGGGCTCGGCTATGAATACCGGGGTGGCCTGTTTTCCCTGGGCGGTCAGATCGCCGGCAGCACCGCGAAATTCACCACGGTCGCCGTCAGCGGCGCGACGCCGGAATTGCAGTTCGTGCTCAACGGCAGTATCAGTGCGGGATACAAAGGCACCTTCGGCATGAGCTACGTGCATCAGGCATTTCACGACACCGTATTGCGCGATGACACTGACGTGCTCACGATAAGTCATAACCGGGGATTTCTTTGGGACTTCTTTTTGTCAATCCGGGCAAGCCTGATCAGCTCCGGTGACACGGATTACAGCATCGGCATGATGCTGACCCGTGCGTTTGGTAATCGGCAGAGTACAAGTACTTCGGCCGATTTTAGCGAGAACAGTTCGCGGGTGCGGGTAGAAACCCGCTCCAGCGTGCCGTACGGGCCAGGCTACGGCTATCACGTCGGCGCGACGCTGGGCGATGACGAGCGGCTGGACGGCAGCGTTACCGGCCAGACCCAGTACGGCCGTTACCAACTGGATGCTTCACACTACGGCGGACAAAACTACTGGCGTGCCGGCACGGACGGTTCCGTGGCCTGGATGGCCGGTCGTCCATATTTCTCACGTGAGATTCACTCAGGTTTCGCAGTGGCCAAGGTCGGCGAGTTCGAAAACGTGCGCGTGTATGTCGAGAACCAGGAAGTTGGCCGCACGGATGCACACGGCCGGGTCCTGTTGCCGGGGCTGCGGCCATTTGAGAAAAACCGCATCAGCCTCGAGTCGGCGGATCTGCCGCTGCATGTGCGCATCAACACCACCAGAACTTCCGCGTCGCCGTATGCAGGCACCGGAACACTGGTTGAGTTTTCGCTCGACGCATCCCGCTCATTAATGCTGCACGCAATACAGACCAGTGGGAAGCCCGTCCCGATGGGCGCGCTGGCCACCATCGAGGGCCGCGACGAACCGCTGCTGGTGGGGCTGAATGGCATGATGTATGTCAGCGGCATGCACCAGCCACAGCTTGCTCGGGTTGCCTGGCATGGCGGAGCCTGCAACCTGGTCGTGCCGATGCCCGACAGCCAGCATCCGCTGCCGAATATTGGCGAGGTGACCTGCGAGAATGAGTAATGACTGAGACGAACGACAAATGCGGTGAGCCGACGACGCGGGTTGCGGGTGCGTTTATATTTGTGATGATTCTGCTGTTTATGGGAGAGCCGGCATGGGCAGCGCGCAACTGCACACTCACAGTAACCAGTATCAGTTTCGGCACCTACACCCCGGGGCAGACGGCCCCGGTAAATGCCAACGGCAATGTGCACGTGAGGTGTCGCGGTAAACCGAGGGCGGCTCAGCCGCCTTTTTACCTGCTGGGCCTGAGTGCCGGCAACAGCGGCAGCTTTAACCCGCGACGGATGCAAAAATCCCCGGGCAACATCCTCACCTATAACGTCTATCTTGATCCGCTCCACACAACTATCTGGGGCGACGGCAGCCCCGGCACCTCGCTGATTCAGCAGCCCTTCGCCTGCGGTGGCTGCCCGGGCAACAGCAACAAATATGATGCGGACCATCCGGCCTACGGGCAGACCGACGCAGCGCAGGACCCCGAGCCCGGCTATTACAGTGACAACCTGATCGTCACGCTCATATTCTGAACGCGCCGGTCGCCGTGACTCTCACCGGGAGTATTAAGGTGGTGCGGCATCCGCCCAAGCGCATTCGCGACAGCCTGGCTCGCCGACCCGGATTTACTTTTCTACGCTATCACTGAATCCCATCGCGGCAAGGCAGCTGTCAGCGCAGCGGAGAAATGCGTGTCAGGGCAGAGATGTGGACGCGAAAATCCCGCATCTTGTTCTGTATCGTGTGCCGGGTGCGGGCCGAATCGAGGCGGGTCGGCCGTTTCGTGAAATGAGACGGATTTCGCTTCCAACGGGGCCCATAAAAATTTAACATTGCAATCCGGCGGTGCGGCGCAGCAAATTCCCAGCGTATCGTTTGCAATAGACAACAAGCAGTAATGTAAGGGGCTGCAGATGAACGAACCAGCCGGTGCCAGCGGAACAGTATTGATTGCTGATGACGATCCCATGACGCGCGCACTGGTCAGAGGTTCTCTCGAGCAATTGGGATATAAGGTCGAAGAAGCTGCGGATGGCCTCGAAACCCTTGAGGCATTGTCGCAATACAAGCCGGATATTCTGCTCCTGGATATCAAGATGCCCGGCATGGATGGGATCGAAACCTTGAAAAAATTGCGTAAGCGGCCCGACGGAAAAGATCTGCCCGTCATCATGCTGACCGGCTTGGCCGATAGCGACTCAGCAGCAAAGGCCGCCGCCGCCGGTGCCACAGATTATGTCACCAAGCCAATCAACTGGCGCCTTCTCGGCCAGCGCATCCGGCACCAGCTGCACTTGAACGGACGCATCGTCTGATCCCGGCGGCCAATCCGGCCGCCCTGTATTCTCACCACGCCCGGAAGTGCACCGCGTCTTTGCCGAATGGTGACATAAGTCACGTCGGCATCGACGAGCATAGTGGGAGAATGGCCCAATTCAGAGACTACCTGCGGGCTGCGACACCTTGATAAAGAATCTTGTCAACGAATGGCGCGACCAGCGCATGGGGCTGACCATGATTCTGGCCTCTTTGCTGGTTATTTGCCTTATTTCTATGCTGCTGCTGACCAATCAGCAGCGGGGCAAAGTCACGCAACTGCGAGAGCAGGCATCGAGCCTGGCCAGTGTGTTGGCAAGGGCCCCGTTGGAGCAACTCGCCAGTCGCAGCAGTGACTACGGTATGCTGAATGTATTAAGGATTGCGCAAAACTCGGATGATTTTGCGTACGCCATCGTGAGCCGCGCTCACGGGCAGATCATGAATGCGGTGACCTCACCAGGCGTCTCCGTGGCCAACACCTCACTCCCCGACGAAGCGAGTCTCTGGCCCGGCGAGCGCACTTATTCGATGCCCGAGACGGGCAACGAAATCCTCGAGGTCTATGCGCCGATTATCGACTCCGGCGAACTCGCGGGAAACATCCGTATTGGCTATTTGATGCCCGGACTGGGATTCAGCTGGAGCGAGCTGCCGTTCGTCGGCAGCCTCGCCTTGCCGATTTTCCTGCTGACGCCACTTTTTTATTTTCTGGTGCGTCGCGAAATTCGACCCATTCACGCTGTCAACCAGAAAATGTCGGCGTCGATCAGTGATGGTACGCTTGGCGCGGTCAGCGTTGAGGCCAGCGGTGAATTGCGTGAGTTCATGGGCAAATTTAATGAATTCGCGCGACTTGCGAAGACGCGCGTCGAGGCTCTGGAGCGCGATAACAATGGCCTGCTGACGGACCAAAAATTGCTGGCCTACCGGCAGATGCGCACCGAGA
>Ga0224512_10000925_pt1 | contig 29551 bp, 34 predicted proteins | sample SF_May12_sed_USG_4_FD_169103 | JGI IMG/M metagenome (GOLD analysis project Ga0224512, IMG submission 169103) | Sediment microbial communities from San Francisco Bay, California, United States - SF_May12_sed_USGS_13 | ecosystem: Environmental > Aquatic > Marine > Sediment | place: USA... | reverse complement strand
ACGAATCATGATCAATGATCTGTAACATTTTGGAAGGATCATTCAATATCCTTATAAGGAAATTGTGTATAAATAGTACGATGTCGGAGGTTTCTTGGAAATGTTTTCGCTGTAATTTATCGTTTAAAGAAGAACAAGTAGCAAGTTTACATAAGGAAATTTCTAACCACTCGGTATCTAAAGTCAAATCAATTACAGCATAATTTTTGAAATTGTTTTAAAATTATAAAAGATATGCAGGAGGTGGGATTTGAACCCACGAACTCCTAAGAGAAAGGATTTCCTATTAGTGGATCTTGAGTCCTTCTCGGTTGACCGGGCTTCGATACCCCTGCAATTGAATCTAATATGGACCGATATTTTTCAATTTCTATTAGGAATTTTGGAAAAAAGTATAGAACTCAAAATTAAATAACAAATTTGCACTTGAGATATTTTATTTTCAAAGCTTTTAATTGTGTGAATTATGGTCAAAAATACATGGAAGAATTGCAGCCAATTTCACAAGTAAGAAACATGCGAAGTGGAATCAATACAAAAGGTGTTGTAAAGAGTATGGGAGATCCAAGAACTGTCAACCTCAAAAGTGGAGGAACTATTGATGTGTGTGATGCAGTAATGGCAGATGGGGAAACAGAAAATGATGAAATTAAGCTTACTCTTTGGGGAGATGACATAAAGGCAGTAAACATAGGTGACACTGTTGTCATTACAAATGGATACACAAATTCGTTTAGAGATGAGGTTTCCTTGACCAAAGGCAAGTTTGGAAAGATGGAAATTAATCCTTAATACACGATACTTTAAAACTATTTTTTTATTTTGTGCATATCCTATAGGTTTTTTATATTTGGGTTTATTTTACTGGATTTTGGGGCGTGTTCGAAAAAGGCAATATCAGATTTAGTCATCATATAGATTTTCTAGCTCACGGACATACTTTAAAACTAGTTTTTCAGCCATGTTTATCAAATGAGTGGCCTCCTCATCATTTAGGTGATCGCGTCCATTTTCTGAAGCATTTTGTATTAACATGTCGATTTCATTTGAAACAATATCACTATCTTTATCCAATCTCGTCTATCGCCAAATAGCCTATCAAAAAATGATACTTAAAGCGGATCTTCTGTCTCATAGTTTTTTAACAATTTGAAAATTTGGAAAAATTAGGCACAATCCACCATTAAAGGCCAAAATGCTGCTTGAAATTAACTAGAAATATTTTTCATAAAAAAATGAATTTAAAAGATTGTATGCAGTATTTGAACAATTAATTATTGATAACTGGTGTATCTGAAATAAAAAAAGTTGAACAAGAAGAAAACCATTACCATTTATAAAAAATTTCAAGAAGAGTTTGATATTGACGAGTCAGCTATTTCCATAGCTGAAAAATTACATCTTGAATTATTAGAGAAAAACCCTTTCAAGTATGAGTCATTTTATCTTATTGCAGCAGTATGCATCTATACAGTATCACATATGCTACCTAAAAAAATAACTTTTCAAGACATTGAAAAAATATCTCACATAAAAAAAGAAGAAATTGAAAAATGTTACAATATGGTGTTAGAAACAGAATGAACCATAATTTCTTTTAAAAAATATAGTTTAAAAAAGTTATTTTTATTTTAGGATAAAAATTATTCTAAATTAATTTTTTTATCGTTTAGTTTTTTATTTCTTTGCTGCTTTTCTTTTTGGTGCAGTTTTTCTAGCTGGTCTCTTTGCTGCTTTTCTTTTTGGTGCAGTTTTTCTAGCTGGTCTCTTTGCTGCTTTTCTTTTTGGTGCAGTTTTTCTAGCTGGTCTCTTTGCTGCTTTTTTCTTTAGGTGTAATTCTTCCAGTTTGGCAACAGCTTTATCTAAAGAATTTTTGGCAATCTCTTCTTGTTTGATATATTTTTCTAATTCCTTTTCAAATTTTCCTGCCTTTTTATGACTAGAAATCATTGCATCTCTAAGTGAAGGTTTGGATTGAGTTTGTTTTTTAATTTTAGTAGTAATTTTTGATTTTGTATTTGAAATATGAGCTACTTGTTCAGTAATTTTTTTTGCTGTTTTTTTTCTTGAATTTATTTCAAATTCCAAGTCTTCAATATGAGCCGTTATTGATTTTATTCTCCCTTCTGCATTTTGTTTTTCGTCGTTATTTTCAGCAAATTCTACTTGTTGTTGGGCCTCAATTAGTGCCTCTTTTTCTTGATTAAGACGACTTTCAGCTGTTTCAACTAATCTTTGTATGCTTTCTAGCTGAGCGTTTTTTTGTGTTAATATATCAGAGGCTCCAGAGAAATCTTCTCTTTCTGATTCTATTTTTTTATCCAAAGAGGATAATCCTGATAAAGACCTTCGTTCAGTAGATCTTAGTTCTTTGAGTTGTTTTTCTGTTTTTAATCGAAGTTTAGAAGCATCTTGTTTCTTTTTTCTCAAATTTACAACTAATTTTTCAAGTGAGACCAATGACATAAGTCAAAACGGGACGGGATTAAGTTGTTAATATAATCAGGATTTGACTTAGCTGTAAAGAAAATTAACATCTTCATCCCCTATAGTGATCGGAAAATCGCCCCTAAAATATACAAAAAGCGATAATCAACCAATGGAGCGAAGTCTTCTGTTGTTTGAAAACTCTGTAAAAAGCAAGATAACATTTAGAGAGTATCTAAAGCGACTAAAAAAGTTTCTAGAGTTTTGTAATGCAGATATCTTTGATATATTATCAAGGATAGAACCTGCAAAGCTTCAAGAAAAGCTAGAAGACTATATCATGTTGCGCAAAAAACAGATCAATCCAAATTCAATACCTGTAGAATTTTTTGCAATAAAGTCATTTTTGGAGACAAATGAAGTAGACCTAAAGTGGAGGAAGATAACAAAAATGTTTCCAGCTAGAATCAAAAAAACTGGAAGACGAGCATATACCACCGAGGAAATTCAGCAGATATTATCAACTGCAATTGAGCTTAGGACCAGAGCAATAATCCATGTTCTAGCTTCATCAGGTGTAAGAATTGGCGCACTGCCAAAACTTAGAATGCGACATTTATTGGATATGCCTTCAGGATGCAAGGCAGTTTGTGTCTATGAGGGAACAGTCGATAAACTCGTTAACACTTCTATGAACCCCTCAAACCAACAGGTTCAAATCCCCGAAAACATATTTTGAAAAATTATGAAATATCTTTTTCTTGTTGGAGGGTGTCTTTTAACAAGTCTAGGATTCCTCCTGATTCTTGGAATAATGTTAGTAGGTGGACTTGCCGAGGAAACTGGACTTGGAATTTTAATGGTTGTAGGAGGATTATTCTTATTGTATAAGGGATTAAAAAAGAAGAAACTCTGAAATTATTTTTTTGGGAAGGGGGAGAAATTAGAAAGCCCCAGCCAATGAACATTCCTTAGAACAAAAGTCTGTATCTCTGTTTTCAAATTCCTTACCACAAATCTGGCATTTTGCATTGGACATCACAAATTTGTCAATGTAGGCTGTAAATAATAAATTGCTGTTTAAGATGAACACACATCAAATATTATAATTTTTTAATAATGATAACAGAAATTATTTTTTGGAAAAATCAATATTATTGCAAAATGTAATATTTTTTTTGACACATGAGTATACTTAAAATAAACTTTTACCAAATTTCATACAGAAGAAATTCAAGAGTTGTCACCAAATCAACCTTTTAGGTTACTGGTCTTAAACTCCAATAGTTTCAGGTGTTCAAGAAGAGAGATTCGTTTAAGTCTGAAACTTGATTTCTTCTTTACTAAAATAATTATTTCTTGTTTTAATTATTTTTGTCGGTGTTGGAGTTTATCTGGTAAAGTTTAGAACCAAGAAAGAGTAACTTTCTTTTTCTTTTAGTTTGTTCACCAAAATTAAATTTGAATTTTTCACACTACTCCAATATTTTTCATAGTGGTTCGAAACTCTAGTTACACACATGATTTTAACTATAATTTAGTTTATGGAATCTCAATGAACAAAACAATTTCCTTAGCTGCAATCGCAATGTTTGCAGTAATGATGGGTTTAGCAGCATTTGCTCCAGCAGCTTTAGCAGAAAAAATGCCTAAAGTAGTTCTTTGTCATAACGATGAGGGGGAAGACGGCATACATGGAACCGATGATGATTCATGGTCAAAAATATCTGTAAGTGGCAATGCAAAACAAAAACACATTGACAATCATGGTGATTTGGAGATAGGCGTAGACATTACTGAAGCCGAGTGCGATGCACTAGTCAATCCACCAGTAGCACCATAAGTATTGATTCGAAAAAAATCAAACTTTTTTTATTTTTTTTAAAATATTTTTACACTTTAATCTGGATTAGTAGGACTTTTGACGCCTGAAAAGGTGGATACTATTTTTACTGACAGTCGATAAACTCGCTTACACATCAAACGTATTCTAAATTAATTTTTAATCCAAAATAATTTCAATCTTATTTAGATTTGACAAACTTTAGAATTATTAGTCTAGATTAACAAGTACCTAATTGATATTATTTATGAACTCATAATAAAATTGTTGAATAGAATAATACTGTCATTAGTTTTCGCTAGTGTGATATCTCTGCTGTTATCTACTCTTATTTCAGATTCTGCACTTGCTCAAAAAAACACTCAAATTTTTAACAAAGATAAAAAAATGTGTTATCTTGTTTTAGCTGGTGGGGATAATGATGAAAGGTTAGCATCCGAACCTGATCCTACACTACTTGCGACCTCAAGTTTAGGTGCAGAATTCAAATTTTTATCAGAACAAACAAAGAAAGGTAGTACAAGTAGGAGTGGTCAAGTTGACGACCAAAAAGAGTTCACCAATGAAATCAACGCTATAAAATTAAAATGTAAAGCTGGAGATGAAGCTGTTATTTTCTTTTTTGGCCATCAGGGAAAGGATGGGCGTCTGGGAATTTATGAACAAAAAGTTGTCAAAGGAGAAAAACCAGAGGATAATAAAATACAACCAAAAATAAAAGATGTCATAACTCCTAAAGAACTAAGAGATATTTTATCAGGGTTTCAACAAGATACCACAGTCTCATTTTATACTGGAGGATGTAATGGAGATGCTGCAAAAGAGACTGTAGAAAATGCCATAGACAATAAAGGCAGACCCTATGGTGATAATTTTAACTATTGGGGAGCAAAACCCGCAGTTAGCTCAAATGAATGGGGCGCATTCAAACTTCCTCTAGGCGACGAGACAGGAAACAAATTTCCTGATTCCGGTAATGATGATGAAGTAACCACAACAGAAGAATATGAAGAAGATTTGAAAAAAAGAAAGCCCAATTGGTTTCTCTCCTTTGAACCTAGTCCGGAGATAGGTGATGACTTGGTTTGTTTGGTAGACATAGTAGGTGGTTCTAAAATTTCCTTAGATAAGACATCTCTTTTACTAGCAGGAATTCAATCTATTACAATATGGGTAATTCCAACTGTTGCAGGTATTGCAGGTGCAGGAATTTATCTAGTAAAGAACAAAGCAAATAGGGATTAATTTTCTTATTTTTCACAATAACTCCTTGATTATATCGCCTCAAACTTTGCTACTACGAAATGCATTTTTAGTGGTGATAATTAGCTGATAATATTGGCAAAGTCAGATCCAAACTCTGATAGATATGAAACAATATTAATTGAATCAAAAATTAGAGAAGGAGTTTTTCATAAGGTTGTTAAAAACTTAGAAACCGGAAAAGCTGTTTCTTGTTCTTGTAAATGTTGGAGCAAAGGAAACAAGTCTTGTTTTGGCATGAGAAGTATTGGAGTTTAGAGTTAGACAATATTTTTTAAAACTTAGATTAGGTGTTTCAAACATACAATAACCTATCTAGCTTTTATCCACAAACGGAAAAAATGAATGATTTACATGAATAAATTCTTGGTGAGTATTATTAACAAAATTAGTTCATGTCAATCATGGAAAATTACAATGGTTTCTTAAATCCATTTTGGGAAGAACCTAACCTTGACCAAAGATTGTCAAAAGAATACAACATCAATAAAATTGAGGGTGATATGAAATAACAAACCCTACTGATACCCAGAAAACAAAACCAAAATCAATGAAAAAATTTTCTGCCCTTTCAAATTCTCCAAGAATTGGTTTATTGGTCCAAGTGATAGATATTGTTGTAAAAGTGGGTTCGTCGCTGTGAAATCATCTTGCATTTCTGGTGATGGAGTAATCTTGGTAAAGTTTAGAGGAAGAGAATAAATTTTTGAAAATAAAAAGAAGAAGAAGAAGTTATTTTTCGCCCTTTTCAACTTTGAATTGGGTTTCTACATTACCTTTTTTTGCGCCAGTATGATCATATTCGGTGTATGTTACCTTGACTTCCTCAAAATTATTACCGACTACGACAGTTGGAGGTCCAGCTTCATCGTTACCTGATGCGTTTGTCTGATAGCTAGTCACCATTACGTTGATAAGTTCATATTTTAGGTATGTTTCCCTCACTCCGCCATATGTTGCAGTTAGTTCTATTTCCAGCTTGGGAATTACCTTGCCCAAAACTATGGCCTCTAAAAGTTTAGGAGATGCTTTATCATAGTCCATGGTAATCGTAAGATCTTCGATTACAGGCATAGTTTGACCTTTTTTGTCAGTGGTTTGATGTGCACCCCAATCAAGGGATAGGATATCAATCCATTTACCATGGTTAGATTCATCTGACTCCCCATCAATTCCATCGTATTTTGCAAATACTGCACCATACGCATCATTTAGAGAAACACTTCCAACAAAAATTATTCCAACTAGAAGTATTGCAGATATAGTTGTGGTGTTCATTAAATTTTAAAATAATACAGAAATAATTAAAGATATTTCTGTTCTCAAATAATATTACATTTAGAAAAAGAGTTTAGAATCCAACAAAGAGTAAAACCTCTTCTCTTTTTATTTTCTAATTTAGTATGGTACCAGCAGTTGCAGGACTTGTCGGTGCTGGAGTATATATGGTAAGGTTTAGAAGAAACTAGAATGGGTAATCTAGATTTTATCCACGAAATTGTATTAAACAAAAAATCTTACAATTTATTTATGACTCTTAACAATTCTCAGAAAATTATTGCCAGTATTTTAGCTCTAGTTCTTGTTGCTGGAATGACTAGCCCAGCATATGCTGGGTTTTCTGGTGATGATTCTGATGCTGATGGCATTCCTGATTTAATTGAAGATTTGAACGATGATGGGGATCCAACTAATGATGACACGGACGGTGATGGTACTCCAAATTATTTAGATACAGATGATGATGGTGATGGAGTGCTCACTATTAATGAGGATATAGACGGTGATGGGGATCCAACTAATGATGACACGGACGGTGATGGTACTCCAAATTATTTAGATGATACAGATAGTGATGTTGATACAGATGGAGATGGAATACCAGATAGTGTAGACGCATGTCCTTCTGAAGATTCAACTGGACAAGATGCAGATGGAGATGGATGTATTGATTCATTGCCTTGTGGTATTGGTACAACACCAAACACGACTACCAATGAATGTGAAGCTGATATCGTTGCATGTGCCGATGGAACAACACTTAACATTATTTCCAAAGAATGTGAAGCAGATGTTACACAAGATGATTTAGATTTGCTACAAGATATTATTGATAATCTTAACGCCGTAATTGCACAACTCCATTCCATAATTACTGGACAAAGCGATGCTGAGATTTGTCACAAACCCGGAACAAACCAGGAAAGTACATTGATGGTTTCTGTACAGCCATTACAAGGACATCTTTCTCATGGTGATACATTAGGTGCATGTGTGTCATAATCATTTGTAAATTCTTAACAATAATTTCCCACAATCAAAATGCACACTTTAATCTGGATTAGTAGGAATTTTAGGTCCTAGAGTAATCTTGGTAAAGTTTAGATGTAGAAATTAATTTTCTTTTGGAATTCTAAAAATAAAACTAGTTCCCTTGCCTAAAACACTATTTACTATAATCTCTCCTTTCAATCCCTCTACAATTCCCTTACAAATGTTTAATCCCAAACCTGTTCCACCATGTTCACGTTTCAAACTAGTATCAGCTTGATAAAATTTCTTGAAGAGCAGCTTTTGTTTTTCTTTTTCAATTCCTGGACCATTATCTTTAACTTCAAAAATTACATCTGTTTCCTCATTTTTACAATTTATCTCAATCCTACCTGTATCCTTTGAAACAAAATCTATAGAATTATTAATTAAATTGGTAAGAACTTGCTCGATTCGCTTTTCATCACTTTTTAAAATGATTTCATCTTTTGTTAAATTAACAAGTACAATATTTTTTGTTTTTATGGTCTGTTCAAAATTATTCAATACCATATCCATTAAATTTAAAACGTTAAATTCAGACTTTTCAAAACTCATTTTTCCCATTTCTAATTTTTGAGCATCTAGCAAGTCAGAGATTAATCTTTGAAGTTTTAATGCATTGTTTAAAATTGTATTAACTGCTTTGATTTGCTTTCCGTCAAGATTTCCCAATATTTTTGGGTTTTTTAGAGCATCGCACCAACCAACAATGGGGGTAAGCGGAGATCTTAACTCGTGAGTAATCATTGAAAGAAATTCTCCCTTTTCAGCCTCTATTTTTTTGAGCCTCTGAAATTGAGATTTTATTGTTTCTTCATTTTCTTTATTTTTGGTAATGTCCGTCCGAATCGAAATGTATCTCTCAATTTTGCCATTATAATCAAAAATTGGAGCAATAATTGTTTTAACCCAATACAGAGAACCATCTTTTGCTTTATTTTTAATCTCATTATTCCAAATTTTACCTGAAGATATTGTATCCCACATATTTTTGTAAAATGATTGTGGATGATAATCTGATTTTAGAATTCTGTGATTTTGTCCGATTAATTCATTCATTGAATATTTTGAAGTCTCACAAAACTTTTCATTTGCATGAGTAATATTTCCTTGATTATCAGTAAATGAAACCAATGCAAATTCATCTAAAACTAAAAGTAAATTGTCTTTTTCTTTAATGGGAATTGCAATTGAGCGTGAAATCAATAATCCAAAACTTATTGCAACAGTGCCTATCAAAATTGAAAGGCCCAAAATAATGAATTTAAGGGCTAATACCGAACTTAAGACATCTTGTGTATCATATTTTAAAATTAATATCCAACCTAAACCATCATAATTTCGATATCCTTCAGAATATGAAAAAGAATAGAGATTTCCGATTTCCATCAATTCATTTTCTTTTATTATGACATGATCCTTACCTTCAATTACAGTCTTAATATATGGCCTTGAAATTGCATCTTCAAAAAGTCTCCAATCTTGTTCTGTAGAAAAAATTATTTGGTTATTTTTATTAATTAATTCAAATTGAGTTGATGTATGTGTGGAATCTGATTTTGCTTCTTGAATACTTACTAGAATATTATTTATGTTAACTACCGATTTCATTACCCCTAGAAAATTCCCGTCCTCATCATTAACCCTCACAGAAATATCGATGGAATATATTCCAGCACTATCATCAAAATCAACATCGTTTATGTGCCATCCATTATTTTTTGCAATTTGCCACCATTCCTCATCATTTTGTTTATAGTCAGAAGTAACAGATGATTGAGCTACATTCACTCCATACTTGTTTGTAGTAAAAATTTCAGCAAAAACAACTTCTTCATATTCCTTTTCATAGAAATTAATTTTATTTTTTAGAATTTGTGAACTTTCAAAATCAATTATATTTTCTATTAAAGAATTATTCTCTTCTAAAGGTGTAGATCTCCATTTCATATCTATTTCGTCAATGTATTTTTCAACATCTTCAATTTTATCAAAATTTTCATTAGAAATTTTAAGTGAAGTTTGTAATCGCGGATCACTGGCAAGTTCTTGAGATTCAACAATCCTCGTATAGATATTTTTATCAATGTCATTTAGAATTTTTTTAGATAAAACAACGGCATCCTGAGTTATACTATCCTCCAATGCTGATTCAGAAAAATATATTGCCAAATATCCTATTAGACCAATTAATACACCCATACAAATAAATGATAAAATCAGTTTTTTTGCTATTTTCATTTGATTGCCATCTCACAATTTACTAATTTTGTATCCGGTGTTTTTGTAAAGTATCTAAAAGGTCATCTAATCTCAATGGTTTTCTAAGGCATCCTGCTACACCACTGTTGATAAAATCTTTAATCTCTTTTTCAGACACAACTGAGGCCGTGACAAGGTAGATATTATAATCAATTATGGGACCGTCTTTTAGTAAATTTTTTAATATATCTTCTCCAGATAATTTTGGCATTGCTAAATCAAGCAAAACTATGTCTGATTCCTTTTTTTTGATCAGCTCAAGTCCTTCTTTGCCATCATTTGTGACTCTACAAGAATGCCCACTAGCTGATAAAGTGGTTTCAAATAAATCAGTAATTTCTTGGTTATCATCAATTAATAGAATATTCATTATATTACTAACGTTGATTTACGTGATAAAAAATGGCCACTTTAAAGTAATAAACAAAGAATTCTTTTTTTTTCGATAATTTTTTCCTGTTTGAGATAGGAGAATTTAAAAAAATATTTATTTTTAGACTTTAATTATGACAAAGTCATTCAAAATTTTTTACTGTCTCAAGAAGTTTTTCTAGTCGTATGGGCTTTTGGAGTATCTCTTTGATTCCTTTTTGAGTAAATTCTAGAGTTTCTGACTCTTCTAGATTTTCTGCAGACAAAATTACAATGTTGTTTAGTTCAATCAATCTATCTTTCTCTAAGGAATTAATTACATCTTTTCCAGTTAATCCTGGCATTTGCAAATCTAGGAGAATAAGATTAAAATTCTCTTTTTCAATTAGTGATAATGCGTCTACGCCATTATTACAGATTGTTACCTTGTGTTCATTTGCTGAGAGAACACTATCCAGCAAAAGTGCAATGTCTTCATCATCATCAACACATAAAATTTTCATTGTTTTTCTTCATCCTTTAAGAAATATCATTGCACAAAAACTTTTTCTTAACAAATGTTTGAATATTTTCTAATAAAATTCAATCAAAAAATAAAATCAATACTGTAGATAATACCAATAATTAAGCAGTTTAAGTTATAATTTAACTATTAAAGGGATAATGAGATTTTTCTATTAAACGGTAGCTAATTTTTTGTACCAGGACAGATCTGAAAATTCAAATTTAGTGTATTTTTGCGTTGGATGAATCTCTTCAAATTTTTTAAATAATAAAGTAGTAAGGCCTACCAACAATTGTGTTTTTTGTTCTAATTGCCGAATTCTAAAAGCATCAAGCGATTCTTTCTTGACTTGATCGGAATTTTCCTCAGGATTCTTTGGTACTAGATTTTTAAATTCTGGTGAGTTTAGGATTGTTCTTAAATAATCAGAAAAACTATCTTCGGATTCTTTTGACTCAATGTTCATAGAATTAATTATTTTTTCAATATTTACCATTTTGTTTGTTCATTTTGTTACAATTAGGAAACAAAATTCCTTTTTATTCCCTTAACCAAATTCACATTATAGAACAATTCATTACAAACTTTAAACATAATTTGAGGATATTATTTTTATTGTTTGCCAATAAACTCGTTAGTCTTACCCCATCAAATTAATAAGCCCAATTCTCGATTAGGGTTTTATCTAAAATTGTCGAAGTTTGAAATTATTTTTTTAAAGGATTTGTAAGTGCAGGATTGTATCTAGTAAAATTTAGAAAAACTAGATCAAAATTTAATAAATCCCACACCAATGTTCATTATGAACCCATTTTCTAAACAAAATAAGGGTGAAGAATTAACATATTTTGATCGTATTTACACATTCTTTAAAAAATATTAATCAAAGAATTTGTTTAAAGATATGAGTTTTCATCCTAAAGATTTGCCGATTTTTAAAACATATGATCTAAAGAATGAAGGCGATGCATTAGATGCCGTTGATGATATGGTAAATCTTGGATTCAGTAATAGAAAAGAAGGATTTAAGGTTTTGATGCCAAAAGAAACAAAACTTGCAAAACAGATTGGGTATTCTGTTACAACAGGTATCAATTATGAATTAAGAAAAAGAAACAAACTCAGAGACATAAAATATTGGACATACCATCATGATAGTGACCATTACGCAATAATTTTAATTAGCAATAAAGTTCTTGAAGAGTTAGGTTTTTGATTTATCAAAAAATTTTTCCAATTTTGTCCTATATGCCAAAACCCCAGTCAACATTATCCCCAGAATTGTACCTCCAATGACATCCATCGGAAAATGTTGTAAAACGTAGATTCTACTAATTGACACCAAAATTGGATAAGCAAAAAGAAGGTAGCACCACCGAGGAAATCGCTCAGATAATGCATATGCTAAAACTATTCCAAAAATAATTGATCTTGCAGCGTGTCCAGAAGGAAATGATGCATCAAAACCACCTTCACAAAACATTGCAAAAGTATCACGGCTAATCTGTACGGGAAAATCTACACCTTCATAATCAAAATCAGGTCTGTCTCTATCCACACCACATTTTATGTAGCCTGTAAGTAAGGTAGAGATAACAATTAAAATCATTAATGTAATTCCAATTCTTCGTGTTTTTTTAACAATAAGAGCAATTACCCCAAATCCCAGCATGTAAAAGGGATCGCCACTTTCGGTAATGATTTGCATAATAATATCCAAAGTTGGATCTCCAACATTTTCTGAAACAAACAAGATTATACTATCATCAAAACGTTTAGTAACCTCAAAATATACCAGAACCAAAATAATCAAAAATAAAATTACCAACAACACAAAGGAGCGAGATCGAAAATCAAAAATCCAGTTTTGCAAGTAGTTATGCCTTTTTTGAGGTATTTTTAATTTTACCTAGTAGAAAAAATGTTTTGAAGATACCATTTATTCCAAAAAATTTTTCACTCTGAACAACTCAAAGAATTTAACCAAGAAGGCAATAGGAAGAGCGTGAATGTGCTCACCCTAGATGATTTTGATCTTCACGATAAGACAGTTTTTTTAAGAGTTGATATGAATTGCCCAATAGATCCTGAAACTATGGAGATTACTGGGACTAAACGAATTGAAGAGGCAATTGAAACAATTCAATCACTAGAAAATGCAAAGGTAGTAGTTGCGTCACATCAGGGTAGGGTTGGAAATAAAGATTATACAGGTATGGATAAGCATGCATTAGTCCTCGAAAAATTATTAAAAAAAAAAGTAAAGTATGTTGAAGATGTAATCGGTAGTGCCGCACAAAATGAAATTAAAAATTTGAAAAATGGTGAAGTTTTACTTTTAGATAATCTGCGTTTATGTGCTGAAGAGAACTATGAATTTTCCCCAGAAGATGCATCAAAAACTATAATGGTACAAAGATTATCCAAGCTTTTTGATCTTTGTGTTTTAGATTCTTTTCCCAGTGCGCATAGATCACATCCATCAATTGTTGGATTTGCCCAAGTTTTGCCTGCATGTGCGGGTCGCATTGTAGAAAGAGAGGTTAAAAACCTCGATGAGATAATGACAATTGCAAAGGCCCCTCATGTCATTGTTCTAGGAGGATCAAAAGTTCCAGATAGATTAGAGGCAATAAAAATGCTCATCCAAAATGGACGCGCAGATCATGTTTTACTTACAGGTGTGATTGGAAATGTGTTTATGCGTGCCCAAGCAAGAATAAAATTTCCACTAGGAATCAAAAGAGAAGAAGAGGTAGTAGCCAAAGCACATGCGCTAATAGGAGAATACCCAGATGTTTTTTCAACTCCAGTTGATATTGCTATTGATAAAGATGGGCAACGAGTAGAGATGGATGTAAGAGAGATTGCAAAAGGGGATAAAATTTATGATCTTGGTCCAAAAACCGTAGAGTTTTACTCAAAATTAATTGCAGGTGCAGGAACTGTCTTTATCAGTGGACCTGCAGGATTTTTTGAAAAAGAAAATTTTAGGTTTGGAACAAAAAAAATGCTTGAAGCAGTAGCAAATTCAATGGCAACAACTATTGTTAGTGGCGGTCATTTAACATCAGTTCTAAAAAGCCAAGGACTAGAGAAAAAAATCAAGCATGTAAGTACAGCAGGCGGTGCTTTGGTACTTTATCTTACCGGTGAAAAGCTTCCAATGATTAAAGCACTAGAGGAAGCCGCTAAAAAATATAGAAACTAAATTAATGCGCTGCAAGAGGGGTTTGGGCATTGTTGTTTTTCTGAATCTCCAAGATAGATATCGTGATTACAAGAATTACAGTGAAATTTTTTTAGAGTGTCAAACAGTTTAAGCCAAATTGTTGTGAAATTTTGGGCGATATTTCTGGTAAGACCAGAATTACAAATCTCCAGGATATAAGGTTCTAAATCATCAATTATCCAAGAGGAATTAAAATCACCTTCAAGTTTTATTGTTTCAAATATCTCATCGTTTGTAAATTTTTTATCCACGTCGTTATATTTTTCAAAAATTATTTTTCTAATTTGTAATTGAATTGGAGTAGAAGGGGTAAATGTACTCATACACTAGTATAAGCTTGCTGCCTCTTCTTTTAACTTATCTACATCTGATGAATCCTCTAGATGTTTTCCCAAGTAAGAGTAAAGAGCAGATTTTAGAACTTTGAGGGAGAGTAACGCACATTTTATTCTCACTGCTTGTAAATTCTCAAGACCTAATTCTCCTAAAACATCAGTTTTTGAGATATTTCGAACATCCTTGATATTTTTTCCCTTTGCAATCTCGGTTAAAACCGACGAACAGGCCATGCAAATGGCACATCCTTTACCGTGAAATTTAATATCAGATACCTTATCACCATCAATTTTCATATCAATGTCAATACTATCTCCACATAATGGATTAGAGTCATGAAAAGTAACATCATGATCCTCAATTTTTCCATAATTAATTGGATTTCTCGAATAATCAATAATCATTTCATGATAAATATCAGCGTTGCTCATAATTTGAATATCCTCGCTACTTTATTTAATGAATTGATTAATTTATCAATTTCCTCTCTGGTATTGTAAATGTAAAAGCTAGCTCTTGATGTTGCTGCAACATTTAGTCTTTCCATTAGTACTTGGGCACAATGATGTCCTGACCTTATTGCAATCCCTTCCTCATCAATGATTTGAGCTACATCGTGAGGATGAACATCAGCAAAATTAAATGAAATTACCCCCCCTCGTTTTGAGATATCTTTGGTCCCATAGATATGCAATCCCTTTACTTGAGAGAGTTTCTCTATAGCATAAGAGGTCAATTCAATTTCATGTTGTCTGATTGCAGTCATGCCGATATTAGACAGATAATCAATTGCTGCACCAAATCCAACAACATCGGCAATATTGGGTGTCCCTGCTTCAAATTTGTACGGTAAATCATTCCAGGTTGTTTCATATTTGTGAACTTCTCTTATCATATCTCCACCTCCATGAAAGGGACTCATAGTTTCTAAAACGGATTTTTTAGCCCATAAAATTCCAATACCAGTTGGTCCTAACATTTTATGTCCAGAAAATGCAAAAAAATCACAACCTAACTTTTCAATATCTACTTTCATGTGAGGTACTGCCTGTGCACCGTCAACCAAAGTCAAAACCCCGGCTGCTTTACATTTTGAAATAATTGTATCCGCATCAGAGATTGTTCCTAAAACATTTGACATTAAACTAAAGGTGACAAGTTTAACTTTGCCTGTGGCTAAATATTTATCAAGATCATCTAAGGTTAATTCACCATTATCATCCATTCCAATGTATTCTAGTTTGGCACCCTTTTCTTGTGTTAGTAATTGCCAAGGAACAATATTGCTATGATGTTCATATTCAGTAGTTACAATAATGTCGCCTTCCTTTATATGATCTCGACCCCACGCATATGCTACTAAATTAATTGCCTCCGTTGTCCCCCTTACAAAAATAATTTCCGTTTTGTCTTTAACATTGATAAAATTTGCAATCTTTTCTCTTGAATTCTCATATAGTTCTGTGGCCTCTTCTGCTAGTGCATAAACTGCTCTGTGAATATTTGCATTATGATTTCTATAGTAATCATTTATTGCATCAATTACTTGATTTGGTTTTTGGGTAGTAGAAGCATTATCCAAGTATACCAAAGTCTTATTTTCTCTTACTGTTCTTTTTAAAATTGGAAAATCTTTTCTAAGATTTTCAAAGGATGTTTGAGCACTTTGCATTATCTATATCTCCACGTAAATCTTATTTTGTTCTATTTTAGTATTGTATGTCTTTAATGGAGTTTCTGCCGGAAGGTTTTGAGGTTTTCCGTCTTTGAGATTAAATACAGAAAGATGTAATGGACATCTAACACCTTCTTCACTTAGGAATCCAGTTGATAAATCAGCATCAGCATGAGTGCAAATCAAATCAGTTGCAAAAATATTCCCTTTTTGATTTGCCAAAAGGATTTTTTTTTCATTTGTTTGAAATCCAAAAAGCTGACCCTCTTTTACTTGGTCTAAATCACAGGCTTTAATCCATTGAGACATTTTAGTTACCTGTACTTGTAATGTTGCTCTATTTCTGCATCTTCGTTATATCGAGTTTCTTCAACTTCGACAAATTTTGCAAGTTCTTCATCCGTGTTTATCGTAAGTTCTTTATCATCCCATTTTGATTCAATTAGATGGGCAATCCATGCTCTTACTTGAAAAGACATTTTCCTAGATAGCGGTTCTAGAAATCCTTCAACAATTGTTCTTTCTGCCTCTTCTGTACTCAAGCATCTTGTTTGAAGATAAAATATTTGTTCTTCATCAATCTGAGCCACTGATGCGGAATGCGTAGCCTTGACATCATTTGTAAATATTTCTAATCCTGGAATAGAATCAGACTTTGCATCTTTATCTAATAAAATTGAGCGGCCCGACAAGAATGAATTTGATTTTGTGGCATTTTCTTTAATTCTAATCATTCCTTTGAATAGCGATTTTGACTTGTTTCGGAGTATTGATTTTTCAACTACTCTTCCCTCAGTTGCAGGAGCTTCATGGTTTACATCAGTCTGAATATCAAAAGATTGCTCTTTGTTTCCAAAAATTACTTCAGAATCATTTGAAGATGCCCCTGAGCCATTAAGATAATATTCTATTTTATATCTAGATAAAACAGAGCCAAATAATCCAGAATACCAATTTACTTTGGCATCTTGTCCTAAATCTGTTCTTCTAGTAGAAAAGTTTACAGTGTTTTGATCCATCATCTGTAATGTTGTCATATCAAGTTGGGCATTGGCGGCAACATTTGTGTTAAATAATTCAAGGTAAGCTTGTTGTTTTTCTGATTTAGGAGAGTATAGCTCCTGAACAATAGTTGCTTTGCTACTCTCATCTGCAAAGATAATATTTCTAGAGATAGTAGAGATGCCATCATCTGATAGACAAGTGACTATGTGTATTGGTTTTTCCAGTACTAGATTTTTTGGAATGTGGATAAATATTCCAGAGTTAAATGCAGCATTGTTTAATGCAGTGAATTTATCGTTTTTTGAATTTGATGATTCCAAGGATTTTTTTACAAGTTCTGAGTTATTTTTTATGGCATCCTCAATTGAAGATATTACGAGTCCTTTTGATTTTAGTTCATCTGAGATTTTTATTTTATGAATATGGGCACCAATTTGGACAATGCATGTGTCATTTTCTAATTCAGTCAATCTTTTATGCAAAAGACTTGGAACTGTATTGGTTGTAGTTACTGAGATAGAAACTTGTTTTGGATCCATTTTTTTGGCATCAGTGTATTTGTTGTACAGTGGAGAAGTTTCAATTGGAAGATTCTCATAGACGGACAGAGAACTTTTTCTATATTCTTTTAACCAATCGGGTTCATTTTTAGATGAGGAGATTTCATCAATATGAGTGGGACTAATTGTTGATAGGGTTTGAGACATGTCTATTCATTTTAAAGTCTAACCGACTGAATCATCCATTTCTATTTTGATGAGTCGGTTTAGTTCTACTGCATATTCCATAGGTAGTTCTTTAGTAAAAGGCTCCATGAATCCATTTACGATTAATGATAGTGCATCTTCTTCTGAGAAACCTCTGCTCATTAAGTAAAATATTTGCTCATCACCAATTTTTCCCACAGTTGCCTCATGTGTAATGGTTGCATCTTCTTGATTGATTTCCATGTATGGATATGTATCAGTCTTTGAGGTATCATCTAGTAACAGAGCATCACATCTTACTGTGGCCTTGACATTTGTAGCACCCTTTGCAACATTTAGTAAACCTCTGTATGTTGATCTTCCATCAAGTCTACTTACAGATTTAGATGTAATCTTTGAGGTAGTGTTTGGTGCAAGGTGGACCATTTTGGCACCTGTATCTTGATGCTGTCCTTTTCCTGCAAATGCAATAGATAGAGTCTCACCATAGGCCCGTTCTCCCATTAGATAGATTCCAGGATATTTCATTGTAAGTTTGCTTCCAATGTTGCCATCAATCCATTCTACTGTTGCACCCTCATATGCATATGCGCGTTTGGTGACAAGATTGTAAACATCACTACTCCAATTTTGGATTGTAGTGTATCGTAGTTTGGCATCTTTGTGTGCAACCAATTCAACAACTGCAGAATGCAATGACTCAGATGAATACACTGGAGCAGTACAACCTTCAATATAATGAACTTCAGAGCCCTCATCTGCAATAATCAAAGTTCTTTCAAATTGTCCAATGTTTTCTGCATTTATTCTAAAGTATGCTTGTAAAGGCATGTCTACTTTAACTCCTGGAGGAATGTAAATGAACGAACCGCCACTCCATACAGCACTATTTAATGCAGCAAACTTGTTATCCTCAGGTGGGATTATTTTACCAAAATATTTTTTGAAAATTTCTGGGTATTCTTTTAATGCAGCGTCAGTATCCAAAAACAAGACACCTTGTTTTGCCAAATCTTCTCTTAAACTATGATATACAACTTCTGATTCGTATTGAGCACCTACTCCTGCCAAGAATTTTTTCTCAGCTTCAGGGATTCCAAGTTTATCAAATGTTGCTTTAACATCTGCAGGAACATCATCCCAATTCTTTTCAGTTTTTTCAGTTGCTTTTGCATAATAAAAGATATTTTGAAAATCAATCACGCTAAGATCACCACCCCAAGTTGGCATTGGTTTTTTCATAAAAACTTCATAGGATCTAAGTCTAAAATCAAGCATCCATTGTGGTTCATCCTTCATTTTACTAATAGCCACTACTGTATCCTTTGAGAGGCCTTTTTTACTGAGATGAACATACATGTCTGTTGAATCTTTAAAATCATATTTTGAATAATCCATATCAAAATTCTCAGTAGCCATACAGAAAATAACTCCGTTATATTATAAATACATGAGGAAAAATAGGCTCAGCTAAATAGCTTTAGCTAAATTCAAAAGATTATCTATTCTAATGAGGTTTAATCAAATCATAGTCTTCTGAGGTCATATAGGGAATTGCCCGTTCTACATGTAGATAGCACGATACCTCATCACTGTTGTACCAGTTTTTGTTTTTTCCATCTAAATGGATGTAGCAAATCTCGCAATTGTAGGAGAGGTAGGTCAATTTTTCATCATCTACATCAGGACCGTCATCAATTTCATAAAACTCTGTATGTGTTTTACATTTAGGACAATAGATTTTTATTTTTTCTCACCATGTTTTATCTAATAAATTATGTGTGGTATTGAAAAAAGTTTTGGTGCTAAAATGTTCAAAACAAGAATAATTCTTCAAAAAAGCTAAAAAAAGGTACGGTGTATTATCGAGTTTTTCTCCTGCAGTTTGAACAGTTACAATTCATTGCATCCATGGGTGGACCATGCAATGGTAAGGATATTCACCATCTGCTTCAAACTGGTGTGAAAAAGTAGTACTTGCCATAAACAAACTACTGTCAAAGACACCAGAAGGTCCATCTGCTACATTTCCCCTAGTTACTGTATGAGCTGCCGAGTAATCATTTGACCATGTTACTACACCCCCAACATCGACTGTTACTTCATAGGGAATGTAACATTCGTTTGTTGTCTCATATCCCTGAACCGAGGTTCCTTGTCGAGTGCTAACACTTGCAGTTGCGTGATCTGCAAATGCTGGAATAGATGATATTCTCCAAGAAACCACCAACATTACCAAAAGCGATTATAGTATCACTTTTTTTGGTTTCAATATACAAAGTATCAGGGAAAGTGGTAAAAAATGGTTGGAAGACTAATGAAGTAAGACTTCTTTTAGGGTTTCAAATGATCCCAGGACGGTATGTACCTCAGAAATGGTATTTTGTATCTTAAAATTTTTCAATTCATCGGCTGTAAAAGGTCCAATTGCTACAACATGAATTTTTTCCAAAATTTCAACCAATTTTGGTTCTTCATGATCTTTTAACATTATTTCAAAAAACCCCCTAACAGAAGACGCACTAGTAAAAACAATCCCATTTATCCTGTTGTTTGAGAATAATTCTCGGAATTCATTCCACTGAGAAGTATCTCGAAATGCACAGACATCATACAAATGAATTTCCAACACATCAATTCCAATTTTGTTCAATAATTCTTTCAAAAAAGGAGTTGAAGCACCACTTCGTGGAACAATTACCTTTTTTCCAACTGCATGTATTTTGGTAAATTCCTCCCCAACACCAACTGATGAAAACGTATTTGGTTGATAATTGACTTTGATTCCTTGATTCTCAAGTGCTTGGGTAGTTTTTGGTCCAACTGACATTACCATAGTATTTGCAACTGCAAGCTGTAGAGTTTCAAATTTTCCAACTTTTTTAGCTGTATCAAAAAGTAGTTTTACTGCTTTTGAACTCATAAACACCGAATAGTCTGGATCATATTTTTTGGTTGATTCTAGAAATTCATCCACAATCTTTTCACCCTTACTTACAAGTTCAATGGTAGGAAGAGGAATTGGATATGCCTTATTTTTTTGAGCAAGTTCGATAAATTCTGTAGCATCATCCCTTGAGCGGGTAATTGCTATTGTCTTACCTTCAAGCATTTTATCTCCACCCTATTGTTTTTGACAAATCAACTACCCTTCCTATTATAATATTAGTTGGAGGTACAATCTTGTTTTGTTTTACAAGTTTTGCAATATTTGTAACTGTCCCTTTAATCATCTTTTGTTTTGGAGTAGTTCCATTTTGAATTACTGCAACAGGGGTTTTCTTATCCAGACCTCCTGCAATTAGTTGTTTGCATATTACATCAATCCTTGACAACCCCATCATGATAACAATTGTATCAACTGATTTTGCAAGCCTTTTCCATTTTACAACCTCATTTTTCTTTTCAGGATCTTCATGTCCTGTTACAAAAACTACGGAAGAAGCATATTTTCTATGGGTAAGCGGAATTCCAGCATAAGTGGCAGATCCAATTCCAGATGTAATACCAGGAACGATTTCATATTTTATTTTGTGCTCTTTGAGAAATTCAGCTTCCTCACCTCCACGACCAAAGATAATTGGATCTCCGCCCTTTAATCTAACAATGTTTTTTTTAGATTTTGCATACTTTACCATTAAATCATTTGTTGTATTTTGATGAGTTGTGTCATCCCCAACGGCACGACCAACATAGATTTTTTCGGTTTTTTTGGGAATCATTGAAATTATTTTCTTGCTTACTAATCTATCATAAAGAACCACATCAGCTTTTTGGAGAAGTTCTACGGCACCCATGGTAATTAATTTATGATCTCCTGGACCTGCACCTACAAGATAGACTTTACCGGTCATTGTTTATTCCATTCCTCTACTTTTTCTCTCCAATTTAATGCAAGGTCATTTACCCCTTGCTCTCGAAGTTCTTCTCCTGTACTTTTTCCCAAAGATTGTGGATCATTTTTGCTTCCCAATTTTGTTACATGAATCAACTTTTTTCCATCAACTGAAAATGCACTTACTGTAAGGGTCATTTTATCACCGCTTGATTTAGCATATGCCCCAACTGGAAACCTACATCCTGATTCGACAAAATTTGAAAGCCAACGTTCTGCTTCAACCTCAAGTCTAGAATCGTTATCCTCAATTTTCTTTAGCATTTGGATTGTTTGCTCATTATCCTTTCTTGCAACTATTGCAAGTGCACCTTGTCCTGGGGATGGCGAAAAGTCTTCTATGGATAGCTTTGAAAACGACACGTCAATTCCAATTCTTGAAATTCCAGCTTGAGCTAAAACAACGGCATCATATTTATCGCCGTATATTTTTTTAATTCTAGTTTCTATATTTCCACGAATTGGTTTTACCTTTACATCAGGTCTTTTTCTGGAGATTTGAACTGCCCTTCTTAAAGAACTAGTACCTACTACGGCTCCAGATTTTATTGTATCAAGTGAAGAATTATCTGATGAAATAAACACATCATTTACCATTTCTCTTTTTGGGATGCAAGCTAAAACAAGATTCTCATCTAGTTGCGATGGAACATCCTTTAGGCTATGAACTGCAAAGTCAATTTCTTTTTGAGCAACTGCTTTGTCAATTTCTTTTTCAAAAATCCCTTTTTGATCAATTGTGAATAATGGTCTTGAGTCAGTATCACCTTTAGTTGTTATGGACTTTATCTCAAATTCAATATTTGGATGTACATTTTGAAGTTGGTTAATTACCCAGTTAGTTTGGGCGATAGATAACTGGCTTCCTCTTGCTCCGATTATGTATTTCATTGCTTCACCGATTTTAGAGCAATTTGATAGGCATCAAGGGTTTTGTTTAGATCTTTTTGAGTATGCGCATCTGAAAAAAAGATTACTTCAAACTGAGATGGTGCAATAAAAATTCCTTTTTTAAGAAGGATTTTGAACATTTTTTGGAATTTTTTGGCATCAGCGTTTTTTGATGTTTGGTAGTTTACAACAGGTTTGGAGGTAAAGAAGATTTGAAACATTGAGGCAGTAGAATTGATCTGGTGAGGAATTTTCAGGTCAGTTGCCATATCATCTAAGGCCCTAGTAAAGCGGAGGGTATATTTTTCAAGTTTAGAGTAGAGATTGTTCTTATTTTTGTTAATTGTTTTAAGAGAAGCAATTGCAGCACTAACTGAAATAGGATTTCCAGCAAACGTACTTGCTTGATACACTTTTCCTTCAGGAGATAACAAATCCATGATCTCTTTTCTTCCACCAACTGCGGCAATTGTAAATCCATTTCCCAGCGCTTTTCCAAGCGTAGTAATATCAGGTTTAATTCCAAAATGTTTTTGAGCCCCACCAGGTGATACTCGAAATCCAGTTACTACTTCATCAAAGATTAGTGGAATATTATTTTCTCTAGTTATTTTTCTTATATTGGCTAAAAAATTATTCTCTGGTAAAATTAATCCCATGTTTGCAAGGATTGGTTCTACAATTACACCTGCAATATTTTTATCCTGCCTTATTGTTTTTTCAAGATCTTCAGAATTGTTGTATTGAACAACTAAGGTATTTTTAGATACTTCATCTAATCCCCCATCAGATACAGAAATTCCATTGTGAGCAGAACCTGATCCTGCCTTTACAAGTACAGTATCATGAGCACCATGATAACATCCTTCAAACTTAATGATCTTTTTCTTTTTTGTATAACCTCTTGCAAGTCTAATTGCAGTCATTGTGGCTTCACCGCCAGTATTTACTAGACGAACTTTATCAATTGATGGAAAATTACCTATAATTAATTTGGATAATTCAATTTCTAATTGAGTTGGGGTACAATACAAAGTTCCTTGAGTTAGTTGCTTTGTTACTGCTTGGATTATCTCCTTTCTTCTGTGACCTAAAAGAAGGGCACCATAACCATTGCAAAAATCAACATATTGATTGCCATCCTCATCCCAGATATGAGATCCTTTGGATTTTTTTGTAAAAAATGGATATGGTTCAAAATATCGAACTGGACTATTGACCCCTGAGGGGATTATTTTCTTTGAATCGGCAAATAATTTCCTAGAACTAGGCATGATTTCTTAGAGATTAAGGTCATTATTATTCGTAATATTACGAATTCTCTTTCTTTCTCTGCTTTGCAAACTTTTCTCTAAACAAAAATCCCACAATCATTGTGCCAACAAATGGTGCGGTCCAATAAAGCCATAAATCGTCAATAACCCCCGATAGCAAGGCAGGTGCAAGAGCTCTTGCTGGATTCATAGAGGCCCCAGAAATTATTGCTAAAAAGAAAATATCCAAACCAACTATTCCACCGATAGCAATTCCACTAAATCCCTTTAGTCCCTTTGTGTACACAACAGTAAAAATTACTGCCATGAGTAATCCAGACGCTAGTACTTCTATGGGAAAAATTAACAGAATTGAATAATCATAGTTAGGAGTATTTGCTCCAAGATTAGCATTAGTTCCAATAAATTTCATTACAAATAAGGATCCAAAAATAGCTCCAATAATCTCAGCTGCAAAATACCAAATCACTTGAATTTTAGAAATATGTCCTGTAATATAATATCCAATTGTAACTGCAGGGTTGAAATGAGCAAGTGAAATTTTTCCAAATGAATACACTCCAATAATTAATGCAACAAATGGGGCAATTGCTGCAAACCAAATCCCATATAGCCCTCCAGTTTGTACATCATAAACAATTGATCCTGTTGCAAAGACCACAAGTACAAAAGTTCCCATCAGTTCTACTATGAAAATTTGAAAATTGGAATACATCATAAATCAGCTTCAAGTTTTTTTATCAATGCTACAACCTCAAGTTCAATTTTGTCACGGATTTTCCTAATATCTTCAATAGATTTTCCTTTAGGATCAACAATATCCCAATCAAGCATATCTTTTACAAACAAGGAAGGACATGATTCTCGGTCTATACATCCCATGTTTACAGTTCTAAATGATTCTTGGATCATTTCATTGGAAAGAAGTTTTGGTGTTTGTTTTGTTATATCAATTCCAATTTCTCTCATTACTTGTATCACTATAGGATTAAGATTTGATTTTGGTTCAGTTCCAGCACTGGCTACCTCAAAATTTTTAGCATGTTTTCTAAAAAATCCTTCTGCAATTTGGCTCCTGCCGGTATTTTCTACGCACACAAAAAGAATTTTTGGCAAAGACATCATCAATACATAAATAATAATTTATATAAATTTAGATTGATATGAGTGGTATTAGCCTCTTAAAATGTATCTGTGATGACACACGATTTGAGATCCTAGAGATGCTTCAAAAAGAAAAAGAACTTTGTGTGACTGATTTTGTAGTGAAATTAAAAAAAGATCAGCCTTTAATTTCACATCATCTAAAAACTCTAAAAAAATGCGGTATTGTAATGTCTCGAGATGAGGGGAAAAAGGCAATGTACAAGATTTCAAGCAATCATCTAGCAGAGTTAATTTCTACCATTACAAAGGCCAGCAAAAAAATTCCACTTTTATGTAATGAAAGCAATTGTTGTTAGACAAATTTTTCAGATCTTATTACACCAACATCACTAACATATAACACAACAGCATAGTTTGTAAAGAGGGTTCTGGCAATTTCTTCAGTTACATCTTGAAGTTTATCTTGCTGCATAATCACTTCAACCTTAACATTTTTTTCATTTTTTAATCCCTGTCCACGTAAACCACGAGCACCATTTCCCTCAACCTCATATGTGGTGTAACCTGAAATATTATGTTTAGCTAAAATATTGATTACATTTTTTTGTGCAAGAATTTCACATGTAACTGTAAGTAGCTTTACATTGTAAAGTTTCATATCCAACCCTTTGAAATATAGTTGAATAAGTCTATCGATCCTTCATTGTGTACAATCGAGGATATCAAATACATTATTGGTAGTAAAACAATAATGTTGTAAGGAAACGTAATTCCTAATGCAGATGTAATGTAAAGGCTAGGTTTTGCTTGAGGTATTGCGTGACGCAAAACTGCAGGTGCTGCAATAAATGATGCACTTGCAAGAAGCAAGCCAAACATTACAGAACCTCCTAGACTAAGACCCATCACAGTAGCCACTAAAACTCCTATAATTCCATTAAAGGTAGGCATGATTATCGAAAATGCTATTAAAAATACTCCTACTTTTTTGATGTCCTCTAATCGTTGACCTGCAATAATTCCCATCTCAATTAGAAAAATTACGATTGCGCCTGTGAATAGTTCATCAAATACTATACTAATTGAACTAAATCCTTCCTCTCCAATCAAATATCCAATAAAAATACTTCCAAGAAGAATTACGATTGCTTTTCCAGTTATAGATTCGTGAAGAACTTGTTTTAGGTTTGTTTTAGTTTCTGAAAGTCCCATGGATAATTCAGATTCTACAATATCTCCAATGGATTCTTTTTTTGTCTTCATCTGTTTTGATACTGCCATATTTGTCAAAAAAATTGCTAAAATAAAGGCAACAGGTTCTAAAACTGCAAGTATTGCCGCTAAAAATCCTTCAGATGTAACACCTTGGGTTTTGAGAAATGAAAGACCAACAGAAAAAGTAACTGCACCTACTGCACCATACGTAGATGCTAACGCATAAGAATCAAAGAGATTGAATTTACCTAGATGACGAAGGATTTGGTAATGATTCAACGTGAAGAGTAGCGATAGTCCAATTGCAACTAACATTGGAACAAGCATTGTCTCAAATCCTGTATTTCGCATCTCAATTCCACCATGCAATCCAATTGCTGCAAGTAAGTAAATTGGCAAAAATTCAGAAATTGCATCAGGAATTTTTAAATCAGATTTTATTCTAGCTGCAATTATTCCAAAAATAAAAAACAACACTATAGGTGTTAAAAGATTTGATTGAATTAGTCCCAGAATATCCATTTGAATGATTCAAAAAATTTTTAGTTGAATAAAAATCAAATCCTCAGTAGGTTGCCTACAATCAATCAACCATATCATCATTTTATTATTTCAAATCTAAAAAAATTCAAAATGGCTTGTTTACCTCACGAGTAAAGACATAACTTGCAAGTCCAACCATAATCAAAACAAATACAGAGATAACTGCAATACTCAATAAAGCTGAAATACCCCCTTCGGATACTCCAGTCATCAATTCTCTTACAAGTAATACGGTGTAGGTGACAGGATTTAATTTTGCGATAGCTGCAAGCCAATCCGGAAGTAACTCAAGGGGAAATAAGGCAGGACTAAGCATGAACAAAGGCATCCCAAGAAAATTAATCACACCCCAGAAGGTTTCTTGTGATTTTGCAGTTGCTGCGACTATTACCGATATACCAGAAAATCCCAAAGAAAATAAAATTACAATTGCCATTATTGGTGCAATCATTATTGGATTTGGAAATGTAACACCTATGGCCAAAGCGATTCCTAAGATCAAACTGGCTTGTAATGCAGCAATCAAAGATATCGCAGACATTTTTCCAAGTGCAATAGAGGAGCGAGAAATAGGAGATGTTAATGCCTTATTCATAAAACCATATCTCCGGTCCCAAAGTGTGTTTACCCCACCAAAAATGCTGGTAAATATTGCAGTTAGTATAATGACACCTGGAGCCATAAATTCAATGTATTGTCCTTCAAAACCAACTGATTGAATTAATGGCTCAGTTCCAGAAAACGTATTTCCTATAACTATAATCCAAATTGCAGGTTGAATTAATCTAATAAGAACCCCGCTTCGTGATTTTTTATATCGTTTAAGTTCTCTCCAAAAAATAGTATATGTATCATACAATAATGAATTCATGCACGTAACCTTTTCATTTTTGCATGTTCTCGTTTTCGATTAAAACCTCCCTCCTCAGATCTTATTTCATGACCAGTGTATGAAATAAACACATCATCAAGTGTTGGTTGCGTTAAAGAAATTGAATTTATTTTTATTTTCAAATCAGATGCCATTTGAAATATTTTTGGAATAACTTCTGTGCCATTTGATGCAAATAAGACGATTTTATTTTGATCTTCGTTAATTTTTTTTATATATTCAATTGTCCGTAATTTTGATATGAATTTATTTTCATCATCAAATTTTTCAATCACTAGGGAAATTACTTCATTTCCCATTGCCTTTTTCATATTTTGAGGAGAGTCAATTACTTGAATTTTACCACCATCAATTATTCCAATTCTATCACACAACTTATCTGCCTCTTCCATATAGTGTGTGGATAAAAAAATCGTCATTTCAAATTCCAAGTGAATTTTTTTTATATATTTCCAAATTTTCCTTCTTGTTTGAATATCTAGCCCAACTGTAGGCTCATCTAAAAACAAGACTTTGGGTCGATGCAAAAGACCACCTGCAATATCAAGTCGCTTTCTCATTCCTCCAGAGTACGTCACGACTGCGTCATTTTGTTTGTCAGATAATTCAATTAATTCTAAAACTTCATCAATTCTCTTTTTGATTTGATCTTTAGGTATGTGATTTAGTCTGGCCTGGAGAAATAGGTTTTCACGCCCTGTAAGGTACTCATCCACGGTACTTTCTTGTTGCACATATCCTATTTTTAGCCGAACTTGTTTTGGTTGAGTTTTTACGTCAAAACCTGATACTAAAGCTTGGCCCGAAGTTGGTTTAAGCAGGGTAGTTAGAATCATCATTGTTGTACTTTTGCCTGCACCGTTTGGTCCTAGAAATCCAAATATCTCTCCACTCTCTACGCTAAAGGTAATATCATCTACTGCTTTTACATTTCCAAATGATTTTGAGAGGGATTTTGTTTCAATAGAATGCAACACTTTGATCGCCAATCTCAATTATAAATTGCTAATCGTTCAGGGCAATCGATCCTCATAAACAATTTAAAGGTCTACAAAATGATTTTTCGCATGAAAGGTCTCTGTCAAGTATGTCATTCCTCAAATGTTGACATTTCAATAAAATCAGGAATTCCAACGTGTACTGATTGTAACAAAAAAATGGTTCACAGTTAGTCTTCCAGATTTTTTAAATTTCGTTTATTTTAATTTGCTTAATTTTAGAACAATTCAATTAATATCATAAATCCAAATAATTAAAAATTTTTAAATTTAATTAATGTCAAAATTCAATGTTACAACAATTAGGTTTAATAGCAAATTTATGCAACGTAATTTTGGTGACGGAAAGTTTCAGTGAACAAAACAATACCTATAATTTTTGGAATTTTGATATACAGTATTTTGTCTGGATTTCAATTTTTACCCTTAACGATTTTAACAGCTGATGCAGAGCCTTCTAAACGAGTAGTAGGCTACTTTTCATTATGGCAGGATGAATCACTTGATTCTATTGATTATTCTAACCTTACAGAAATTATTTATTTTCATATCTGGCCAAACTCTGATGGGAGTCTAACTACATGGGATATTAGCTTGATGGATCTCCATAAAATCAGAGATAGGGGACATGTTATGGGAGTAACAACATCTATTTCAGTCGGTGGTGCTGGGGCTTCTGATGGTTTTCCTCCAATGAGTAAAGACCCTACAGCAAGAGCAAATTTTGTTTCAAACATTGCAGACTTTGTTTTAAAAAATAACCTAGATGGTGTTGATATAAACTGGGAGACTCCCA
>Ga0224512_10000924_pt1 | contig 29566 bp, 25 predicted proteins | sample SF_May12_sed_USG_4_FD_169103 | JGI IMG/M metagenome (GOLD analysis project Ga0224512, IMG submission 169103) | Sediment microbial communities from San Francisco Bay, California, United States - SF_May12_sed_USGS_13 | ecosystem: Environmental > Aquatic > Marine > Sediment | place: USA... | reverse complement strand
TGGGAGGCAGTCCGCGACGCCCGGGACGCAGCGCTTCAGTTCCTACACGAACGATTCGCGGCGGGGGACGAGGTGCGTGGATTCGAGGTGGACCAGGTGGCTCGTGCGCTCATCGAGGACCGGGGCTACGGGGATCGTTTCGTCCACCGCACCGGCCACTCCATCGACACCGACCTGCACGGCAGCGGCCCCAACCTGGACGACCTCGAGACCCGGGACGATCGCCTTCTCGTGCCCGGTATCGGTTTCTCGGTCGAGCCGGGGATTTACGTGCCTGACGAGATCGGGATTCGTGCGGAGGTAAACGTCCATTGGGGCTCGACGGGACCGGAAGTCACTCCCGCGGACGTGCAGAAGGAGATCTTCCTCCTCCTGGACGATTGAGCAGCGGCACCTCCTTGGTGGCGGTGGCCCTACCGCTGCCGATCTACCACACATTCACCTATCGCGTGGATGGGGCGCTCCCTGCTCCGGGGACGCGCGTGCTCGTGCCGTTCCGGGCGAGGGAATGGATCGGCTGGGCCGTGGGGCCCGCCGAGGACAAGCCGGTCCGCGGGCTGAAGGCCGTACTCGCTCTCCTGGACGAGGAGCCGTCGGTGCCGCCCGACCTCCTCGATCTCGCCCGTTGGATTGCCGACTACTATGTGACGCCGCTCGGAATCGTCCTCAGAACCATGCTGCCGGCTGTCCTTTCTGACGTCTCGCGAGACTACATCACGCTGGCGGGGGTGCCTGGCCAGGGGCTGAGGCCACGAGAGCGGCGTTTGGTGGAAGAGCTCGAGACGAAGGGTGGCGCTCACCGCGTCCAAACGTTGCGTAAGACGCTGGGAATGGGCTCGATCTGGCCGGAGATTCGTTCTCTGCAGGCGCGCCGGCTCGTCGCACACGAGACGGTGCCGCCCAAGGAGCCTGGTGTGAAGACACGCCGGGTCGTCCGCATTTCCAGACACATCGGTACGCTAACCGAGCGTGACGAGCTGTTCGGCAGGGCCGGGCGTCAGCGAGAGGCATTCGAGCTCCTCGAAGCCTCTGGGGGGGCTGCCGAGCTGACGCACCTCACCCAAGGTGAAGGCTACAGCCGCAGCGTCGTCCGTGGGCTCGAGGAGAAGGGCTTGGTCGAACTGGCCGACGAGGAGGAGATCCGCGACCCGTTCGCAGCCGATCCGCCGCCGGTGCCCCCAGATTTGAAGCCTACCGACCATCAGCGGACAGCATTGAAAGCGCTCACGAAGGCGCTCGACGGGGACTCGAGTCCTTTTCTGCTGCAGGGGATCACCGGCTCCGGCAAGACACTCGTCTACATCGAGTTGCTCCGGGAGGCGCTGGCACGTGGGCGAACGGCCATCGTGCTCGTTCCGGAGATCGCGCTCACGCCACAGACGGCTTCCCGATTTCGGGCCCACTTCGGTGACCAGGTGGCGGTGCTCCACTCCGGGCTCTCCCACGGGGAGCGCTACGACGCGTGGCGCGGCTTGCGCAGTGGCGAGCGCCGCATCGCGGTCGGGGCGCGCTCTGCACTGTTCGCCCCGCTCCCGGACCTAGGCGTCGTCGTGGTGGATGAGGAGCACGACGGGAGCTACAAGCAGTCCGACGCTCCCCGCTATCAGGCCCGAGACCTGGCCATCGTTCGGGCCAAGGCGCATGGCGCAGTATGCGTGCTTGGAAGCGCCACGCCCTCGCTGGAGAGTTGGAGTAACGCCCGGTCCGGAAAGTTCGGGCACCTCTTTCTCCCCACCAGAGTGGGGGGCGCGAAGTTGCCCCCTGTGCGGGTCGTCGATCTGCGCGTCGAGCGGGCCATCCTGTCGGACCAGCTGGTCGCCGCGGTGCGGACCCGACTGCGCCGCAAGGAGCAGGTGATCCTCCTGCACAATCGTCGAGGCTACTCCTCATTCGTCCAATGCAGGGAATGTGGGGACGTGGGGCAGTGCACCAACTGCTCCATCTCGCTGACGTATCACCGTGTGAAGCATCGACTCGTATGTCACCACTGTCGGTACGAGGAGCCGGCGCCATCGCGGTGTGCGCGCTGCGGATCGACGGACCTGTCGTTCCGGGGTCTGGGGACGGAGCAGGTGGAGCGTGTGGCCGCCGAGCTGTTTCCAGATGCCCGCATCGCGCGCATGGATGTGGACACCACTTCAGGGAAATGGGCCCACCAGCGAATTCTGGACCGGGTCGAGCGCGGCGAGGTCGACATCCTGCTCGGTACGCAGATGATCGCGAAGGGGCTCGACTTCCCTCGAGTGACGCTCGTCGGCGTCGTGAATGCCGACGTAGGGATGCACCTTCCGGACTTTCGGGCCAGCGAGCGCACCTTCCAGCTCCTGAGTCAGGTGGCCGGCCGCGCGGGGCGAGGCCGGCTGGCAGGGGAGGTGTTCATCCAGACGTCGATGCCTGACCACTACGCGTTGAAGGCTGCCGTAACCCATCAGTACGATCCGTTCGCCGAGCGTGAGCTCAAGGAGCGCGAGAACCCGCGCTATCCACCGCACGTGAGGCTCGCAAACGTAATCGTCAGCAGCCCGGACCAGAGACTCGCGGCCCATGCGGCCGAGGAGTGCGTGAAGTGGCTTCACCGGTCGACGGAGAAGGGCTTTGATATCGTGGGTCCTGCGCCGTCGCCGATCGAGCGGCTCCACGGTCGCTGGAGGTGGCATTTCTTCATGCGGTCGTCCTCGCCTGCTGCGCTGGGCGACGCGTCACGGGCGCTTATGGAGCGCTTTCGCCCGCCCCCGGGTGACGTACGCCTGGCGCTAGACCGTGACCCGGTAGCCCTTCTCTAGTACGAGCTGTGGCCCCATTGCCGGTCGGGCTGGCTCCGAAATACCTTCGCCGGGTATCACGAAGCCACGGAGGAGGAGACGCACGTGGGTTGCCTGGCACTCAACGCATCATTCGAGCCCCTGACCATCGTCCCGGCGCGCCGTGCCGTGCGCCTTGTTCTCGATGGCAAGGCCGAGATCTTGGAGCGGGACGCGGACCGGTGCTTCCGCTCGGAGAGCCGTGTGGTGCCGTTGCCCGCTGTGATTCGCCTGGTGCGCTACGTCCACGTGCCGTACCGCTTCCGGCGGCAGGTCACCAATACCTTCCTCTTCGCCCGCGACGACTACACGTGTCAGTACTGCGGGCGGCACAAGAGCGAGCTGCGCGGTCGCCAGTTCCTCACGCGTGACCACGTGCGGCCCATCTCGCGGGGTGGCCTGAATACCTGGGACAACGTGGTTACGAGCTGCTCGCTCTGTAACAACCGCAAGGGCGGCCGCCTACCTCGAGAGGCCGGACTGACCCTCGTTCACGAGCCTACCGAACCCAACTACGTGCACTTGGTCTGGGTGGTCCGGCGCGTAACGGATACGCAAGTGAAGTACATCAGGATGTTCTACGGCAAGGACGCGCTGGATGCGGTGCGCCATCCCGAGACGAGCAAAGACTCAGTCGTCTAGCCAGGCGTAGGGCCGCTCGTAGAACTGCCCGTATCCCCTCACCGTGCCTCGGTTCGTGTACTCCTTCCACGACACGATCCAGCCCCGCACGGGGTCCTGTGCCACCTCATAGGAGAACCCAGGCTCTTGGGACCTCTCCGCAAGGAAGCGTTGCAGATAGGCGGGCATGTTCGTGATGCCTTCGATCTCGAACGACGTGTCGAGGTCTTCGCTGACGACGCCCTCGATGTGGGACTGCGAGAGCTTCAGCGCCCGGATCGACTCCTCTACGGCGGTCTTGATCTCCGTGAGGTCCGGGGCGCTTCCGGTCCGCCCTTTGATCTCCTTCACCAGGCTGTCCGTCCCGGGCGCCAACAACTCTTCGCGAGCCCGCATGAATTGCCCCAACAGCTGCTCGTGGAGGCGCAGAAGCTGCGTGTATTCGCGCTTGGCTTTGGCTGGGGATTGCTGTCGGTCAGACATCGTGGTCTCGGGGATGCGCAGGCCCGCCCCGTCCTTTCGGAGGGCCGTTATAAGGTGGGGGTTTCGGCGCGCTCGGCAATGGTCCCGGCTTGACCCTCCGTCCGGCCGTCCTTAGGAAGTAGGTCATGCCCGATTCCCATCACCCCAAGCCGCACCCCGCCCGTCCCCAGGGTGGCAAGCCCACGCCGGCACGGGCCTTGAGCGGCGAACCCCCCGTCCCATCCGCTGAGTCGGACGTGGCCGAGGCGCTTGTCGAGGTGGATGGCGTGCCCTGGACCGTGCGGGTCCAAGGGCGTTCGGGGCGGGCGTCTCCGACATCGGCCCCGCTGCTCTTGCTGGGCTTCTGGAGGGACGCGGAGACCGGCGGTGAGCCTCTGCTCGAGGCGATGGTTGCCGGTCGGACGCTAGGAGGGCAGTCACCCGAGGCCCTTGAGGCCGCGTTGGCCATCGCGAAGAAGCCCAAGGACCCGGCTCGGAACCGCCCATTCTTCCAGAATGCGGGCCAAGCCCGCCGTCGGTGACCCGACCGGCAACGGTCTAACGAAAACATTTCGCGGGCGTCTACGTATAACAGATATGCCTCCAGCGTTCGGCGCTGGGTGCCTTGTTCGTTAGACTGCTCTACCGCGCGATTTCCGGAATCACAGTCAGCTTCAACGCCGTATGGCCTTCCCGTGTCAATAATCACGTCTGAAACGCCGAGCGACGCCGAGCTCGTCCGAAGGGCCCGCAAGGGCGAAGAGGTTGCGTTCGGCTTGCTTGTCCGACGGTATCAGCGTCCCGCCTATGCGGTGGCGCTGTCCGTGACGAATCGGCACGAAGACGCTGAGGATGCAGCGCAGGAATCGTTCCTGGTTGCATTGGATCGACTCGATGAATGCCGGAGTCCTGAGCGGTTTGGGGGTTGGTTGATGACCATCGTGCGGAATCGGTCGAAAAATCTCGTGCGGCGGGAGTCCCTGCGGGACATGGACGAGCTGCCTCCGGGTACCCGCTCGCGGATCCCGACCCCGGACCGAACGGCCGAGGCAGCCGAGTTGAGAGGGATGCTTCGTCAGGCGTTGGGCGAGCTGCCTGAGGTTCAGCGCCAGGTCGTTCTGCTGCACGATCTGGAGGGGTGGAAGCATAGAGAAATTGCCGACAGGTTGGATCTCCCGTGTGGCACGGTGCGATCTCATCTGCACTTTGCTAGAAAGGCGTTGCGGGCGGCGCTCCGGAAGGTGCCGGGGATACCCGACTTGATGAGAGTGGCTCAATAATGCGCAGAATCCACGAGAGCGACGCGACGGTGGATTCAGGCCGAGATCCTGAGCTCGCCGCAGCTTTGGCCGTCCTCGATCCGGCTAGTGGCGACCCAAACTACTGGTTTCGCTTCGGATCCTGGGTGTTGAGCGGTGCGGCGAGAGAACTTTCGCGCCGGCGCCTGGGCGCTCGACTCACGGTCGGTGACGTGTTGGAGTCCTGGGCGCGAGCCCTGGTGCCCACCGCCGCCTTGGTCGCGGCTTTGGCTGCCATGCTCTTGCTCAGGGGCGACCCGGTTGGAGAAGCACTCCCAATCGGTGTCGAAGAACTTCTCGTCAGTGAAATCGAAGGCAGCACGATTCCTGCCCGAATCTCGAACGTCACCTTCGCGGCCGAGGGCTTCTGACCATGGAACACGGCGCACGCACCAGACTTCTGACGGCGGTAGTCGTCGCGTTGGTGTTCGCGTCGGGCGTGCTGGTCGGGTACGCAGCCGATCCCAACCACCTCGCGGCGACGCCTGCGGTGGCGACTACGGCTGAGCTCGACGGGACCGATGGCGAACAGCCGCGAACCCGGAGATTCGTGTACGAGCAGATGGAGCGCACGCCCGAGCAGGACGCTGCCATCGACGTGATCATCACGTCCCACCGCTCCCTGATGAATGAACTTCACCGGGGCTTCGACGCGGCGCAGACCGAGTACGAGGCGAACTACAACGCCCTCATCGTCGAAGTGCGCGAGGCTATCGCCGAGATCTTCGAGCCGGACCGGCGAGCCGAGTACCGCCGGCTCCTGGCGGAGTTCGACCGGCGCCGCGAGGCAGAGCGCGTCGCCAGGGACGCTCCCAAGTAATCCAAGTGAATCACAGAATCCGGGCTACGGCCCGTTCATACGCCTGCAGCGCGGCAGGCCTAGGGGAGGTATAGCTGTGGACGACTTGATCATCCGCACGGAAGGGCTCACGAAGGACTACGTATTGGGCGCCGAGACGGTGCACGCGGTCCGGGGTGTGGACCTGGACATCCGTCGTGGGGAGTTCGTCGCGGTCATGGGTCCGTCCGGAAGCGGCAAGTCCACATTCATGAACATGATCGGGTGCTTGGACACGCCGACCGCCGGCAAGTATTGGCTCAACGGCCAACTCGTCAGCGAGCTGTCCGACGACCGTCTCGCGCGTGTTCGCAACAAGGAGATCGGGTTCGTCTTCCAGACGTTCAACCTCCTGCCGCGAGCGAGCGCGCGTCACAACGTCGAACTGCCGCTGATCTATGCCGGAGTCGGCTCGAAAGAGCGCCGCCGCCGCGCCGAAGAGAAGCTCGAGCTGGTGGGCCTCGGCGACCGCATGGACCACAAGCCGCCGGAGATGTCCGGTGGTCAACGGCAACGCGTCGCCATCGCGAGGGCTCTGGTCAACGAGCCCGCGCTGCTCCTGGCGGATGAGCCGACCGGTAATCTGGACTCGGTCACGAGCGGAGATGTGATGGCCCAGCTCGCCGATCTTAACGAACACGGCCAGACGATCGTCCTAGTAACGCACGAGCATGACATCGCGGCTTGCGCGCGTCGGCAAGTGCACCTGAAGGACGGAATCGTCGAGCAGGATTTCGCCAACGCGGCAGTGGAGAGCGCTATATGAGAAGTGTGCATCGGCTGGGTGTCGCATTAGCAGCCGTCGTCGTGGTAGCGGCCGGCTGTGGTGGCGACCAGCAGGCCGAGGCGGGACCGACTCGGTTGACCGTTCAGGTCAGGCGAGGGAACCTCATCATCCGCGCCGAAGCCACGGGCACCGTCGAGCCGGTTCGGCGCGTGGAGGTCAAGTCCAAAGCATCGGGCGAGATCCTCAGACTCCACGCGGACGTTGGCGACCGAGTCTCTCGCGGTGCTCTGCTCGCCGAGATCGACCCGCGGGACGTCCAGAACAACTTCAACCAGGTCCAGGCTGATCTGGAGGTGGCTCGGGCGCGCATGGAGATTTCCGAAGACCAGCTGGAGCGGTCGCGGCAGCTCCTCGAGGCCCAGGTCATCACGCAACAAGAACACGAGAACGCGCGGCTGGACTACACAAACGCCCAGGCCTCCTTGGTCAGGGCCGAGACGAATTTCAATCTGTCCGAGCTCCAGCTCATGGACGTGCGCATCACGGCGCCCATGGACGGGACCATCATCCAGAAGAATGTCGAGGAGGGCGTCGTCATCCAGTCCGCCTCACAGAACGTGTCTGGCGGGACGGCCCTCTTCCTGATGGCTGACCTGGGCGAAATGCAGGTCCGTACCCTGGTCGACGAGACGGACATGGGGATGCTGCGGGCGGGCATGACCGCCGACGTGGGGGTCGAGGCCTTCCCCGACGAGACGTTCCCCGGTGTGATTCAGAAGATCGAACCCCAGGCCGTGGTCGAGCAGAACGTGACCATGTTCCCGGTGATCGTCACCCTGGACAACCGATCCGGCCTTCTCCGACCCGGCATGAACGCCGAGGTCGAGATCTTCATCGCCGAGGCTCGCGACGTCCTTCTGGTGCCTAACAACGCGATCGTAAAGGCAGAGGACGTCGGACCGGCCGCGATGGCGCTGGGGCTCGATGTCGAGAACATGGACCTGACGGCGTTCGCGCAGGCTGGGGGTCGCGTGGCCGGAGCAGCCACACGGGGTGGCACCGGCGGCTTTGCGGGGCGTGGTGGCGGCACCGGGGGTGGACGCAGGGAAGGTGGGGCTGGCGCCGGCGCCAATCTCGACCCGGCGGCGCTGGCCCGCATGCAAGAGATGCGAGCCCAGGCTCAGAGTGGCGGGATCTCTCAGGACTCGCTGAGAGCGGCCATGCAGGCCATGCGGCCGGCGGGCGCGGGTGGCCCAGCGGCGACGGCCGGTGGCACGGGTGAAGGCACCGGACAGGCGGTAGAGACCCGTCCGGGCGCCGTGTTTGTACTCGGCTCCGACGGCGTCCCGCGAGCCGTACCAATACAGATCGGCCTGGGAGATTGGGACAACACGCAGGTCATCGGGGACGTGCAAGAAGGGGACCTGCTGGTCATCGTGGGCGCGGCCCAGCTGCAGGCGCAGCAGCAAGCGTTCCTAGACCAGATGAGGGAGCGTATGGGTGGAGCCAGCAACCCGTTCGGCGGTGGCGTGCCCAGCGGTGGACGCGGCATGCCGGGCGGCGGGCGTAGGTTCTAGAGGCTTCCCCGATGCTCATCTTCGAGATCATTGGCGTGGCGATGGCCGCGGTGCGCGCGAATCTGCTCCGCTCCGTGCTCACCACGCTGGGTATCGTCATCGGCATCGCCGCGGTAATCACCATGGTGGCGCTGGGCGAGGGAGCCCAACGGCAGGTCCAGGAAGAGATCAACCGCATGGGCACCACGGTGCTCACGATCCGTCCCGGTCAGCAGAGGATGGGCGGCGTGTCGCGTGGCGATGCGGAGATGTCGATCGACGACGCGATCGCGTTGAGGGCTGAAGCGGGAGACATCATCAAGGTGTCGCCCGAGCAGCAGACGTACCTGCAGGTATCGTATATCCGCTGGAACACTCGCTCGCAGGTCAGCGGGGTGTGGCCCGAGTATTTCGACATCTACAACATCGATCTAGCGGCCGGCCGCCTCTTCACGCAGAGCGAGGTCCAGGGCCGCCGTCGCGTGGCGGTGCTCGGCGCGAGCGTCCTCACGGAGTTGGACGCGGAAGCCTTCGCCGACGTCCCGCCTGAGCTGATTCTCGGAGAGACGGTCCAGATTCGAGGGCTCGGTTTCGAGATCATCGGGGTCTTGCAAGAGAAGGGGGATGCCGGCTTCCTGCGTCCCGACCAGACCATCTTCATTCCGCAGTCGACGGCCCAATATCGTGTGATGGGCAGCCGTGACCGGCTCAACACGATCTACGCGGCGACCGAGACTCCCGAGGAGATGGACCTCGCGTACGTCGAGATCGATCGGGTCCTGCGTCGCGAACACCGCATCCGTGCAGGGGACGACGCCGACTTCAACATCTCGAACGCCACCGATCTCCTCGCCACGTTCAACGAGACGCGGCAGACGTTCACGTTCCTGTTGGCCGGCATCGCCGGCATCAGTCTGCTCGTCGGCGGTATCGGCATCATGAACATCATGCTCGTGTCGGTCACGGAGCGGACCCGGGAGATCGGCATTCGGAAGGCACTCGGAGCCAGCAGACGGGCGATCATGACCCAGTTCCTGGTCGAGGCGCTCTTCCTGTGCATCTTGGGCGGACTGCTGGGTGTCGGCGCCGGATACGGGGCCGCGGCAACCATCAGACGGGTCGCTGGCTGGGAGGCCGCGGTGGCACCCGAGGCCGTGATCGCCGCGATCGTGTTCTCGGCGGGGGTGGGGCTGTTCTTCGGGATGTGGCCCGCGAGGCGAGCGGCGATCCTCGATCCGATCGACGCGCTCAGGTACGAGTAGCTTCTCGGGCGGCCGAGGCCGCCGCGGGTCCCCCCTCTTGCTTCGGCTGATCGCGAATCCATGTCGGCCGTCGAAGCCCGTGCAATGCGATCAGAGGCGCATCCGGGGGGACCCACGTCGTCCTCGCCCCGACCTCTCTCGTTCGTGCAGGCTCGGAGCGAGTCGGAGCGGCGCGCCGCTAACGCGGGGAGGCGAGGGGGTCGGTCTAACGCCCGGTCAGCAACACTTCCAGCGTCGTGCCTTGCCTGACCAGACGGAGCGGCAGGGACTCTCCCGACTGGGAGACGCCGAAGCGTAGCTCTTCGACGGAACGCACGGTCACCTGGTCTAGGCGGGTGATGACGTCGCCGGGGAGTAGGCCGGCCATCGCGGCGGGCGTTCCGGGAGACACATCCACGATCAGAACACCGCCTTCAACGGCGAAATAGCGCGCCAACTCCGGGCGGAGGTCGACGACCTGGGCACCCGCGACGCGATTGCTGCCGAGCAGGTACGGTGTCAAAGGTCGAAATTCGGGTGGGTCGGCCGATGCGGCCACGGCCCGTGGGGTCTGAGGCGCCGCCGGGAGTGCGTAATCGAATCCGGCAGTCACTCTCGCGGCCTCGGACATTGCGGTCCGAAGCCTCGCCGACTGGCGGGTCACGCCCTCGAGCTCGGAGCGGAGGTTTTGTAACTCCTCGTCGAGCTCCTGCACGTTGCCGCGACGCGCCGTGACTCCGCGCAGCTCCTGGATACGGCGTTGCTCCTGCCGCCGCAGCTCGTCGCTCGTGCGATTGAGGTCCTCCATGGCTCTACGCAGGGAGTCGTGTTGCTCGCCTCTGAAAACGAAGAACTCGAACGGCGCGCCGAAGCTCGTTTGACTGTCCTGCCGGACCACCCTCAGGCGACCGGACGTCTCTGCATCCCGCTGTACATTCTGCCGGACCTCCGTGAGATGGACGCGAAGCGAGTCCATGGCCCGCATCATCACTTCCACCATCGAGTCAGGCTGCATGGGCAGGAGCACGGTACGCGACCTCAAGTCGCCGGGGCGTTCTGCCGCGCGCACAACCACGTCACGCCGGCGTCCGTCGCGCTCAATCCGAATACGGACCCGCTCCCCCACGCTCAGACGGAGGCGCTCGGGAAGGTTTCGAAAGTCGTCGGCGCCGCGGAGATCGCCGATGGCCACCAAGCGATCTCCCGCCCGCAGTCCCGCTTCTGCGGCCGGGCTTCCGGAGCGCACCTCGCCGATGACCACCGATGCCTCCCGCCTGGCTCTGCCCTCGTCGGCCCGGATGTCGATCGAGATGCCGATCCATCCTTGTTGCCCACGCTGGTTCCTCTGTGCCGAGACTGGGGCCGCGAGCGACCCGAGCACCAGCCAGACTAGCGCGATCCGGGTGATTCTCATGGTCAGAACCAATTGTCGTCGGCCAGGGACACGACCCGAGCAGCGGCGTCTCGCTCTGCGAGCGCCGAGGCCAGGAATCCGTTCAGGAAGGGGTCGCCCGGTGCCTGGCGGACCGCGGCCTGACTGACGGACACGAGGTGCTCGAGTGCCGCGTATCGGCTGATCGGATCGACCCCGTTGTCGTCGACACCGTCAGCCGACAAGAGCGTGCGGTAGTTCGACACTGCGGTGACATATCGCTGTTCGGCGTCCCGTACCGCCGAGGCGGCGGCTTCCACGGAGGTGGCATCGACCGCTAAGTCCCCGTCGCGTGTCACAACGCCGGCTCCAGTCGCTACGCCGCCCAGGAAGAGGACCGCCGCCGCCGCCGCGGGCATCCATGATGGCGTGCGTGCGAGCCCGAGCTTGCTCAATAGGGCCCGGTCCCGCACCAGGCCTTCCGAGCGAAGGTGCGCTTCGATCACCTCCCAGTCCCCCAGGGGCGGCACGATCTCGGGCAGGGTCGAGAGGGCGTCGGTCTGTTCCCGGAAGGCGGCCAGCTCGGTCGTGCAAGCCTCGCAAGCGTCCAGGTGAGCTTGCTCGTCGGGCTGCGGCTCATCATCCACGAGTCGCGCCAGCGCCTCAGCCGTCAAATGCTCCATGCTTCAGCTCCATGTTCCTTCACCGACCCGGAAAGAGACGAGAGTAGCGCCCGCATCTTCGCCCGAGCCTTGAATAGTTGTGACTTGGATGTGCCTGAGGTCACGCCGAGGACATCACCGATCTCCTCATGCGTATATCCCTCCACGTCGTGGAGAATGAGCACCTGTCTCATGCCCTCGGGCAGGCTGTCGAGCGCCTGTTCCAGGCGTCTTCTGAGCAGGGTATCGCTGTGCGTCGGCGCGGCGGGCACCTGCTCCGGAGCTGGTCCCTCGCGGCGCGTCCTGGTTTCGGCCTTTCTCAGGGCCTGGAGCGCCGCGTTGACCGCAATCCGGTGCAACCATGTCGAGAAGCGCGCGTCTCCACGAAACGTGGGCAAGGCGCGAATGGCCCGGATCCAAGCCTCTTGGGCGTAATCCTGGGCCAGATCGTCATCGGCGGCGATTCTGCGGACGACGGCATACACCCGTGGCGCGTACCGGTCGTACAGCGCCCGGATCGCGCGCGCGTCACCCTCGGCAGCCCGCCGAATGAGCTCTCGTTCCGTGTCCTGTCGCGGGGTCTCGCTCATGGTGAAGCTTCGATGCGGTGCACCGCCTTCTTGGTTGCCCAGTCCGCGGCCCGGGTTGCAGGGGCCACTAGCCAGCGTCGGGGCCTACACTATAGGCTCCCATGCCTACCCGGCACTTTCCCCTGGTGTTCATGATCAATTTCTCGGCGCTATCCAAGCGCTACGGGCCACTTGAAGCGGTGCGCGAGCTCACGTTCCAAGTCGAGCCCGGCGAGGTGTATGCCCTGCTCGGACCGAACGGGGCCGGGAAGACCACCGCGCTCCGATGCTTGGCGACCCTCCTGAAGCCGTCGAGCGGCTCGGCCTATGTGTGCGGGGTGGACGTTAGCGTCGATCCGCTCGGCGCGCGTCGGCGTATCGCCTTCCTGAGCTCGTCCATGGGTCTGTACCAGCGGCTCTCCGCGAAGGAGTTGGTCACCTACTTCGGTCGCCTCCACGGCCTAAAAGGAGTCGTGCTGTCCCGACGCGTTGACGAGATGGTCGAACTCTTCGCCATCGGTGACTTCTCGGGCAGACTCTGCGGGAAGTTGTCCACCGGTCAGCGGCAGCGCGTCTCCCTCGCGCGCGCCCTGGTGCACGATCCGCCCGTGCTCATCCTTGATGAGCCGACGCTCGGACTCGACGTGCTCAGCGGTCGGACCATCCACGACTTCATCGTGCAGGAGCGGGGGAGAGGCAAGACGATCCTTCTTTCGACGCACCAAATGGAGGAAGTCGACCTACTCGCTGACCGGGTGGGCATCATGCGAAGAGGCGAATTGGTCGCCGAAGGCTCACCGACGGAGCTGGTGCAGCGACTGGGAGCACCGAATCTCGCGCGGGCGTTCCTTGCGCTCATGTCGGACTGGGCGCTCGTCCCGGGGACGGGTCAGGCGTGACGTCCGCGTGGTGGGTCGTGTTTCGCAAGGAGCTGCGCGAGACCCTTCGAGACCGTCGCACGCTGTTCGTCATGATCGCGGTGCCGGTGCTCCTGTATCCGGTTCTGCTCATCGGCGCGGAACAGCTGTTCCTGTTCGGGGCGCGCAATCTCGAGGGCGAGACCTCGCCGGTGGCCGTAGTAGGGGATCCGCCCACCACGTTGCTCGACCTCGTCGACGCGAGTGAGACGCTCGTCCTGACAGCTGTCCCTGGGGACCTGGTGGAGGCGATACGCTCCGACGTAGTCACGGCCGTCGCGGTCGTTGGCGTCGCGAACGATCCCGACGGTACACGGGAAGTCACCTTGCTCTTCGACGCGGCGTCCGACCGCTCACAGCGCGGGCGAGCGCAGCTAAGCAGCGTGGTAGGGGCATGGAGAGACACAGTACTTGTCCGTCGCCTGCGGGACCGCGGCCTGCCCGCCACCTTCGCCTTGCCTGTGGCGCTGGCTGACTCGTCCATTGCCCGGCCGGCGGACATGGGCGGATACACGCTCGGGCGCATACTCCCGCTGTTGCTCGTCATGATGACGGTGCTCGGCGCCTTCTACCCCGCGATCGATCTGGCAGCCGGCGAGAAGGAGCGGGGAACCCTCGAGACCCTGCTCACAGCGCCCGTGCCGGCAGGGGCGATCGTGGCAGGGAAGTTCGCCACGGTGGCACTGATCGGGGTGATCGCGGCCGGCCTCAATCTCGGCAGTATGTTGCTGACGTTTCAGACGGGTGCCCTGCAGGTGACCCAGGCCATTGGACTCGACGTTTCGATGCCGCTGGCCGCCGTGGCTTTGATCTTTCTCACCCTGGTGCCGCTTGCGGTCCTGTTCGGAGCGGTCTTTTTGGGGCTCGCCGTCCGATCGGGGTCATTCAAGGAAGCGCAGAACGCGCTGACGCCGGTGTACATCCTGGCGCTCTTCCCCGCCATGCTTCCGATCTTCCCGGGCATCGATTTCAGCCCATTGCTGGCCGCCACGCCCGTCGCCGGCGTGGCGTTCTTCTTCCGCGACCTCATGTCGGGCGACGCCAGCTGGGGGCTCGGCGGCCTCGTGCTGGCTTCAACGACGGTCTACGCGGGGCTTGCTCTCGTATTCGCGGCACGGGCCTTTGGAAGCGAGCGGGTCCTCTTCGGCGGCGACGAGACGGCGGATGTCCCCTCAGAGCGTTGGACGAGCCGGTGGTTCAAGCGGGCTGCGTCTGACCGTGTGCCTTCGCGGGAGGCGGCGCTCGCCTTCGTGGCGGCGATCGCGGTGCTCTTCTTCTTCGGCGGCATCCGACTGCAGATCGCCTACGGCGAAACAGGGCTGTTGGCGGCGGAGTGGCTTCTACTCTTCGTGCCCGCCTTGCTCTTCGTTGGCGTGGGTCGGTACGACCCACGCGGCACGCTGTCGCTGCGTGCGCCGAGGACAGGGCACCTTCTGGCGGGGCTCCTGCTGATCGCTGGAGCGCTCCCCATGATATGGTTGATCGGTTGGCTGCAGAGCTTCGTCTTGCCCATCCCGTACGAGTTGCTCGAAGGCCTGGAGGAGCTGGTCACCGCTCAATCGTGGGGGCGGTTCTTCTGGCTCATTCTGATCTTGGCCGTAACCCCCGCGTTCTGCGAAGAGATCGTCTTTCGTGGCGTGCTGCTGGGGGGCACCCGCACGCTCGATCCATGGCGGATCATTGCACTGAACGGACTGGTATTCGGCGCATTCCACCTGTCGTTCGAGACGGTCATTCGCTTCCTTCCCACAGCGCTGCTCGGCGCGCTCATCGCCTGGGCCGTCTGGCGCACGGGGTCCATCTGGGTGGGGATGCTGATGCACTTCTTGAATAACGCAACCATCGTGGTCCTGACGTCATTGCCCGCGATGCGAGAGTTCTTGTCCGATCCCGAGGCGCCGCCGCCCTTGTGGCTGGTCCCGGTCGGGGCGCTCGTGCTTGGACTCGGGATGGTGCTTCTCGACCGCTCGGCGACCTTCGAAGTCGAGCAGACCGCTCACGCAGTTCGGGGTCCGTGACGGGGGCGCCGCCCGGCGGGGCCACTCATCTGGAATGTACTGGCACCGGAGAGTCGGTCCCGAGTGAGCAACTCTGTGGCGTCTCAGCGGCGGGGAAGCCGCTCTTCGCCCGCTACGACCTGCCTGCGCTCCGAGAGCACTTCACACCGAAGGCGGTGGCGTGCCGGCGAGCAGATCTGTGGCGGTACGCCGAGGTGCTTCCTGTGCGAAACCCTGCGGTCAGGCTCTCACTCGGTGAGGGGTGGACGCCACTTCTCGACGCGAAGCGGACGGCGGACCGTCTGGGCTTGGAGCGCGTCTGGCTGAAAGACGAAGGGCAGAACCCCACGGGGAGCTTCAAGGCCCGTGGACTCTGTCTTGCCGTGTCCCGAGCCCTCGAGCTCGGTGCGGACGCATTAGCGCTTCCGTCGGCCGGCAACGCGGGGAGCGCGGCTGCGGCATACGGAGCGGCAGCGGGTCTGCCCGTCCACGTCGTCGTCCCCAAAGACACTCCGGCGCCCATCCTCGAAGAGATCAGGGCGCTCGGTGCAGACCTCCAGCTCCTCGACGGCTTGATCACGGATTGCGCTGCGGTCGTCCGGCAGGGCGTGGAGCGAGAGGGCTGGTTCGACCTGTCGACGCTGAAGGAGCCGTACCGCGTCGAGGGCAAGAAGACGATGGGCTACGAGCTCGTCGAACAGCTGGGTGGCCGACTGCCCGACGCGATCATCTACCCGACCGGTGGAGGTACCGGGCTCATCGGCATGTGGAAAGCCTTCGACGAGATGGAGGCGCTCGGTTGGATCGGCTCGAGCCGCCCCAAGATGTTCACCGTCCAGGCGGCAGGGTGCGCCCCGATCGTGCGCGCTTGGGAGAACGGTGCGGACCACGCCGACCCCTGGGTGGGTGCGAGCACGTATGCGGCCGGGCTGCGGGTTCCTGGAGCGATCGGCGACTTCCTCATGCTGCGCGCCCTGCGCGCATCAGGTGGAGGAGCCGTCGCCGTGCCGGACCATGCGATGGCGCAGTGGGTGCAGACACTTGGGGCGGATACGGGCGTGTTCGCCGCGCCTGAGGGCGGAGCGACCGCCGCTGCAGTCCCGCTATTGATCGAGCGCGGCATGATCTCGTCGAGCGACGAAGTCGTGCTCTTCAACACGGGCAGCGGGCTGAAGTATGTTGGGATGTCACCCCTGGATTGATGGAGTCCGATGCTCTCGCTCTTCTGGATCGTGCTTTGGGCAGTGCTCACGGGCCTCATGGTCGCGACGGCCGTGAGGCTGCACGCGCGCCACAAGGAGCTCGTCGCGTCGCCGCTTCCGCGCCTGGATGACGCGGCGATCGACACGATCTTGGCGACTGGGGAGCTTTCGGTGGACGAGGACGAGCCACTCGATCTGATCGAGATCGACGAGAGCGAAGAGCGCTTCTGGTCCGAAAGCTGGGACGAGCCGGACGAGTGGTAGGCGGCCGACCTAGGGTGTCAGCCGGTAGTACGCCTCGGGAAGAGGCACCAGCCGGCGGTTCATGGGGAGGACGTCCTCGGGGTCCGACCGCCGCACGGCGAGACCGCGGTTCAGATTCAAGGCGAGCCCGATGGCGTGATTGTCGACGAAGCTCCAGTCGACGCCTACGGGGACCCGCAGGACGAGCGCGAGCCCCGTGCGCTCTTCCTCGAGCGCCGGCGCGGCTATGACGGTCCATAGGCCCGCGCCCACGAAGGGTCTGAGCGCTTTGCCGCCGATGTATTCCTTGTAGACGGTCGAAATTGACACGTCGCGGAAGGACCACGTGCCGAGTCCAAGCTCAATCGCGTGCGTATCGCGGAAGAGCTCTACGCTGACGCCCACCGTGCTGATGCCCCCCACAGAGATCCCGACCCGGAACCCGTCACCGGCGTCCGAGCCTTGTGCGGCGAGCGGGGCCGCTGCGACGCACGCGTACAGGCAGGCTCCAATGGCCGTTGCGCGCATCGAGCGATTCAACTCCAAGACAGGTGGGATTGGGCGGAGGCGGGGCGCAGGGGCCCCGCCTCCTACGATCAGCGAGCGAAGGCTACCGTCGCGCCCACGAAGAACGTCCTGCCCGGGCCCGGCTCATAGAACCGACTGCCGAACGCGTTGATCGCGATCGACGAGACATACGTCTCGTCCGTCAGGTTCTGGACGCCCGCGAAGGGCGAAACTTCGAGCCGACCGACCAGCAAGGAATTGCCGCCGACGCGAATGTCGAAGAGGGTGTAGGCTTCCGTGGGTCGGGCGCTCGTGTTCGTGAGGACCTCCCCGGCGGACCAGTTGTTGACATTCGCGTCGTTCACTTCCATCTCCGACGTGAATTCGGCCCCGACCTCGAGAAACCACTCGGTAGGACCGAAGCGGAGACTCCCCTGTGCCTGATAAGGTGCGAGCCCGGGTACCTCGTTTCCGGAATAGTCGTTCGTGCCGACCACGTATTCATCGAACTTCGCGTCGATGTAGTTGTAGGAACCCTGGCCCGTGACGAGGTCGTGAAAGCGTGCGCGCGCGACCACCTCGAAACCGTTTCTGGTCGAGGAGCCGGCGTTACGGTAGTAGGTAAGCATGCTCGCGTTCTCGAACGGGATGAGCTCGTTCTCCAGGCGTGTGTTGAAGTATGAGAACTCGTAGGAGAACAAGTCCTGCACTGTCCCCCGTGCGCCGACCTCGAACGTCCGGCCGGTCATGGGATCGAGGTTGGGATTGAAGCCGCCGGCTCCGCTCTCCCGATTCCCCAACTCCACCGTCGTGGGCGTTTCAAATGACCTCGCGAAGTTCGCGAAGAGCCCCACCTCTGGCGTCGCGGCGATGTGGACGCCCACCGAGGGGCTGAGCTTGTTCATGTCGCGGCTGCCGGAGTCATCTGCATTCCCAGCGGAAACCGGAAAGAGGTCGGTCACCTCGAAGTGGGTGTGGTCATAGCGGAGGCCGCCCATCAGCGTGACGCGTTCCGAGAAGGACAGAGACGTCTGCAGGAAGACGCCTGCGCCGCGCACTCTCTCGGTTTGATTCTGTCGGAGCGTGTCGGGAACTCCGCCGTTGCTGTCGAATTCCCGCCGGTCGTCGTTCATGTAGTCGCCCTCGACGCCGCCGCTAATGTCGATGCCGACGTCCCCGCTCGACGTCCCGTATCCGAGCGTCACCCGCGCACCACCGGCCCGACGGTCCACATCGACCACGTCGCCCGGGAGCGGATTGAGGAAGTCGCGCGTGAGTCCGTAGACGGAAGCGTCGGCGTTGAGTCCGGCCAGGGGGCCGGACCAGGTCACGCCCAGTTGGCTCTGTTGGACTTCCTTACCCGTCTGGAAATTGGTGTATGAAAACGGCCACACCTGGGTCGGATCGGCCTCGTACAGGTTGAGCCGCAACGAACCCGGGTTTTCGGCGTCCAAGTTCAAGTGGTTGAGCGTGATGCCGAGCTGGCCGCCTGCCATGGGCTGCACGAGGCGCCCGACGAGGTGGAGGCGGTCGGCCTTTCCATAGGGATCGCCGTCGGTGTCGAGCCGATACCCCTCGAAGTCCAGCTTGTCTACGCTGACGGAGTATCCAGTGGTGCCCACGGTACCGCTTGTCAGACTCTGCAGACGAACGAGGCCGTCGCTGCCCACAACGGCGGTCGCCTCTTCACGGAAGGGCGTGTACGCCGGAACCTGCGACTCGAAGCGTAGGACGCCGCCGGCGGCGTTGCCGTACAGGGCCGAGGCCGGGCCCCTGAGGGCCTCGACACGACCGAGAGAGCCGATGTCGACGTGGTCGAGCGTGGACTGTCCATCAGGCAGCGTCGCGGGAATGCCGTCCACCTCGACCTGGATCCCCCGGACACCGAACTGTGCCCGAGATCCGAAGCCGCGAATCGACACACGCTCGCCCACCGCATAATTGAACCGGTTTTGAACCTGCACCCCTGGCAGCGTCTCGAGGGCGTCCTCGAGGAACATGCCCGTCTTGCCCTCCCGGAGCTCGGCCTGGCCGATCACGGAGATGGGGAACGGAGAGGCACCGACCCGGATGGGGGTCATCATGATGTTGACGATGACCGAATCCATGTTGAAGCGGGGTACGGTATCGGTCTCGGGCGTCTGAGCTGACGCGGGCACCGCGGTCCAGAACAGGAGGCCTGCGGCGGCCGCGAGGGCAACGACCAAAGGGCGCGAACGGCTCACGTGCTCGCGAACGTCATTTCGATCCATGGGGGTCCTTCCGTGTTGTGGCTGAGGATCAGGCTTCGAATTTCAGGTGGTGACCATCGGACAGGAGGCACCATGATAGTATCGAAGGCTCCGTTTCGCCTCCATTCCGCGGGGTGACGCCCGGACCGTGGCTTGGCTAGCTTGGCCAGCATGACTCGACCCGACCCCCACGACACGCCGCGGGACCGCATCGACGCCCGTCGCCAGGCCGTCTTCGCGCGCCTCGACGCGGGGGTCATGGTGCTCCCTGCGGCGCCGGTCCAATACAGCTCGCGCGATGGGGCACGACCGTACCATCCGGACCGGGAGCTCTACTACGTGACCGGGTCGACCGAGCCCGAGACGATCGCCGTGCTGAGCGGCGGGAACGAGCCACGTCTGGTTCTTTTCGTCCGAGACCGGGATCCCGAGGCCGAACTGTGGGGCGGTGTGCGGTTGGGTATCAATGGAGCCAGCGAACGCTTTCGGCCGGATGAGTGCCATCCAATCTCGGACCTGCCCGCCAAGTTGCCGGACCTCGTGGAGCGTGCCGACCGGATATTCTTCCGGTTGGGCCGAGGGGACGCGCTCGAGCAGATGGTGGTCGAAGCGCTCGGCCGAGCTCGCGCCAGGGGTCCTCGAACTGGTACGGGGCCCCGTGCCATCGTGGATCCGGGAGAGATCCTCGACGACCTGCGCTTGCTGAAGGATGAATACGAGCTGGAGACGCTCCGTCATGCGGCCGCCATCTCTGTGGAAGGTCAGCGGGCGGCAGCCCGCGTCCTTGCGCCCGGCGTGGGTGAGTGGACCGCTGAGGCGGCGCTCGAGGGTGCCTTCCGCTCGGCGGGCGGGAGCGGCCCGGCCTTCGAGACCATCGTGGGGTCGGGAAAGAATGCCTGTGTGCTCCACTACGTCACCAATCGTGCCGTAGTCCGGGAGGGTGCGCTCGTGCTCATCGACGCTGGATCGGAGTATGGCCTCTATGCCGGCGACGTGACGCGAACATACCCCGCGAGCGGGCGCTTCACCGGGCCGCAACGCGATGTCTACGAGGTTGTGGAGGGCGCCCTTCGCGCGGCCATAGCTGCGGTGACGCCGGGTGTGTCGATTGCGGACGTTCACGACGCTGCAACCAGGGTTCTCGCACAGGGTCTGGTCGAGTTGGGCGTATTGAGCGGGCCTGTGGACGAAATCATCGAGGGCGAACGCTACAAGCCGTACTTCCCGCACCGGACCTCGCACTGGCTCGGCCTCGACGTGCACGATCCCGGAGACTACGTACGCGATGGTGCGTCACGTGTGCTCGAGCCGGGCATGGTGTTCACCGTGGAACCCGGCCTCTACTTCGGGCCGGGGGTTACAGAGAGCGGCGGCTTCGGCGGCATCGGCATTCGACTCGAGGACGACGTGGCCGTCACAGCCGACGGGTGTGAGGTCTTGAGCGCCGACTTGCCGACTGGACTCGACGACGTCGAGGCGCTCGTCGGGGCTTCGTCGTGACGACGCAACCGTCAGTGCCGAACGCCCTTCTCCTCCAGGCGCTCCGCACGCCCGGGCCACTCGTAACCGTGGAGTTGAGGCCGCCGCGGACCGACCTCGGCCGGGCGGGTGGCATGTCCGCTTGGATCGACCTTCATCACACCCTGGGAAGGCTGACGCGAGACGAACTCTTCGTCTTCCTCACGGACAACGCAGTGGGTGCCGCCGAGGAAGAGAACCTCGCTCATGTCGGGGCCAACGTTGGGAGCTCGGTCGACCTGCGTCGCATCGTGCCCATTCTCACGACCAAGCACTCGCTCGAGTACTGCGAGACGTTCGCCCAGCGAGCGGCCTCCGACGGGTTCGACGCGTTGACCGTGCTCGGAGGCGACACGCAGGTGGGGCCGCCCCGATGTGTACCGCATGGAAGCGATCTCCGCCGGATTCTGCGGGCGCGAGTGCCGAGCCTGACCCTCGGGGGATGGGCGAACCCTCATCGGGACGCATCGGAGCAGGTGGGCTTCCTCACGGCCCCGGACGCATCGGCCGAGTTCGCCTTGAGCCAGATCGTGTCGCACTACTCACTCGACGGCGTCGAGCGCCTGATCGAGGCCATGCCGGCGAGTGGCGTCAGCGTACCCTTGGTGTTCGGCGTTTTCTACTACCGGAGCGCGACGCCGGCGACGCTCGAGACCCTGTCCCGCTTCTTTCCCGTCCCGGCCGCGGAGCTTACGCGTGAGTTCGACTCTGGCGCGACCGCCGTGGAGATCTGCGCCCGCACGATACGGGAGCTCCGTGCGGTGGGCGCCGACAAGGTCTACGTGAGCAACTTGGGGAACCAAGGCGCGGGTAGGCGGCTGGCGCGCGTGCTGGAGCACGTCTAGGCGCTACTGCCGAGACCCGCCTCTCTCACCACACGGATGGCCACTTCGACGTTGGTGCGCGGCGCGCTGAAGTGGAACCCCCCGGCCTGCGACCTGGTGGCCTCGATAACCTCGAGGGCGATGGCCACGCCTTCCGTCAGTGCCGCGTCGGGTCCGGACCGGTCCGCTCGGCGCATGCGCTCCACGGTTTCCTCGGGTACATCGACACCGGGCACTTCGTTCGCCAGGAACTCGGCGCTTCTCAAGGTCGGGAGGAGCCAGATACCCACAACCACGGGTAGCTCCGTCGGAGCGGCAAGTTCAAGGATCGGGGATAGGCGCTCCGGCTCGAACAAGGGGCGGGTGACGGCGAAGTCTGCGCCCGCGTCGATCTTGGCCCTGAAGCGGTCCCACTCGTACTCCTGCTCCGGCGCCGACGGGTCCACCTCGACGCCCTGCACGAAACGGGTCGGCGTGCGGATGGGGTTTCCACCCGGATCTACGCCGCGGTTGAGACCTTGTATCACCTTGGTCAGCCCCAAGGAGTCGAGGTCCAACGCTGTTGCGGCGCTCGGATAAGGTCCAGTGCCGGGCGTTTCGCCACTCACGATGAGGACGTTGCGCAGGCCTACGGCTGCCGCGCCGAGCAAATCGGAGATCATCCCGAACATCTCTCGGCCTCGGCATGCGTAGCGCACCATCGTTTCGATGCCCACCTCGCGTTCGATGACGGTGGCAGCGGACAGGGCACTCATGCGGCTGCGCGATCGCACGCTGTCGGCCAGGCACACGGCATGCACGCCGGCATTGCGGAGGGTTCGTGCCGGGTCGACGATTTCCGAGGGATTCCAGCCGTGCGGCGGTAGGATGTCCACCGTCAGGACAGGCGCACCGGCTCCCAACCTGGCCCCGAGCTTTGAGCGGTCGGCAAGCGGTACGGGTAAAACGGAGCCGGACACATGCACGGCTTGCTGCTCACCCGTCCGCGCCTTGACCTTGGGAGACTCGGCCGATGAGACCACCTCACGGATTCTGCGCACATGTTCCGGGGTGGTCCCGCAGCAGCCGCCCACGAAGCGGACGCCCAACGCGACCATGCGGCGCGCGTACTCGGCCATGTAGTCCGGGCTGGCCATGTAGATTTGACGGTCGCGCACAGTGCGTGGCAGGCCGGCATTCGGCTGCGCCGAGAGCGGGAGGTCCGTGGCGTCGGCCATGTCCTCGAGGGCGTCGAGCATGACGGCCGGCCCGACCGAGCAGTTGAGCCCGACGACGTCCACGCCCAGCTTCGTGAGTGCGCGTGCGACCTGCGCGGCACCGGTGCCGTACGCGGTCTTTCGATCCTCACCGACGGTCATCTGGGCCACCACAGGGAGATCGGATTCGGCGCGTACCGCACGGTAGGCACACTCGAGCTCGGCTAGATCGGCGAACGTCTCGAAGACGAAGCCCTCGACGCCGCCCTCCAGCAAGCCCACGACCTGTCGGCGGAAGTGGTCGGTTGCTTCCTCGACTTGGGTAGGGCCCCAAGGGTCGAGGCGGACGCCGAGCGGACCGAGCGCCCCGACCACCGACGCTCGTTCTGCAGCTGCCTCACGCGCCAGCCGGGCGGCTGATGCGTTGATCTCCTCTGTGCGTTCCTCCAGACCGTAGGAGGAAAGCTTGACCGGGTTGGCGCCGAACGTGTTGGTCTCGATGATCTCGGCGCCTGCATCCACGTACTCCCGGTGAATGCGCTTGACGAGCTCCGGCTGGTCCAGCGTGACCAGGTCGTAGCAGATGTTCACGAACACGCCCCGGCCATAGAGCTCGGTGCCCATCGCTCCGTCGAACACATGAACACGACCGTCGTCGATCAACCCTCTCATTCGTCGTCCGGGTCGTAGCCTAGGTTGGGCGACAGCCACCGCTCGGCCTCTTCGGTGGTCCAGCCTTTCCTCGCCGCGTAGTCCTCTACCTGGTCTCGGCCCACACGGCCGACCCCGAAATAGTTGGCCGCGGGGTGGGCGAGGTACCAGCCGCTCACCGCTGCGGTTGGCACCATCGCGCAACTCTCCGTGAGGCTGAGCCCGATGTGCGACTCCACCTCGAGCAACTCGAACAGCGTGAATTTTTCGGTGTGGTCGGGGCAGGCCGGGTATCCGGGCGCCGGACGAATGCCCTGGTAGGACTCCGAGATCAGGGCTTGGTTGTCCAGGGTCTCGCCCTTCGCATAGCCCCAAAGATCCGTGCGCACGATCGCGTGCATGCGCTCGGCGAGCGCCTCGGCGAGTCGGTCGGCAATCGACTGCAGAAGGATGGCGGAGTAGTCGTCGTTCTCGGCTTTCATCGAGGCTGAGACCTCTTCGACGCCGTGCCCGGCGGTGACGGCGAATGCGCCGATCCAGTCTGCCACCCCGGAGTCGGCCGGCGCGACGAAGTCGGAAAGGCAGAGGTTCTCCCGCTCGCCCTTCGCGAATTGTTGCCGCAGCCCGTGGATGACGGCAAGGACTTCCTGGCGGGAATCGTCAGCGAAGACCTTTATGTCGTCGCCTACCGAAGCGGCGGGGAAGAGCGCAACGACTGCCTTGGCCTGAATCAACTGCTCTGCCTCGATGCGATCGAGCATGGTCTGCGCATCGGCAAGCAGCTTGCGCGCTTCGGTGCCCACAAGGTCGTCGTCGAGAATGCCTGGATACTTCCCGTGCATCTCCCAAGCCTGGAAGAAGGGCGTCCAGTCGATGTAGGGTCGGATCTCCGCGACCGGGATGGCGTCGAAGACGTGGATCCCCGGCGACTTGGGAGGTGGTGGAGCCTGCGAGGGGTCGACCGTAAGGCCTCGTGACCGGGCTTCGGCGAGGGGCAGGAGCTCGCTCTTCTCCCGGCGTCCTGCACGCTTCTCGCGCACCTCTCGATATTCGTGACGTAGTCCGTCGACGAACGCGTCGCGTCGCCCCTTGTCGAGCAGCGTTCCGACGACGCCCACAGCGCGCGACGCGTCGAGCACGTGGACCGTCGCCCCTTCGTAGTGCTGTTCAATTTTCACGGCCGTGTGGACGCGCGACGTCGTCGCGCCGCCAATGAGGAGCGGCAGCTCGAAGCCTGTCCGCTGCATCTCCTTGGCCACGTGGACCATCTGGTCGAGGGACGGCGTGATGAGCCCCGACAGGCCGACGACGTCGACCTTCTCATCGCGAGCGACCTCGAGGATGCGCTCGGCGGGAACCATCACGCCCAGGTCAATGATCTGATAGCCGTTACACTGGAGCACGACGCCGACGATGTTCTTGCCGATGTCGTGTACGTCTCCCTTCACGGTCGCGAGCAGTACGCGACCCTTGTCGGCTACCTCGGTCTTCTCGGCTTCGAGATACGGCACCAAGTGCGCTACCGCCTTCTTCATGACGCGCGCGCTCTTCACGACCTGAGGCAGGAACATGCGGCCGCTGCCGAAGCGGTCGCCCACGACGTTCATGCCGTCCATCAGCGGGCCCTCGATCACGTCGAGCGCGCGCGGGAGGTCCAGTCGTGCGGCCTCTGCATCCTCTTCGATGAACTGGTCCAGCCCTTGGACCAGAGCATGCACCAGCCGCTCCCGCACTGGCTTCTCTCGCCACGACAGGTCTTCCTCGACTCTCCGCTCGGTGGTGCCCTGACGCTCGGTGGCGATGCGCGTGAGCGCCTCCGTGGCCTCTGCGTTTCGCGCGAAGAGTACATCCTCAATCGGATCGAGCAGGTCCTTTGGAATCTCATCGTAGACGGGCATGGCGCCCGCATTCACGATGCCGATGTCGAGCCCGGCTTCGATGGCGTAGTAGAGGAACGCGGCGTGCATGGCTTCGCGTACCTCGGGGCTCCCACGGAACGAGAACGAGACGTTGCTGATGCCTCCGCTCGTCAGCGCATGGGGGCATGCCGCCTTGATCGCCCGCACCGCTTCTATGAAGTCGATGGCGTACCGGGTGTGCTCTTCGATGCCCGTCGCGATCGCGAAGACGTTGGCGTCGAAGATGATGTCCTCGGGGGGAAAGCCCTCCTCCTCCACGAGGATCCGGTACGCGCGCTTGCAGATCTCGATCCGCCGTTCAAGCGAGTCTGCTTGACCGTCCTCGTCGAACGCCATGACGACCGCCGCGGCGCCGTACCGCCGCACGAGTCGGGCCCTTTCCCGAAAGAGCTCCTCTCCATCCTTCATCGAGATGGAGTTCACGACGCCCTTCCCTTGAACCCTCTTTAGGCCAGACTCGATGACCGCCCAGTCCGAGGAGTCGACCATCACGGGCACGCGAGCCACGTCCGGCTCCGATCCCACGAGATTCAAGAACCGGGCAATGGCCTTCTCGGAATCGAGCAGGCCTTCGTCCATGTTGACGTCGATGATCTGAGCGCCGCCGAGCACCTGCTCGCGGGCTACGTCCACCGCCGTCTCGTAGGCGTCTTCCTTGATGAGCCGGGCGAACCGTCGCGAGCCGGTCACATTCGTGCGCTCGCCGACGTTCACGAAGAGGGAGTCCGGCCCGATCGTGAGCGGCTCCAGGCCCGATAGGCGCGTATGCCGCTCGAGTGTTGGAATCGACCGAGGCGGGATCTCGCTCACGGCCTCCGCGATGGCCCGTATGTGGTCGGGGGTCGTGCCGCAGCATCCTCCGACGATATTCACGAAGCCCGACTCCGCGAACTCGGCAGTCAGCTTCGCCATGTGCTCGGGCGTGTCGTCGTACCCACCGAACTCGTTAGGCAGGCCGGCGTTCGGGTAGCAGCTGATCGGCAACTCAGACACGTCCGAAAGCTCCTCCATGAACGGACGGAGCTGGTCGATGCCGAGGGCGCAGTTGAGCCCGACCGACAGGAGTCCGCTCCGGCGACCGGGCCCGGGCTGCACGCCGTGGGATACCGAGTTGTAGAACGCCTCGGCCGTCTGGCCCGACAACGTGCGACCGCTCTGGTCCGTGATCGTTCCGGACATCATGACCGGAAGGTCATGGTCCAGTTCTGCCAGCACCCCCGAGAGCGCGAAGAGCGCTGCCTTCGCGTTTAGTGTGTCGAAGGCGGTCTCGACCATGAGCACGTCGCAGCCGCCCCGGATCAGCCCGCGTGCCTGTTCGGTATAGGTCTCGACGAGTTCGTCGAACGTGATGCCGCGTGCACCCGGATCGTTCACATCTGGAGAGATGGATGCTGTCTTGTTCGTGGGACCCAGGGCGCCGACGACCCACACGACGCGGTCCGGGTCGAGTGCCTCAACCTGGTCGGCCGCCTCGCGAGCGAGGATGGCCGCGGCGTAGTTGAGCTCCTCGGCGACGTGCTCGAGAGCGTAGTCGGCCAGCGAAATCCGATTCGCGCTGAACGTGTTGGTCTCGATGAGGTCGGCGCCCGCTGAAGCGTATTGGGCGTGGATCTCACGGATGATATCGGGACGGGTCAAGCACAGTAGGTCGTTCGCCCCCATAAGGGGCACCGTGCTGTACTTGAACCGGTCGCCCCGGAAGTCCTCCTCTTCGAGCTCGTGCCGCTGGATCATGGTCCCCATGGCACCGTCGATGATCAGAATGCGACGAGCTAGCTGCTCGTCGAGCAGCCTCAGGCGTTCGGTCCGCTGAAGCGGTCGCGTATCGACAGTCATCGTGGGTTCCCTCGACAAGAAAAGGCCCCTCGCGCTAAGGCACGATGGGGCTCGTCTGGCTTTTTAGCTCGTTCGCCGATGCCGTAGCGTCAGGCGGGCCGCAAGATGCCTCAAATCGCCCCGATCTATGTCGTTTCAAGGTAGCACGGGCTCGAGGGTGGACCAACACTTCTACCGAGCCGGCGCGCCTCCCGCTAGCCTCTTTACATGTCCCGATGGCCGCCGCCGCCCGTGCTCGCTGCTTCCTTCTACAAGGCACACGGTCTGGGCAATGACTACTTGGTGTTCGAGGAGGGCGACGCGTGGTGTGCCGCCCCCGCGGCCGTCTCACAGGTCTGCGATCGATACCGGGGCGTCGGCTCGGATGGAGTCGTTGCACTGGGTCCCCGACGCGCCGATGGGGTCTTCCCGCTGCGGATGTTCAACCCCGACGGCTCCGAGTTCGAGCGCAGCGGCAACGGCCTACGAATCCTCGCCTCACACCTCGCTCGTTCGCGACAGGGCTCTTCGCCTTATGTCGTGGAGGTCGGCGGTGAGCTCGTGACGCTGTCGGTCCGTGAGTCAGTCGGGGGCGAGTACGACGTCTCCTGCGAAATGGGCCGGGCGCGCGTTGGCCCCGAAGCGGTCGCGCTCGACCGCAGCGCACTCGACGCGGAGGGGCGCCTGAAGGGTCCCGACGGTGAGCTACTTCGCATCGTGCCGGTCAACGTGGGCAACCCCCACCTTGTTGTCCTCACCGACCAGGTCACCGAGGCCCGCCTGTCGGTCCTAGGTCCGTTCTTGGTCGCGCATCCGGCGCTCGCGCACGGCGCGAACATTCAGTTGGCCAAGTCCTCGGGTGCGCGTGCATCAGATGCTTTGATCTGGGAGCGAGGCGTGGGGCCGACCGCGGCCTCGGGCACCAGCTCCTGTGCGGTCGCCGTGGCCATGGTCCATTCCGGCGAGGGCTCCGTCGGCGAAATCACCGTGCGTATGCCGGGCGGTGAGCTCAGCGTCACCGTCTCGGCCGACCTCGACGTCGTGTTGCGTGGGCCCGTCCAGGAGTCCTGCACCGGCGAGCTCGCGCCGGGCTTCCTCGCCGTACTGGACTGAGCCGGCCCGTCAGGTCCTCACGCGCACGAGCAATACCAGGGCGGCGGTTCCGAACACGATGTTGGGGATCCACGCCGACAGAAACGGGCTGAGCGCGCCCGCCTCGCCGAGTGCCTGGGTGAGCTTCAACATGCCTAGGAAGGCGATGACGGTGACCAGAGACATGCCCACGCCGAAGGCCGCGCCTCCGCGCTTGTAGCTCGTCGCAAGGGGTGCGCCGAACAGCATGATGATGAGTGTGGCGACCGGGAAGGCCAGCATCTGTCCTCTCCGCACTTGCCACTCTTTGGGATCGCCGCCACTGCGCTCGAGAATGGAGGTGATTCGTTGCAGCTCGGCGATCGTCATCTCCTCCGGCTCGCTAGGGACCTCCAGCAGGTCGCGCGGCCGTTCGGCCAACTCCGGCATGGCGAGCCGGTTGAATCCCACCGCTCGCTCGGTACTGTCCGCGCCCAGCGTCCTCATGAAGCCTTCCACGAGCACCCACCCTTCCTCCTCCCGCCACGTCGCGCCGGCCGCCGTTACATGGAGGCCTCGCCGCTCAAGTGTCGGGGGACGCTCGATGACCACGCCCCGCATGGTTCCGTCGTCGGCAGCCAGGCGATCGACCTGCCAGTCGAGCCCGTTCTCGGATCGGTAGACGAAGTCCGAGCGCCACGTGCGGTTGGGGCCTGCGTCCCTTTGGATACGGGCCGCCATCGCGTTGCCTCGCGGCACCAGCTCGCTCAACACGAATGTGGCCGCCATCAGGGCGATGCCCACGACGACCAGGGGCGCCATCACACGGTGGAAAGAAATCCCCCCGGCCTTGGCGGCGACGATCTCCCTGTGACGCGTCATGTTGTAGATCGTGAACACAGTCGCCACGAGCGCCGCGATCGGAAACGAGAACCAGAGATACTCCGCGAGCTTATAGACGTAGGCCTCGCCCATTTCTGCCCGCGTCAGGCCCCGGTCCAAATACGAGTCTGCGCGCTCGGTGAAGTCCGCCAGGATGAACAGCGGCGGGACGGCGACGCACACGAGGGCGAATAGCTTGAAGAACGTGCCCAGCACCATGCGATCGAGCGTTCGGATCACGCGACGACCCCTTCCGCCTGCTCGTTCGGGCGCTTGGGCCGTTTGAACAGACCGCTTAAGCCTTCGGAGCCGCCTCCTCGGGTCGTGCCTCCAGTTTCGCTCATGCGACTCAGCATGACGAGCCCAATGATCAGGAAGATCACGTTGCTCAGCCACATCGCGACTGCCGGACTGGCCACGCGGCGCTCGGCCAGGCTCTCACCGAG
>Ga0224512_10000923_pt1 | contig 29626 bp, 31 predicted proteins | sample SF_May12_sed_USG_4_FD_169103 | JGI IMG/M metagenome (GOLD analysis project Ga0224512, IMG submission 169103) | Sediment microbial communities from San Francisco Bay, California, United States - SF_May12_sed_USGS_13 | ecosystem: Environmental > Aquatic > Marine > Sediment | place: USA... | reverse complement strand
GACGCTCTCCTGCGCGCATCGCCTGACGGGTGGTCTCCGCGCCTTCCACGACCTGACCCACCGACGCCACCGCGTCCTCGACGCTGAGACCCGTCGCCAGCGCGAGACCGAAGCGCCGATTACGTGACTGGTTATCGGTGCAGGTCAGCACCAAATCGCCTAAGCCGGCGAGCCCCATGAACGTTTCCTGGCGTCCCCCCAGAGCAACCCCCAGCCGCACGATTTCCGCAAGACCGCGGGTGATGAGCGCCGCCCGCGTGTTGGCGCCGAACCCGAGACCGTCGGCGATACCCGCGGCAACCGCGAGCACATTTTTCACCGCGCCGGCGGTCTGCACGCCGACGATATCGTCGCTGGTGTATGCGCGGAATCGGGGATTGTGAAACAGCCTTGCCATCCTGGCGGCGAATTCGTCGTCGGTCGACGCGATCGTGACCGCGGCGGGGAGCGCTGCGGCAATTTCGGCGGCAAATGTCGGACCCGAAAGCACCGCCAGCTTGGATCCCGCCGGCAGGATCTCTTCCGCAACCTGGTGCAGCAAACTGCCGGAGGCGGGGTCAAAACCCTTTGTCGCCCAGACGAGTTCGAGGGGCGACGGACACTCTCGTGCAAGCTGCTCGAGGATGCCCCGGAAGGCGCGACTCGGAACCACAACCAGAACGATCCCCGCGTGATCGAGGGCGGATTTAAGGTCGGCGGTGCTAGTAACGCCTTGGGGAATTTCTGCTTCGGGAAGGTAGCGGGTGTTGCGCCGGCTCTCCGACATTGCCTTCATCGCCGCTGCGTCCCGGCCCCACAGCGCCACCCGGTGACCGTTTCTGCCCAATAGAATGGCAAGCGCGGTTCCCCAGGAGCCGGCGCCGAGCACCGCGACGCGCGCGGCCCTTGCGCTCACGATATCCGCCCCGCTGAAGGACGGCGTGCCCGCGTAAACACGTATCGCGAGGTGTTAGCCCGCATCATTCGCGAGGGCGCGGAAATGCTCGTAGCTGAAATGCGGGCGATAGAAAAAGTGAGAAGGCATCCGAGTGGGTATGTCGAGGGCCTTTTTACTGGCGCAACGCCGCAGATGCGAGCACGACCACGTCTGCAGCTGCGGCTTGGTGAATAATGCGGGCTCGCCTCAGGTTTGCGACGTTCGCGCCGCGAGCTGCTCTTGGTGCTGCTCGGCAAGATGTTTCTGGTAAAGCGCTTCGAAGTTGACCGGGGCAAGTATGAATGGGGGAAACCCCCCGCGAATAACCAGATCGGAAACCACCTCGCGGATATAAGGAAAAAGAATGCTCGGGCAGGCGCTTCCGAGCGTCGGCCCCAGCTCCTCGGAAGTAAGTCCGGTGATTGCAAAAATCCCCGCGTGCTTTACTTCGGCAAGAAAGGCCGTTTTGCCACCCACGTTCAGGGTCACCGACACCATTAGGACCACCTCGTACTCATCCGGCGAGATGGACTTCGCCTCCGTAATCAGGTCGACGTCCGCTTGAGGCTTCCAGGCGGACTGGAAGACAGCCGGAGAGTTTGGGGTCTCGAAGGAAATGTCCTTGCAATAGATCTTCTTGATCGTGAAATTTCCGTCCGGCGGTGCCGGCCGAGTATTCCCACCAACGTTGCTGGGCGTTTCGGACATATTCGCCTTCTCGTTAAGAACAGTCTGCTTCGAGTAGTCGAAATCTCAATTTTTCACCAGCGGCAAATTGGCCGCTTCCCAGGCGGCGATTCCGCCGTTCAAGCTGTAAATCTTCGGAAAGCCGCGCCGAAGAAGCACGGAGCCGACCCGGGCGGAGTCATTACCCGTTTTGCAGGCCGTAATGATGGGTTGATCACGGTGCTTCTCAAGCTTCTGAAGCTGGTCGTTCAGATAATTCTGGGGAATGTGCACCGAGTTCAGTATGTGGCCCTGCTTGAATTCGATATCACTACGCACATCCAGCACCACGGCATCTTCGCTGTTGATGAGGCGGGTGGCGTCGCTTGGACCGACCTTACGTACCCCGTGGCTTCGCCCCTGGAAGAGCGTCCACACCAGTGCAGCAAGAATAACGAAAAAAGCCATGGAAAGCCCCGGATGGTTACGGAAGAATTCCATCAGCATTTCTGGCGTGATCATACTTTTGCGCGTCGTCGTCGATTCAAACGCTGGCGAGGTTAGCTGGAAGTGACCTATCAGGCAATGCGCGTTCCCTGTGCCGCTCTGGCGGGCGGTGAGCGCTAACGTTGCCACATCCGAGCTACTGCCAGACAATGCCCAGTCTAATGACGCTACGTTTAAAAGGGTTTTATCGCTCAAGCCTTTGCGCCACGGCCGAGACACGTCCCCCGGACTGCCGCTTGCTGAATTCCGTGGCATGAGGTTCCCAGCCAAGTGGGCAAAGTCGAACGCCGGGACCCGCCGGCGGCCCCGATTTACCCTGGGGCGCCTCGGGTGCTTTTTACTGCTGCCGGCGTTGTTGACGGGAATTGCGAACGCCGCCGAGCTTCCCAGCGACCCCAAGGAAGCCGAAGCCCGACTCGACGAAGTTCGCACCCGCATCAAGTCTATGAGCCGGCGCCTGGCCGCCGATACGCGCGATCGTGACGCACTGGCCAGCGCGCTGCATCGGGCAGAGCGCAGGATTTCGGATCTCTCCCGTGAGCTTGGCGAAATCGAGGGGCATTTAGCCACCAAGCGAACCCACTTGAAAAGCCTGGAACGTAACCGGGGCGAGCGGCGGGCTTCCGTGGCAGCGCAAAGCCGGGAGCTCAAAAGGCATATTCGCGCCGCCTATATGCTGGGAACGCAGGACCGACTCAAGCTCTTGCTGAACCAGGGGGACACGACCGCAGCGTCCCGCGCCTTTACATACTATGAGTACTTCAACCGCGCCCGAGCGCGGCGCATTCAGGCGCTGCGGCAGGAAATCTCGGCGCTGCAGCAGATTGAGACCGGTATTCGCGAGGAAACCAGCGAGCTCGAGGGTCTAAAAAGACGTAACGCCGAAGCTAAGGCATCCCTTGAGACCGAATTCGGCCGGCGCCGCCAGGCGGTTGCCATGCTCAACGCCCGGATCGAGCAGGCGGGCTCCCAGATGGCGCGCCTTGAAGAGGACGAGCGCAGGCTGACGGCCCTAATCAAGAAGCTGGAGGAAGAGCTGGCCGATCTCAGTATCCCGCTGGAGTTCCAGCAAACTCCGTTTCCAAAGCTCAAGGGAAAGCTCCCCTGGCCGATACCGGGATCGATTCGCAATCGCTTTGGAACTCCACGTCAAGTCAGCGACCTAAGCTGGCAGGGCGTCGTCATCTCGGGAAAGCGCGGAGAACCGGTACGGGCGATTTCCTACGGCCGTGTGGCATTTGCGGACTGGTTGCGGGGCTTCGGATTTCTCGTCATTCTCGACCACGGCGACGGCTACATGAGCCTCTACGGATATGCCCAAACGCTCAGCCGAGAAGTCGGAGACTGGGTCCAGGTCGGTGAAATCATCGCTTCGGTCGGCGACAGTGGCGGACAGGCAGAAACCGCACTTTACTTCGAAATTCGCCACAATGGCGTGCCTTTTAACCCCGCGGGATGGTGCACCCGAGCCGCTACGGCGGCGCTTGTAAGCCCTTGAAGGCCGCGGGTATGCTAAATTTCTATTCGTTGGCCTCCGAATTTATCGCAACGGCCACCGGGAGATCATTTAAATGAGGTCAATCTACCGCAGTCTTTTTGTTCTCGCAGTCGGGTTCGTGCTCGGTACGCTTCTCACTGTGGGTCACGGCGTGCTCGCCGATCGACACGCGGAGTCTTCGGCCCTGCCGCTCGACGACCTGCGTACCTTCACCGAGATTTTTGCCAAGATCAAGAACGACTATGTCGAACCCGTCGAGGACAAGACGCTGCTGGAAAACGCTATTCGTGGCATGCTTTCTGGACTGGATCCGCATTCCGCCTACCTGATTCCCGAGGACTACCGGGAGCTCCAGGCGGGTACCAGCGGTGAATTCGGTGGCTTAGGCATTGAGGTCGGCATGGAAGACGGCTTCGTCAAGGTGATCGCACCCATTGACGACACTCCCGCCAAGCGCGCGGGCGTCGAAGCCGGTGACCTTATCATCCGTCTCGATGAGACACCGGTGAAGGGCATGACCCTGGCGGAAGCGGTCAAGATTATGCGCGGCAAGCCGGGCAGCGATATTTCGCTCACCATCGTTCGGGAAGGCGAAGACAAACCGCTAAAAATCACCATCACGCGGGACGTGATCAAAATCACCAGCGTGAAAAGTGAAATGGTCGAGCCCGGGTACGGCTATCTCAGAATCACTCAGTTTCAGTCCCGCACCGGGGAAAGCGTGCGCGACCAAGTGGCGAAGCTCAAACGCTCCAGCGGCGGCAGGCTGAATGGTCTGGTGCTCGACTTGAGAAGCAATCCGGGTGGCGTTCTCAGCGCCGCGGTCTCCGTGAGCGATGCCTTTTTGAAGAAAGGCATCATCGTCTACACGGAGGGCCGGCTCGACGACGCCAAGCTCAAGTTCAACGCCAAGCCCACCGATATTCTCGACGGCTCTCCGATCGTGGTTCTTGTGGACGGCGGATCGGCGTCCGCATCGGAGATCGTTGCCGGCGCGCTGCAGGATCACAAGCGTGCCATCATCATGGGCACCAAGACCTTCGGCAAGGGATCCGTGCAGACAATTTTGCCGATGGAAAATGGTTCGGCCCTCAAGCTGACCACGGCGCGCTACTTCACCCCGGCCGGCAAGTCAATTCAGGCCAAGGGAATCGAGCCCGACATCAAGCTCGACAGGGTAAAGATTTCCATGGCGGATGCATCGTCGGATTCGATTCGGGTGAAGGAGGCCAACCTCGCGCGACACCTCGAAAATGGCGACGGCGGCGACGAGCAAATGGAGAAGAGCTCGGCGCAGCCACCGGCCAGTGACGATGCGGAAAAAGCGCCGCTGGCTCAGCGCGATTTCGGCCTCTACGAAGCCATTAATCTGCTCAAGGGCTTGAGCATCCTGCGTGCCGCGCAGCTCTGAGGCTAAAGCATAATCCTACCGCGCCGCCCTATTGGGCGGCGCGAAAGCTTGCGCAAACCCAGCTCTCCCGTTCCGGCCCCCCATGAGCGCTGCGATTGACGCTTGCTCCTTATCACGCCTCCGGCTCGCACTCAGCGTGTTGCTGCTTTGCATGGCGATCGGCGCCCCGGGACTGTCCGCAGGCGCGGCGCAGCAGCCGCAAATCAGCGTCATCATCGACGACATGGGATACGGGCGAAAATCAGGTCTCGAGGCCGTGGCCCTGCCCGGCCCGGTGGCTTACGCCTTTCTGCCGCATACGCCATACGCGATCGAGCTCGCCGAACTGGCCCACGAAAACAACAAAGAGGTGCTGTTGCACCTACCCATGCAATCCCACTCCGGAGACCGGCTCGGCCCCGGCGCGGTGACCGCAGTCATGGGTCGGGTCGACCTCATGCGCGTAGTGAGCGCCGACCTTCGCTCGATCCCCCACGTCTCCGGCGTCAGCAATCACATGGGAAGCCTGCTCACGCCGCGGCGGGAAGCCATGGGATGGCTCATGGACTTATTGCGGGTGCGCGGGAACCTGTTTTTCGTTGACAGCCGCACCACCCCGATGAGCACGGCGCTGGAGGTGGCCCAGCAGCGCCGCGTGCCGAGCACTTGGCGAGACGTCTTCCTGGACAACGACGTCAATGAAGCCAAAATCACGCGTGCCTTTGAGCGTTTGTTGCGCATCGCCCGACGCCGCGGCACCGCGCTGGCAATTGGCCACCCTAACGAGCAAACCCTCGCAGTGCTCGCCTCCATGATTCCGCGCCTTGATGCTTACGGCGTTCGTCTGGTTCCGGTGGCGGCGCTGATTCGCACCCGCAGATGGGATCGTCCGCCGTTTCCCGCAGCCACGCGCTTTCGTGCTTCCAGTGATATTGAAGACAGAACGGACTATCGTCGGGTGCATTTCCCCGGCGACCGCAATCAGTCGTGGTCGTTTGGAAGGGCCGCGAGCACCAGATAGACGCCGAGAGCCCCAAGCACCCAGGTCAACAGCGGCGCTCCGGCGATGATTCGCGGTGAGTACCCGTCCAGGCCGAGCAGCGCCGTGGCGCTCAAGATGAGCGCGGCTCCTACCACCGCCAGCACAGTGCGCTGATTGGCTCGCCTGATTTCGCGTCGAACGCTTTCGATTTCTTTTGAACTCATCTCCACTCGCAGCTTCCCGTCACGCGCTTGACGTAAAACGTCGAAAGCGACCCCCGGCAGCGCGGGCAGCGTTTCGCCCCAGCGTGGCGCGTGCTTTTTGAGCTCTCGGATCAGCGCCCGCGCGCCGAGCTGATCCCGCATCCATTCTTCCAAGAATGGCTTGGCGGTTTCCCACAAATCCAGCTCCGGATAGAGCTCGCGCCCGAGTCCCTCGATATTCAGCAGGGTTTTCTGCAACAACACGAGCTGAGGCTGCACTTCCATGTTGAAGCGGCGCGCCGTCTGGAAAAGCCGCATCAGCAGGTTGCCGAAGGAGATCTCTTTCAAAGGCCGTTCGAATATCGGCTCGCATACGCTGCGAATCGCGGCTTCGAACTCGTTGATTCGCGTGTCCGGCGGAACCCATTCGGAAAGCACGTGTAGTTCGGCAACTCGATAATAATCTCGGTTGAAGAAGGCGAGAAAATTTTCCGCCAGGTAACGTCGATCTTCCGGTGTCAGGCTCCCCATGATGCCGAAATCCACGGCGATGTAAGTGGGGCGATCGGGATTGTCTCTGGACACGAAAATATTGCCGGGATGCATGTCTGCGTGAAAGAAGTTGTGCTTCATCACCTGAGTAAAGAAGATTTCAACGCCGCGTTCGGCGAGGGCCTTGAGATTTACTCCCCGCGCCACGAGCGCCTCGGTATCGCTGATTGGAATTCCGGAAACGCGCTCCATGACCATGACGCTGCGGCGGGTGTACGGCCAGAAAACCTCCGGCACGTACAGCAAATCCGAGTTCTCGAAGTTTCGTCTCAGCTGCGAGGCCGAAGCCCCCTCGCGAAGGAGGTCCAGCTCGTCGAGGATGGTCTTTTCGTACTCGGCGACGACTTCTCTCGGTCTCAGCCGGCGGCCGTGACGCCAGTACCGTTCGGCTAGACCGGCGACCACATAGAGAAGTCCCACGTCCCGCCGGATCAGATCCTCAATGCCGGGGCGCACGACCTTGACCACGACCTCGGTGCCGTCCTTGAGCCGCGCCGCGTGAACCTGGGCGATCGAAGCCGAGGCGATCGGCTCTTCGCTGAACTCGCTGAAAAGCTCATCCAGTTTGCACTTGAGCTCTCGTTCGACGATCCGGCGTGCTTCCTTTCCCGGAAACGGAGGCACCCGGTCTTGCAGGCTGGCAAGCTCTTCGGCGATGTCTTCGGGAAGAAGGTCCGGCCGGGTGGAAATAATCTGGCCGAATTTGACGAATATAGGCCCGAGGTCTTCCAGCGCCCGCCGGATCCGCATGGCCCTTGGCGGCGGTCGGCCGCGAAACCAATTCCACGGCAGCAGGTAGAGCATGAAGCTCACCGGGCGGAGCAAGTGAGTGGCAAATGCAATCTGGTCAAGACGATGCTTGATCAGCACCGCATTGATGTGCACCAGCCTTAATGCCTGTCGAACGCGCATCAAGGCGACGGCTCCTTTACGTTGCGTAGCCGGCCGATGCGCTTCTCGATGCGCTCTACATCGTCGCGCAGACGATCGACCTCGGCGACAAAGTCTTCGAGTTGGTGACGCGGCGGCGAAACCCTGAGTTCCTCCACCAGGTATTCGCCGGCATCGCTGATCAATGTCTCCCGCGTGTTTTTTCCCCAGGAAAAGAACGCCCGCGCCGCCCGTCCTATCTCGTGGGCGGCAATATCGCCGACCAGGCGTGAGAGCAGTTCTTCAAGGTCCACATCCAACTTGCGAAACGCGTCCCGCAGCGATTCCAGCGCCGCCAAATCACCGCTCAAGCGAACTTCGTCTCCAAATGCCGCGGCTCCGCGGCGCATTGCGCCGACCATGCGCAGCAGCACCGCCGGACTGCCGCGGAAGCCGATATCAGGTGAGTGCCCGCAAAGAATCTCTTCTGCTTCGCTGTGCTCCAAAAAAGTCACGCCTTCGACGCCAAGGGAAAAGAAAATAGTCAGATCGACGCCGCTAAGCTCGACCGCCACGACCTTGCCGCTCAAGGGCTTCAGCGACTCGAGAAATTCGGGATCAAGCTTGAGCGCCCGGTTGATGAGCGACTCGGCGAGGTTCAGGGGCGACGCCGAATCGATCACTCGAGCCTGCTCAGCCATTCATCCAGCGAAATTCGAGACTCATCCTCGACCACCACAACAGAATCGGAAAGCCAGTCGTGCGCGGCCCGGCGGCGCGGATCGAAAAACATGCTGAGCAGCGGGACCGCGGCCGGACCGGCCAAGGCAAGCATCGCCAGGGCGCGCCACAGTGCGAGGAACACGTTGAGCGACGCCGCGCCCCTACGCCGCAACACGCGGCAACCCAGCAATAACTGGCCAGGGGTCGCGCAGACACGCGCCCAGCACAGCGCCATGACCGCGACCACGAGTACCAGAACCGGGAAGAGCAGCGCCTTCCGCCAGAGCTGCACGATGGCCTCGAACAACTCGCTGCGATTTTCCAGCGCCGCTGCCTGGAATTCGAGCCCCAGCCAGGTCAGCACCGCGGCGGCACAGGCAAGCAACACAAGATCCATGACGCCGGCGGCAACGCGCACCCCGAAGCGGGCATAGGGGTCCCAGTCAACGCTCACAGCTTGTAGCCCCGATGCACCGCGACCACGCCGGCCGTCAGATTGAAATAGCTCAAGCGCTCAAATCCCGCTAATTCCATCATATCTTTCAATGATTCCTGGTCCGGATGCATGCGAATCGATTCGGCAAGGTAACGGTAACTCTCAGCATCTTTTGTAACCAGACGCCCGAGACGCGGAATGACGCTGAAGCTGTACGCGTCGTAGAGGGCCTTCAGCCCAGGAACCGTCACCTGAGAAAATTCCAACACCACCAATCTGCCACCCGGTCGAAGACAGTCGTACATGGATTTCAGCGCCTGCGATTTACGCGTGACGTTTCTGAGACCGAACGCTATACAGATGCAGTCGAAGCTACCGCCGGCAAAGGGCAGCTGCTCGGCGTCTGCAATGACATAGTCGACCGAATCCACTACGCCTTTGTCTATTAATCGATCCCGGCCGCGCGCCAGCATCGACGGGTTGACGTCGGCAAGCACGACCCGCCCCGAGGGCTTCACTTTGGGCGCGAGAAGCAGGGTCAAATCGCCGGTGCCTCCGGCAAGGTCGAGCACATGCTCCCTGGGACGAACACCTGCCGCTTCCACGGCGAAACGCTTCCATACGCGGTGCAGACCTAAAGACATGAGGTCGTTCATCAAATCGTAGCGATCGGCCACGGAATCGAACACCGAGCGCACCCGCTTTCCCTTCTCGCTTTCGTCGACGCGTTCGTATCCGAAATCTGTGAAACGATCTGACATTTTTTCTAAACTACACGACGGATCAGGAAGGTTGATCTGACTCCACGGCTCGCTTATGGCCCGCGGCATCAAGCCGCTCCAGGTACACCCTCCAGAGCACATCCTTGTTGCAACCGAGTTTCCAAAGCTCCTCCCAGGAATACAGCCCGGTGTGGTGCCCGTCATCAAAGCACAACCGAACCGCATAGTTGCCCACCGGCTCGATGCGATCGATGGAAACATTTTCTTTACCGATCTGCAGAACCTCCTGCCCGGGACCGTGCCCGCGCACTTCTGCCGAAGGGGAATGGACCCGAAGGAATTCCGCAGAGTACTCAAAGCGATCACCCGTAGCGAACGCAACCTCGAGAATCCGCGACTCGCGATGGTAGGTTATCTCGGTGGGCGCCGGTACAGACATTGCCATGCTTTACTTGTTGGGTCGGGAAAACCGGAAGTCACAGGATATAGCGCGTGAGATCCTCGTTGGCCAGCAGCTCTGACAGGTGCTTGTCCACGTACTTGGCGTCCACGGTCACCTTTTGGCCCGCGTGATCCGGCGCCTCGAACGATATGGTTTCGAGCAGTCTTTCCAGCACCGTGTGCAGCCTTCGGGCGCCGATGTTCTCCGTGCTCTCATTAACGTGCCACGCAACTTCGGCGATTCGCTGCACGGAGTCCTGTGTAAATTGAAGATCCACGCCTTCGGTCTTCATCAATTCAATATATTGTTCAGTTAACGAGGCGTCCGGCTCCGTGAGGATCTTGACAAAATCCTGAGCGACCAGCGGCGAAAGCTCGACCCGAATGGGGAGCCTGCCCTGCAGCTCCGGGATGAGGTCCGACGGCTTCGCCATGTGGAATGCTCCCGAGGCGATGAACAGAACGTGATCCGTCTTCACCATGCCGTATTTGGTGGTCACCGTGGATCCTTCCACCAGCGGAAGCAGGTCCCGCTGTACACCTTCCCGTGAAACGTCGGTGCCGCTGAATTCCGACCTGCGCGAGACCTTGTCGATTTCATCGATAAAGACAATTCCGTTCTGTTCCACGTCGCCAAGGGCTGCGGATTTCAGATCTTCCTCATTGATGAGCTTTCCGGCTTCCTCTTCGGTGAGCAGCTTGAAGGCGTCCTTTACTTTGAGCTTGCGTGCCCGGGTCCGGCTGCCCGAAAGGTTCTGGAACATTCCTTGAAGCTGTGAAGTCATCTCCTCCATTCCCGGAGGCGCCATGATTTCCACGCCGAGGCCGGGAGACGTGAGCTCTATTTCGATTTCACGATCATCGAGGTCACCCTCGCGGAGTTTTTTGCGGAATTTCTGCCGCGTGACCGAGGCATCGTTCGGCTGAGCTTCCGACACCGCTCGCGCAGGACGCAGCAGCACGTCCAGCAAACGTTCTTCAGCGGCCTCTTCCGCACGGCTTTGCACCTTGCTCATTTCGCGCTCGCGCCTCATTTTGACCGCTACGTCGGTCAAATCCCGAATTATGGACTCCACGTCCCGCCCCACGTAACCCACCTCAGTGAACTTCGACGCTTCTACCTTGATAAAGGGGGCATTCGCGAGTCTAGCCAGCCTCCTGGCAATCTCGGTCTTTCCAACGCCCGTCGGACCGATCATGAGGATGTTTTTCGGATAGATCTCGTTACGCATTTCTTCGGGCACCTGGGTGCGCCGCCATCGATTTCGAAGCGCGATGGCGACCGCGCGCTTGGCGGCGCCCTGACCCACGATGTGCTTATCCAGCTCGTGGACGATCTCGCGCGGTGTCATGTGCGACATAGTCAGTGTGTACCTTGGGGTGTTTACGCAGATGCCGGCGGGAATATTCGATATTGCCGACTTCGCCGTCAGTCTGCTTCGGCGTCCAGTTCCTCGATGGTGAGCTGATGATTGGTATGGATGCAAATATCCGCGGCAAGATTGAGGCTTTTCTCGACGATGGCGCGGGCATCCAGCTCGGTGTGCTCGAGCAGGGCTCGGGCAGCGGCGAGCGCATAGCCGCTTCCGGATCCGATGGACATACAGTCGTGCTCGGGCTCAATCACGTCTCCGTTTCCCGAAATGACCAGGAAAGTGGAGGCATCGGCGACCATGAGCAGGGCCTCCAATCGCCTCAGCATACGATCGGTTCGCCAGTCCTTGGCCAGCTCTACCGCCGCACGGGTGAGGTTATGGTGCTGCTCCAGCTTGCCTTCGAAGCGCTCGAATAGGGTGAAAGCGTCAGCGGTCCCGCCGGCAAAGCCGGCAACAACCCGGTCCTTATAGATGCGACGCACCTTGCGCGCGTTGCTTTTCATGACCGAATCACCGAAAGACACCTGCCCGTCTCCGCCCATGACGAGTTTTTTACCGCGTCGCACGGCGAGGATCGTCGTTCCCTGAAAGGTGTCCATTGAATAATCCCGCAAACAGGCCTGAAGAGGCGCGATCTTACATCAGAGAACTCAGTCGCTGTCCTTCGATGCCGAATTCGTGCTTTGGCCGCCGGCTTGTCTTTTTGCTCCGGGAGACACGGGAGGCTGGATATTAGGTTTCATTTATTCGGTGTGGAGGGCGATGAAAAGCTTGAGCGACGACGCGCCGATGCCAATACACCGGGGCGCGAAGCGATGAGGGGCGCGGGAGTACTGATTGCCTAAACGGCGGATTTCCTGCGGGAATCCATCATCTGTGGCGACTTCGACGGTTTCAGCCGGGTTTACGCTGCTGCTTGCGAGCTCGGGGATGCGCCTTGTCGTAAACCTTGGCCAGGTGCTGGAAATCCAGGTGCGTATAGACCTGGGTGGTGCTGATGTCCGCGTGCCCCAGAAGCTCCTGAACCGCTCGGAGGTCGCCGCTGGATTCCAGCAGGTGGCTGGCGAACGAATGGCGCAGAAGATGGGGATGAACTCGTGCGTCCACGCCTTTGAGACGCGCCCATCGCTCAAAGCGCGACTGCACCGCGCGCGGGCTCAATCGGGCACCGCGGGCGCTCACAAAGAGCGCCTTAGCGGATCCCTTCACCAGCTCCGGGCGCTGGTCGAGCCAGCGCTCGACCGCCGCGCGGGCGTGACGCCCTACTGGAACGATGCGCCGTTTGCGGCCTTTACCTGTCACCACCACCAGGCCGTCGTTGAGATCGACGTCGCCCAGATCCAGGCCCACCAGCTCAGCGAGCCGGAGACCGGACGAGTAGATGAGCTCGAGCATCGCCCGGTCGCGAACCGCCAAAGGCGATCTATCATCGATTTCGAGTAGGCCCGCCACCTGGTCCACGTCCAGTACAGTTGGAAGCCTTCGCGCCGACTTGGGCGCCCCTATCCCGGCCGCCGGATTGGCGCCCACCTGGCCTTCGCGTAGCAAGAACCGGAAAAAGGTCCGCAACGCGGAGAGTCCGCGCTGGATGGTGCGGCCACCCACGCCCCGGCGGTGACGCCAGGCGACAAAAGCACGCACCTGGCCCGCGTCGACCCGCCCCAGATCGAGATTCGGGTGCTGGCTCAAAAATTCGCCGAATCGAACCAGGTCGCGGCGGTAGCCTTCGCAGGTTTTCGGGGAAAGATTGCGCTCGCCGCTCAGATGATCGACGAAGCGATCCAGCCAGCGATCAAGGTCGTTCGGCACCGGACCCTCAGGCGGCGGACACGTGCGGATCCACGATTCGAGTGACGATTTCCGAGAGTTGCTTTAAAAACACCACACCCATGCCCGGGTAGTAACGCTGCGGATCGCGGCTCGCAACCGCGAGCAGGCCGAAGCAGCGGGATTCCCCCAGGGGCAACACGACGCTGGAACCAATGTCCTGCGCGTGGTCCGGAAAAAGAAACGCTATCTGTTCCGGTTTGATGCGCCCGCAAAGCGGCTTCATGGAATGAAACAGGGGCTCGAACAGCGGCTCAGAAACCGAGTCGGCTTCCACGAACTCGGCAAGCCCGCGGTCGCTGCCCTCACTAGGGACACCGAATACGCGGATTGCCGCGTGCTCGGCACTGAAGTCCTCGCGCAGCGACTGGTAGAGATTGGCAAACACCTCGTCGATGGAAGCACACTCGATGAGGCTCAGCGTGAGCTTGTGCAGACGCCGATTGAGCTCTTCGTTGTCCCGCGCGTTGCTCACCAGCTTTTTCAGCTTGCGTCGAAGCTCCCGCGACTGATCGCGGAGCACGCTCACCTGGTATTCGACCAGCGAAACCGCGTTGCCGCAGCTGTGCGGAATTTCCATCGTCTCGAGGACATCGGGGTACCGGGCGAAGAACTCCGGGTGCTCCTTGAGATAGTCCACGATGCTCTGCTCGGTCTCCGATGCGGGCGCGGTTTGCGCCTGCTCTCGCCTGGTCATATTTCGATTTCTCCTGCAAAAACCCCGGCTGCGGGTCCCGTCATCCGAATCGAAGAGCCTTCGCCCGCCCATTCCAGTTTCAAGCTGCCGCCGTTTAGATCCATGCGCACGGTGTTGCCGAGAACGCCCTGAATGACGCCCACCGCCACCGCGGCGCAGGCCCCACTGCCACAGGCTAGCGTCTCACCCACACCACGCTCGAACACCCGTAATCGCGCGTGCTGGGGTGAGAGCACTTGCATGAACCCGACGTTGACGCTATCCGGAAACCATTCGTGCGCCTGAATTTTTGGACCCAGGGTGGCGACGGGTGCAGCCTCGGCATCAGCTACAACGAGTACCACGTGCGGATTTCCCATGGACACGGCGCCGATGGTGAACTCCTCATCCCCAAGGCGCAAGGCGTAATGCGTTGCCCGCGGCCCGTTAAGCATCGGAATAGCGGCCGGTTCAAATCCCGGCACCCCCATGTCGACGCTAACTTCTCCGTCGTCGAGAAACGATGCTTCGACGATGCCACCGGCAGTCTCGACGCGGATAGTATCCGCGGCAACGATGCCACGCCCACGGACAAACTTGGCAAAACAGCGAATACCGTTACCACATTGCTTGGCCGGCGTACCGTCCGCATTAAAGATTTTCATGGCAATGTGGGCGCCATCCAGCTCCGGCGCCGAAGCCACTAACACCTGGTCGCAGCCGATTCCGAAGCGACGGTCGGAAAGCTTGCGGATGAAATCAGGCGAAAGCGACGACGGCTCGATCGAGCCGACGACCACGAAATCGTTGCCGATACCGTGCATTTTTTCGAACTTGAGCCTCATATACAAAGAGTAACGGCAACGCCATTTTATGCAAAGCGGCGTCACCTAGATGAAACTAAGCTCATGGGATGGCGCACCCTCCCAGCATATCCGCCGACGCCTCCCGTCGCTGCCGCAGGCTTCGAGCCGTGACACTCGGGCTCACGGTATTCACCGTCGCCCAGGCAGTGCTCGCCGCCGGCGTGTACCGATGGGTGGATGAACAAGGCAAGGTCCATTACGGAGACCGGCCGCCCGGCGAAGCCAATTTCGCGCCAGTCGAGATTGAGGCCGCACCGACACCGGCGCCGGAAAACGAGCGTCGCAAGGCCAAAACCCAACGCCTGCTCGACGCCCTGGAGTCCGAGCGGGCGCAGGCACAGGCGAAGGCAGCTCAGGCCGAGGCCGAACAGGCGCGCAAAGCGCGTAACTGCGAGGCTGCCCGCAGACAGGTGGCATTTTACGAGCGGGCCAACAGCCTTTTCCGCCGGGGGCCGGACGGGAAGAGGCTCTACTTGTCCGACGAGGAGCGGGCACGTACTCAGTCCCAGGCGCGCTCTCTGGTAGATAAATGGTGCAAATGAACCCGGTTTCGAATCGAATCCGCGCGGCGTCCGGAAAGATGCCAGGCGATGGCGATGCTCCGCTGGAGCATTGCGCGTGGTTCCACAGGACACGGGCTGGCAAAGGGCCGTTTCTCCTGTGATGATTGTGCCGATTCGCGGCGCAAAGACCGCTAAATTCTCATTTGAAGCGGGCAAACTCCGCGACCGCATTGAGATTATAATTAGACGGGGAAAAGCAGTGCTGGTCGGCCGACGACACCTGTTCAAGTGAACAAAACAGGTTCGACCTCAGTTGCCCGCGACCTATTCACGGACTAGAGCTGAACCGCCAGGATGAGCCTCGACGGAAAACTGGAAATCGTTGGCGTCACAGACGTCGGGAGAAGACGATCGCACAACGAAGACGCCATTGGGAGCGACCCCGAGATCGGCCTCGCAGTGCTGGCCGACGGAATGGGCGGCTATCAGGCCGGGGAAGTTGCCAGCGCCATCGCAGTGGACACTATCCTGGGGGAAGTGCGCGCAAAGCTGAAGGAAGTTACTCCCGCCGACGTCGATGACGAAACCGGCTACAGCGTGGGGACCCTGTTGTTCAAGGCGGCCATTGAGAAGGCCAATAGAACCATTTACAACGCCGCCCAAAGCAAGCCCGAATGCGAGGGCATGGGCACTACCGTGGTGGCGGTTGGCTTCTTCGATGACCGACTTGCCGTGGCTCACGTGGGAGATTCGAGGCTCTACCGGCTGAGGGACGAGCATTTCGAGCAGGTCACCTCGGACCACTCACTCCTGCAGGAGCTCATCGACAAGGGCTTTTATACCCCGGAGGAGGCCCGTAAGTCCTTGAATAAGAACCTCGTGACCCGGGCGATTGGGGTCGATGACAAAGTCGTGCCGGACTTTTCTGAAGAATTCGTCAAGCCCGGAGATATTTACCTGCTTTGCTCCGATGGGCTGACGGATTCGGTAGACGACGACGAGATCGCTGCAATACTAAAGAGTAGGACGAACGACCTCGAAGAAGCCGGGCGCCTGCTTGTAGAAAAAGCCAATGAGTATGGGGGGCGGGACAATATCTCCGTTATTCTGGCCAGGACCCTGAAGACCGGCGGTTCCCAGCAAACCTGGGTTTCCAAAGTCTTTGACTGGTTTTAACCTGAGAATTGTATTAGTTTTACTAGATAATTCTCTAATTTCATTAATAATTAGCAGGGCCACCTGGTAGACCTGACATGCCTGCGAAGCTGATTCTCAGTCTGAACAATTCGATTCTCGGCGAATATCCTCTGGAGAAGGAGCGTATCGTCCTTGGGCGCAGGCCCGAGAATGATATCCAGGTGGACAATCTGGCCGTGAGCGGTCAGCACGCTGCGATTATCACCATTCTCAGCGACTCCTTTCTCGAAGACCTGGAAAGCACTAACGGCACCTACGTCAATGGCAAGCTGGTCAAGAAGCACGCGCTGAAGAACGGTGACGTGGTCACCATCGGCAAGCACGAGCTCAAGTACGTCAACGACAATGCCACTGACGAGGACGACTTCGAGAAAACCATGATCATCCGCCCGGGTATGGCCGGGCACGCGGCTGCCGAAGCCAAGGCAGCGGCGCAAGCGCCGGGGGTGGAAACCAAAGACATCGGTCCGGCGGCCTCCAAGGGCGAAACGAGCCTTCCCATTGGTAAGATTCAGGTGTTGAGCGGTCCCGGGGCAGGAAAAGAGCTGGAACTCAAAAAAGCGCTGGTTACGCTCGGCAGGCCGGGCGTTCAGGTGGCGGTGATTACGCGTCGCCCCCAGGGATATTTCATTACCCACGTGGAAGGAAAGCATCCGGTGGTCAACGGCGACTCCATTGGCGGACAGGCCCGGGCGCTTAAGGACCACGACGTCATCGAGCTGGCGGGCGTGAAAATGGAGTTTTTCGTCTCCAACTGAGGCTGGGAATCACGGCGCCTGACGCGCCTTGCTGGTCGAGCAAACGCGCCGCCTTCGCGGCGCGTTTTTGTTAATACCCCGCGTAAATGCGCCCCACGTAGCCGGCCGAGTTGGCGAAGGGAAAATCCCGCCCGGCAAAGTCATTCAGACTGAAGACGGGCTTCGGCAGCACCCAGCGCGGAAATCCCCCCCCGGAGGCATTGTCTTTTAAGGAAGCTCTGAAAAATGCCATCCGTGGCATTTTTCAGAGTCGGCAGCCGAAAACGCAGTTTCCGTCTGCCTCACGAATTCAACGACTTGCGTCGTCGAATTTGGCGGTGCATCCATGCACCGCACGGAAGGTCTGAATTATTCAGACCTTCCTTAACAAGATTCTTGAGGACGGGCATTGTTGTTTACGCGTGGCGGTACCTATTCTCGACGCTCACCATGGAACCACGCGCGCAGTTCAGCGCAGTGTGTCCATTCAGCCTCGTGTTCCCGCTCCGCGCCTCTTCAGCGCGCTAACGCATTCGAGATAAGCATGCTCGTCCGGTAGGCTTCCGGATTGCTGCGCCTGCCATAGGCTTAGGCTCAGACATTCCATCATCGCGTGCTCCAGCGCATGAGCGTCGCCGAAGCGCGGCACCAGATCGGCGTATAGCGGGCGGATGCCGTCGGGACGATTCGTGCTCACCTGCTCTTGAATAGCGACGTGCATGGACATGTGCAAAAAAGGATTCGCCTGCCCTTCCGATACGGTGAAATCCCTGTCAACGGCCGCATCGTCGCCGAGGAGCGAATGGTACTCAGGATGTTCGTCGACGATACGGGCAACCATGTCCTCCAGAGGTTCCAGCGGCGCAGCCTCAAGCATTTTTCGCCAGGCAACTACAAAGAAGCGTCTGAGAGTGCTGCGGTCAGAAGATAAAAACATCGGCAACGGAAGGCGGTTTCAGCCCCAGCTTCAGGCCGGGGTCTTTTCCGGATACTCGCACAGGTCCGAGATGAGACAAGCGCCGCAGGCGGGCCGGCGCGCGGTGCAGGTATATCGGCCGTGCAATATCAACCAGTGGTGGGCGTTCTTCTTGTACTCATCCGGAACCGCATCGAGCAATCCATCTTCCACCTCGCGCACGTTTTTCCCTGGCGCGAGACCGGTGCGGTTTGCGACGCGGAAAATGTGGGTGTCCACCGCGATGGTCGGGATTCCAAAGGCGGTATTGAGTATGACATTGGCCGTTTTACGCCCGACCCCCGGCAATGCCTCCAGCGCCTCCCTGTCACGCGGCACTTCTCCTTCGTGCTGATCCAGGATAATGCGGCAGGTGGCGATAATATTTTTCGCCTTGGAGTTAAAAAGCCCGATGGTCTTAATGTAGCGCTTGAGGCCTGCTTCACCCAGAGCCAGAATCTTCTCCGGCGCATTCGCCTTGGTAAACAGCTTTCGCGTCGCCTTGTTGACACTCACGTCGGTTGCCTGAGCGGAAAGCACCACCGCCACCAGAAGTTCGAACGGCGTGGAGTATTCCAGCTCCGTGGCCGGACTGGGTTCGCGTTCACTGAAGCGTTCGAATATTTTCACCCGCTTTTCTCGCTCCACGCTGCCTCCCGCCGACGGGTCGCCATTGGCGATCAGCCGGAGCTCCCCGGCCAGCCCGCTGCGCGGCGATTCTGGACACGCTCTATGGCGGCGTCGATTTCGAATTTGCGCTGCAAAAGCGTTGGTGCCGACCCGCGGCGGCCGCGCTTAGCCCGCGGCCGCGCCTCGTTATCGAGGCGATGCTTTCGGAATTCGTAACGCTGGCGCGCCTGGTGTGCGCGCGTCTCCAGCCAGTCCTCCGCGGACTCGGGCCCGGGCTTCGCCTGCACCATACGGATGCAGTCCACGGGACACGGCGCGACACACAGCTCGCAGCCGGTGCACTCCGCTTCGATAACGGTGTGCATGCGTTTGGGCGCACCGACGATGGCATCCACCGGACATGCTTCGATGCACAGCCGACAGCCGATGCACCACCCCTCATCTACTAGGGCCACCAAGCGCTCACTCTCCCGACCGCATTCCGGGTCTAGTGGCAGCGGAGTGCGTCCAAGCATCGCGGCCAGCCGCCCGATGGTGCTCATGCCTCCGGGTGGGCATCGATTGATATTGCACTTTCCGTCGGCAACGGCTTGGGCATATGCGCGGCAGTCCTCGTAGCCGCAGCGGGTGCACTGGGTCTGCGGCAGGAGGGCGTCGATTTGATCTACGAGCGACTGATTCATCGGAAACGCTCAGCGAAATGGCTTGCGGAGAACACTTAACATACTAGAAAGTTGCTTGTCGCTTGTTACCTGTTACGTCACCTGTCACCTGTCACTGGTTGCCCAACCGCCCGATCTAAGGAATCGCGGGCAAGCCCGCTCCCACAGCGGGCTTCGTTTAACTCGCGTCACGCATCACGCGTCACGCGTCACTTAACCTTCATCCCCGGCTTCGCGCCGCTGTCGGGACTCAGAAGCCACAGGTCCTTACCCCCCGGTCCGGCACAGAGCACCATGCCTTCGGAGGTTCCGAAGCGCATTTTCCGCGGCTTAAGGTTGGCCACCACCACCGTCATCCTTCCCACCAAATCCCCGGGTTCGTAGGCCGCCTTGATTCCGGCGAAGACGGTGCGGCGCGTCCCTCCGAGATCCAGTTCGAGCTTCAGCAGCTTGTCTGCGCCCTCCACTTCCGACGCGGCCTCGATGCGCGCCACCCGGAGATCGACTTTCTCGAACTGCTGGATGTCGATTTGTTGCGCTTTGGCGCCGACATCAGGGTCGGCCGCTGGAGACGAAACCTGCGCCGCTTCCTTGGATGCTTCGTTCATGGCATTCACCTTGTCTCGATCTACCCGGGTCAAAAGAGGTTCGTAGGTATTAATATGGCTGCTCACCAGCGGCTGCTTGATGTCATCCCAGCGCAGCGGCCCACAGCCCAGAAATTCACCCGCACTATCCGCCGTGCGCGGCAAAATGGGCGCGAGATAAATCATGAGAAGCCGAAAAAGGTTTAGTCCCATGGTGCAAATGTTCTGCACATCGTCGGCGGTATCCGGAGACTTGGCCATCACCCACGGCTTTCGCTCGTCAATGTACTGGTTGGCGCGATCCGCAAGCGCCATGATTTCGCGCACCGCCTTGCCGAATTCGCGCGCGTCGTAGCTCGCGCCGATGCTGTCGGCGGCGCCGGCGAACTTCGAGAAAAGCTCCGGTTCCACCAGAATGTCCGCCAGTTTGCCGCCGAACTGCCTGCTGACAAAACCGGCGCAACGTGCGGCGATGTTCACCACCTTGCCCACCAGATCCGAATTAACCCGCATGACAAAATCGTCAAAGCTCAAATCCAGATCATCGATGCCGTCTCCGAGCTTGCAGGCGAAGTAGTAGCGGAGATATTCCGGGTTGAGGTGTTCGAGATAGGTTCGCGCCTTGATAAAGGTGCCGCGGCGCTTGGACATTTTTTGACCGTTGACGGTGAGAAAGCCGTGACAAAATACGGCGTCCGGCGTGCGGAACCCGGCACCATGAAGCATCGCCGGCCAGAACAGGGTATGGAAGTATGCGATGTCCTTGCCGATGAAGTGGTATACCTCAGTGTCACCGCCCGGCCTCCAGTACGAATCGAAATCGATTCCTTCAGTGCGGTCGCAGAGATTCTTGAAGCTCGCCATATAGCCGATTGGGGCATCGAGCCAGACGTAAAAAAACTTTCCGGGCCTATCCGGAATTTCAAAGCCGAAATACGGCGCGTCCCGGGAAATATCCCAGTCTTTAAGTCCCGACTTGAACCACTCGTCGAGCTTGTTGGCGATACCCGGTTGAACCCGTTCTCGCCCGTGCGTGCCTGGGCCCTTACCGGAGACCCATTCATGCAGAAACGCTTCGAAGTTTCCGAGCTGGACAAAAAAGTGCTCGGACTCGCGTTCTACCGGCGTCGCGCCGGAGATTACCGACACCGGGTCGATGAGCTCGGAAGGGCTGTAGGTGCTCCCGCATACCTCGCAGCTGTCGCCGTATTGCTCGGGAGCCTTGCACTTCGGACAGACACCGCGAATGAACCGGTCTGGCAGGAACATTTGCTCTTGCGGATCGAATGCCTGGCGGATGGTACGGGAGACGATGTGCCCGCCTTCCTTCAACCGCTCGTAAATATAATTCGAGTAGTACCGGTTCTCTTCAGAGTGCGTGGTGTGATAGTTGTCGAAGCTGATGGAGAAGTCCTGGAAATCCTGCCGGTGCTCCCTGCCTATGCGTTCGATCAGCTGCTCGGGGGAGACCTGTTCTTCCTGGGCCTTGAGCATAATCGGCGTGCCGTGGGCGTCATCGGCGCAGACGTAATAGCAACGGTGGCCTCGACTACGCTGATATCGAACCCATATATCAGTTTGAATGTATTCCACCAGGTGACCGATATGGATGGGTCCGTTGGCGTAAGGCAGAGCGCTGGTAACGAGTATTTTTTTGGATTTCGACGACATGCGCCCGGCTCGGCGGACTTATCCTGGGCAAAATGGCTGCTAATACTAACACGGGCCCTGGCGCGTCGATGCCCGTATTTAGCGGCTTTCAGACCATAACGGACGGTTTTCCCGGCGCCTGCAACCTGCGACCTGATCTGGGATAAGATCGCGCCCTCGTTCAAGCCGGAAATGGAGTAGCCCCATGTCAGAGTTGTCTCGATCCCAGGTCGAAACAGCGCTGAAAAATTACGTTGATCCCTATCTTGGGGCGGATCTCGTGTCCACCAAGTGTCTCAAGTCGGTGGAAGTCCAGGGATCCAAGATCGCGTTGAACGTCGTTCTGGGCTTTCCCTGCCGATCTTATGAGGCGCAGCTCAAAAGCGACCTGGTCGCGCTTTTGAAGTCGCTGGACGAAGGTGCCGAGGTATCGGTGAAAGTGGACTGCAAGATTGCCTCCCACGCGGTCCAGAAAGGCGTCGAGCACTTGAAGAACGTCAAGAACATCATTGCCGTGGCTTCCGGCAAGGGCGGCGTAGGCAAATCCACGGTGGCGGTCAATCTGGCACTCGCACTCTCCGCTGAGGGGGCCAGCGTCGGCGTGCTCGACGCCGACATCTATGGTCCCAGCCAGCCGCGTATGCTCGGCATCAGCGGACAACCCGACTCCAAGGACGGAAAGTCGCTGGAACCCATGGTGAGCTACGGTGTGCAGGCCATGTCCATCGGTTTCCTCATCGACGAGGAAACGCCCATGATTTGGCGCGGCCCGATGGTGACCCAGGCGCTGGAACAGCTGCTCAAGGACACCAAATGGCGCGATTTGGACTATCTCATCATCGACCTGCCGCCGGGCACTGGCGACATCCAGCTCACTCTGGCGCAAAAAGTCCCGGTGAGCGGCGCGGTCATCGTCACCACGCCCCAGGACATCGCCCTGCTCGACGCGAGAAAAGGCTTGAAGATGTTCGAAAAAGTTCAGGTGCCGGTGCTAGGGGTGGTGGAGAACATGAGCACCCACATTTGCAGCCAGTGTGGCCACGAGGAGCATATATTCGGCCAGGGCGGCGGCGCCCGCATGGCGGAGCAGTACAAGGTGGACTTTCTGGGCGCGCTGCCGCTGGCGCTCGCCATTCGGGAAGACGCCGACGGCGGACAGCCGACGGTGGTTAAAGATCCCGAGGGCCAAATCGCGCGCAGCTACAGAGACATCGCCAGGCGCGTCGCCGCGAAACTGTCGCTGCAGGCCAAGGACTACAGCCAGGCGTTTCCGAAGATCGTCATACAGTAAGAAGGTCGGAGGCCCTAGGCTGGGGTCGGCAGATCGAACTGCTTCGATCCGCCACCTCGTCAGGAATGGAACGGAACGACCGTATTATCAAAGCGGAGTTAAAGCATTGCTCATTTGTTTTATCGGAGAAGCGGGAGACGTGACCTGCCAAGAGCCCAAGCTACCAGCCCTCTTCCCTGCGGCCTACGGCCTTCGGCCTGCAGCCCTATCTCGACGCACTCATTAACTAGCAAGGCAGACGTCCCCCCATGTCCATCAAATCCGACAAGTGGATCCGGCGCATGGTCGCCGACCACGGTCTCATCGAGCCATTTCAGTCCGACCAGATCCGCGAGGTAAACGGAAAGCGGGTGATTTCATTCGGCACCTCGAGTTACGGTTACGATATCCGATGCGCTGACGAGTTCAAGATTTTCACCAATATCAACTCCGCTGTCGTCGACCCGAAAAACTTCGACAACAACAGTTTCGTAGACCTCAAGTCAGACATTTGCATCATTCCGCCTAACTCTTTTGCACTTGCACGCACGGTGGAATACTTTCGCATCCCGCGAAACGTGCTGACCATCTGTCTTGGAAAATCTACCTACGCGCGATGCGGAATCATCGTCAACGTGACGCCGCTGGAGCCGGAGTGGGAAGGACACGTAACTCTCGAGTTCTCCAACACCACGCCATTGCCGGCCAAGATATACGCCAACGAGGGGGTGGCGCAGGTGATTTTTCTCGAGTCGGACGAGGTTTGTGAAACGTCCTACGCCGACCGCGGCGGCAAGTACATGGGGCAGCGGGGCGTCACCCTGCCTAAGACGTGACCGTCCTAGATTCACCGCCGGCGGCGGAAGCCGAATTTGAAACGCGGTCTGCCCCGGCCGGACTTCTGAGACGCCTGGCGGTCATGTGCTATGACGCTCTGCTGCTGTTCGGCATTTTGTTCGCGGCCACTTTAGTAATCCTTCCGCTGAACCGTGGCCAGGCCATCGCACCTTATGATGCGCTGTACACGATATACCTGCTCATCGTCTGCTTTCTCTACTTCGGCTGGTTCTGGACCCACGGGGGTCAGACCTTGGGTATGCGGGCCTGGGGAGTTCGTCTACTCGGGCAGAGTCCGAGCGGGGTGTCCTGGCGGGAGTGCCTGATCAGGTTCCTCGCGGCGCTCGTTTCCTTCATTCCATTTGGACTCGGGTTTCTCTGGGCGGGCATCGACCGGGAAAAGCGCACATGGCACGACCACATCTCGGGCACCCGGCTGGTGGTTCAGTCAGCGCTGCGCGAACCAAGAGGCTGAAGTTCAGACTCGTCTCATCATCGCTACGCCGATGGCGAAGAACACCAACGTCGGGATCGCTGCGCTGAAAAACGGACTCAGACCGTATACCAGACCGATATTTCCCGAAATCTGGTTAACGACATGAAACACCATGCCAACCAATGAACCAACAAGAATGCGCTGGCCAACGCCCGCAGATCCCAGAATCCCGAGGACAATCGGAAGCGCAAAGAAGATCATCACGACGGTGGCGAACGGATAAACGATTTTTGTCCAGAAGGCGAGCTCGAATCTCGCGGTGCTTAGACCGTTCTTGCGCAGATAGTTCATGTACCGATAAAGCCCGGTCACCGACAGACTCTCCGGCTTCACCGCCACCACGTCCACCAGATCGGGCTTGAACGTGGATTCCCAAACGGCCTGTTCCATCTCCTGGCTTCTGACCCGGTGCTCGAGTATTGAGCTTTGACGAACGTTTTCGAGAATCCAATGTCCGTCCTCGTAGCGGGCCTTGGCGGCGTAAGTCGCGACCCGCAGCTGATTGACTGCGTCGAATTCGTAAATATATATTTTCTTTGCCCGGTTGTCTGGTAGCGCCTGACGAATATTTACGAAACTCGAGCCGTCACGGACCCAGAAGCCGTAGTTGGTCTTGACATCAATTCGGCTGCTGATGGCGACCGAGCGGCGCTCATTCGCGAGTCGCTCCGTAAATGGAGCAAGGAATTCGCCAATGAGCATAGAAAGAATCGCAAGCACTAACCCGGCAGACAGTACTGCGCCGCTAATCCTGGCGGCGGACATACCCGACGCACGCATTACGGTAAGCTCGGAGCTCGAAGACAGCGTGCCGAGACCGATTAGGGTGCCAACGAGGGCGGCGAACGGAAATAGTAAAAATGCTCGTTGCGGAAGCGTCAGCGTCATATATTCGAAGGCACGAACCACGGTGTAATCGCCTTTTCCCACGTCGCCGAGCTCATCCACCAGGGCAATGAAGGTAAAAAGCGCAAGCAACACGCAGAGAGTCAAAAGAGTTCCCCAAATGACGTGGACAGCGAGATAGCGGTCGAGCGTTTTCATTGGGTCGCGGCCTTTCTGAGTCCCAGAACCGTACGCCAGCGCGGAGAATTCTGCGCCCATATCAGACCCAGTGATATTGCCGCGGCCACCAAGTGAACCGGCCAAATGCCGATATAGGGGCTGAGCTCTCCCCGCTCGACGAGAATCTGGGCAACGCCGATGGCGTTGTTATAGATAAAAAAAACAACGACAGCAGTGAATAGCTTTGCGTACTTACCTTGACGCGGCGATGTTCGCGAAAGCGGGACCGCGAGCATGCTCAGCACCACAACCGAGATCGGCAACGAGAGCCGCCACTGGAGTTCCGCCAGGTACTTTGCGCCGCCGACGCTCAAAAGCTCAAAGCTGCTCAGAGAATCGAGCTTTAGGTGAGCGGGCTCGCTGCTGGCCTCTTCTATTCGCACCGCGTACTTTTCGAATCGCGTTATAACGTAATCCGCCGTGCCCGGCTCGCCGGTATACCTGTATCCGTCCTCGAGCACTATATAGCGGTCGCCTGTGCTCTCATTTAGGAATAGATTGGCGCGCTCGGCGACAGCGATGTTCTGATTCCCCTTCTCACGCACCTGCACAAAAACGTTTCGCATGCTGCGCTTGTCAGGGGAAAGCTCTTCCACATACAAAATTCGTTCACCGCCGCTTAGCTCCCGAAACCGGCCGGGCAGAATTCCGGAAATCTCGGCTTCGCCGCGAGCGCGGGCAAGCAGCTTCGCGTGCGATGCGGCCATTTCCGGCGCGGCATACACCGATAGTCCGAAGGTCACCACGGCGACTATGACGCTGATCCAGAAGACGCCGTAGACAATACGACGAATTCCGACACCGTTAGCCAGCATGGCGACGATTTCGCTATCGTTGTACAAGCGCCCGAGACCGATGAGGATTCCGAAGAACAGCGCTACCGGAATGAGAATTTCGAGGTTTTGAATCAGTTTTATAAATAGGAGCTGAAAGATAAGGTCGGCCGAGATTTGTCCCGCCGCGGCGTCAGATAAGATCCTGGCGAAACGATTACTCAAATAGATGATCAGCAGCACGGCAAGCACGGCCACCGCGGCCTGGAGGATTTCCCGTAGGAGATATCGCTGAATAATCACGTTCTACTGGAGAGTATCCGGTGGTCGACCGCGGCGTCGCGGCCGCCGAGCTGATAACGAGACGCCGTCGGCTCGCGCGCTTCGTTAGGCGAGAGGAAACGGTCAGCCAGGATTGGCCCCTGCAGGGGGCGGAGTACCGCCATCAATGGACATCTTCCACTATGTGCTAATAAACTCTGTCGCATCCCCGCGAAAACGTGCCTACACCTTGTATTAATACGTGCGCGGCACCGATTCCGCAGCGAATGTTACCAGAGAAGATCGCCCATCAGGGATCCGGCGCAGGAGGATAATCACTCCGCCGAAATCCTTCGCTTCGGTCGTCTACGCCTGCGCCCAGATTGGCGCAGCAGGATAAAACGGAGAGAATTGATCCGGAGGCAATGGCAAAGTAGTGGCGTCAAAACAGAATCATCACCTCACGTCAGTTCACCACCAAGGATTGAATCGGGTTGAAGTACGCCTGAAACACCTCTAAGGAAAATTTTTCATGGAAACCAACTTCACCAGCAAAAGCGCCGACGAAATCAGTGCCGGCTGTGTCGCGGTGACTATTTTCGAGGATCGGCAATTTTCGCCGTCGGGAAAAAAGTTGGACGCCGCCTCTTCCGGCCGGTTGTCGAAACTCATCAAGGCTTCGCCACTGGAAGGAAAGACGGGCCAGAGCCTGCTGCTGCACGGCATCACCGGGATCAGCAGCGATCGCGTTCTGGTAGTCGGCGCCGGTAAGCGCGAAAAACTCGAGACCACGCGATTCCGCCGGATCGTGGAGGCGGTGGTGGCCGGCTGTCGCGGCAGCGGCGCCGACAACGTTGCCGTTTACCTGTCCGAGCTCGACGTTGCCGAGCGCGATAACGTCTGGAAGGTCCGCTGCGTGGTGGAGTCGTTTCAAACGGCGCGTTACCGCTTCGATCAGCTCAAGAGCGACAAATCCTCTGAAGAGCCCGACCGGCTCAAAACGCTGACCTACCCAGTCAAGTCGTCCCGTGAACAGGCAACGGCTCGTCAGGCCTCGAAGGAGGCAGAGGCGGTGGCAGCGGGCAGCGCTTTGGCAAGGACCCTGGGCGATCTGCCGGGAAACATCTGCACTCCGAGCTACCTTGCGGATCAGGCGCGGGAAATTAGCCGCAAGCACAAATCCGTGCGGGTGCGGATACGGGGGGAAGCCGAAATGAAGCGCCTAGGCATGGGCACCCTGCTCTCTGTGGCCCGTGGCAGCGAAGAGCCGGCGAAGCTCATCACCCTCGAGTACAGCGGTGGACGGAAGTCGGACAAGCCGGTAACCCTGGTTGGCAAAGGTGTGACGTTCGATTCCGGGGGCATATCCATCAAGCCTGCGGCGGCGATGGATGAGATGAAATACGACATGTGCGGCGCGGCCAGCGTGCTTGGGACCATAAAGGCAGTGGCGACTCTCAAGCTCAAGACTAACGTCGTGGGAATCATACCGGCGACGGAAAACCTGCCAAGCGGAAAGGCCAGCAAGCCCGGGGATATCTTTACCAGCATGTCTGGCCAGACCGTGGAAGTGTTGAACACCGACGCCGAAGGCAGGCTCATTCTTTGCGATGCCCTGACCTTCGCCGCCGGATTCAAACCCGATGTGGTCATCGACATTGCCACGCTCACCGGCGCCTGCGTCATCGCGCTCGGCTCCCACGCAAGCGGACTCTGGTCCAACAACGAGGGGCTCTCCGGGGCGCTGCTCCGGGCCGGCGAGTACTCCGGCGACCGTGCCTGGCAAATGCCGCTTTGGGAAGAGTACGGAGAGCAGCTGAAGAGCAACTTTGCCGACATGGCCAACGTAGGCGGCCGGGAAGCCGGGGCAATCACGGCGGCCAGCTTTCTATCCAAGTTCACCCGGGAGTACAGTTGGGCGCACCTGGACATCGCCGGGACTGCTTGGCGATCGGGCAAGAATAAAGGCGCGACCGGGAGACCTGTGCCATTGTTAACCCAGTACGTTATCGATCGCGCGTCCGGCAAAGCCCCGAGGCGGTCCCGATAGAGGCAGCGACGTTCGAAAGCGGAGCCGACTTTAAATGGGCAGAGTGGATTTCTACATCCTGAGCATCGAAGGACCGGACGAACACCTTCGCGTTGCCTGCCGCGTGGCAGATAAAGCCTGGCGCCAGGGCAACCGGGTTCGGGTCGAGAGCGACGACGCGGATACGCTCCGGCGGCTTGACGCGCTCATGTGGACCTTCAAGCAGGAAAGCTTCTTGCCCCACGAGATCGAGGGAGAGCACAGCGACTGGCAGAACCTGGATCCCGCACCGGTGGTTCTCGCAACCCCCGGCACGCCGGCCGACGTCCCCGACGTGCTGATAAATTTGAGCCAGGCGCTGCCGCCGGTTTCGGAACGCTGTCCTCGAATCGCCGAGATAGTTTCAGCCAATCCCGAATCAAAGCAGGCGGGACGCGATCGCTACCGGAGCTACCGGGATCGCGGCTTTGAACTCAGCTCTCATCAACTCTGATCGGCCCGTGAGCAGGGATCAGAAAAAACCGGCAAGCAAAGCCTCCCGCGCTGCGGAAGCGTCGCTTAATGAGGCCCTGACGGACCTCGAGCGGATTCTGGAGAGGCGGAAGCCGACTGCCGAACGGGTATCGAAATCGAGCACCAAGACTCAGGCGGGGCAACAGTACGACATTCCGCTGCTCAACGAGGTCGTCTTGCCCGGTGACGGCGTGCCGGACTCGCCTCCGGCCGGTTACGAGCCAGCGGCTCCGCCGGAACCCGGAAGCACGGAGTACGAGGAGGCCTCTCGGCTGCTGGTCGCAAAAATTGCAAACGAGATCGAGGTCATTGTGCAATCCCGGATCGAGGCGGCGCTAGAAAGCGCCACCGACGAAATACGGCAGCAGGTAAAGAATCACATAGAAATCATGCTGCCGGAGATATTGGATGAAATTACCCACGATCGCAGACGCAAGGACAAGTGAAGGCGTAGACGAGCACGAGCTTACGCGGTGACGATCGGAACTGATTATGGATAAGAGCTACGACCCGACAACAATAGAAGAACACTGGTACCGGGTCTGGGAACAGCAGGGATTATTCGCACCGTCCGGCCGCGGCGAACCCTATTGCATCATGATTCCACCGCCAAATGTCACCGGCACCCTGCATATGGGCCATGCCTTTCAGGACACCATCATGGACGCACTCACCCGCTATCACCGAATGCGGGGACGCAACACCCTCTGGCAGCCCGGCTGCGACCATGCGGGAATCGCTACCCAGATGGTAGTGGAGCGTCAACTCAACGCCGAAGGCCTTACGCGGCAGGATATCGGCCGCGAGAAG
>Ga0224512_10000922_pt1 | contig 29657 bp, 31 predicted proteins | sample SF_May12_sed_USG_4_FD_169103 | JGI IMG/M metagenome (GOLD analysis project Ga0224512, IMG submission 169103) | Sediment microbial communities from San Francisco Bay, California, United States - SF_May12_sed_USGS_13 | ecosystem: Environmental > Aquatic > Marine > Sediment | place: USA... | reverse complement strand
GTCCTGCTCGTTGCGGTCCTGCTGGCGCTGGGCGGCGAAATGGCGCGGCAATGGTTGCGTTTCGACCGCGAGGCAATAGACGCCGGGGAACTCTGGCGCCTCCTCAGCGGACATTTCGTGCACCTCGGCTGGCCGCATTTCGCACTGAATGCGGCGGGCCTGGTACTTGTCTGGTATCTCGTCGGCGACGTTTTCGACCGCCTTCGATGGATTCTGATCGGCACTTTCACCGTTATTACTATCGACATCGGACTCTGGGTATTCGATCCCGCGCTCATGTGGTACGTCGGTCTGTCCGGATTGCTGCACGGTATTCTGGCCGCAGGCCTGGTCGAGAAGCTCAGAAAGCCGGACACGGAAGCCCTTGCGCTGGTGGTGCTACTGCTCGGGAAACTGGCCTTCGAACAGTTCAGCGGGCCGATGCCGGGATCCGAGACGACGGCCGGCGGTACGGTAGTGGTCGATTCACATCTGTTCGGGACCCTGGGGGGCGTTGTCGCGGCGATCCTGCTCCGGATTAGAGTCCGGCACACGGCGTCGATATAATGCGCGGCCTCGGGTCGCGCGGCGGCGCGCGTTAACGACCAGGCAAGGGAGACGGTATTGACGATCGCAATGGTATTTCCAGGGCAAGGATCCCAGTCGCAGGGCATGCAGGCGGATCTGGCGGCAAAATTTCCGGTGGTCCAGGAGACCTACGCCGAGGCAAGCGAGATTCTGGGCTACGACCTTTGGCAGCTGGTTCAGGACGGTCCTGCCGAACGCCTGGGCGCAACCGTCGTAACCCAGCCCGCGATGCTGGCCGCGGGGACCGCGGCGTACAGGGTCTGGCAGGCCGCCGGCGGCACGCGGCCTGCGCAGATGGCCGGGCATAGCCTGGGGGAGTATACGGCGCTCGTGTGCGCCGGTGCCGTGGCCTTTGCGGATGCTGTACGTGTGGTCAAACGCCGCTCGGAACTCATGCAGGAGGCGGTACCGGTCGGAATCGGCGCAATGGCGGCGGTCCTTGGGCTCGACGATGAAACCATTATTTCACTGTGTGAAGAGGCATCGACGATCGGCATCGCCGAGCCTGTAAACTTCAATTCGCCCGGCCAGGTAGTGATCGCAGGGCACGCTACGGCGGTCAGCCAGGCGGTGGCCTTCGCAAAAGAGCATGGTGCGCGGCGCGCTATCGTGCTGCCGGTCAGTGTGCCATCGCATTCATCCCTGATGCGTGATGCCGGTGCATCCCTTGCCGAGACGCTCGACGCAACAGACTTCAAGGCGCCAGATATTAGGGTCATCAGCGCGGCAACCGCGAAACCATACGGCGATGCGGCTGACATAAGAAGGAAGCTGTCTCTGCAGGTCTACAGCCCGGTACTCTGGGTGCGGACCGTCGAGGCGATGATCGCTGCCGGCGCGACGTCGATCATCGAATGCGGACCGGGCAAGGTCCTGGCGGGCCTGGTGCGCCGCATCGACAAGAGCAAACCGGTCGCGTGCATCGATAATAACGACAGCCTGCAAAAAGCATTGCAGGGCTGAAAACCTGCCAGACCCCGAGGATAATTCATGAGTCAGCTTTTCAGAAACGACGCCCTGGACGGTGAAATTGCCCTGGTTACCGGTGCATCGCGCGGCATCGGCGCCGCTATTGCCAGGTCCCTTGCTGCGGCCGGCGCCAAGGTAGTCGGAACCGCAACAAGTCAGGCTGGCGCGGACACGATCTTGAACGCGCTCGGCGGCAAGGGGCGCGGCATTGTGCTCAACGTGGCCCAGGAGGAATCCGTGCAAGCCGCCATCAAGGATCTCCAGGCAAACGAGGGGAACCCGACGATCCTTGTCAATAATGCGGGCATCACGCGCGACAACCTTCTCATGCGCATGAAGCAGGAGGAGTGGGACGAGGTCGTTGCAACCAACCTGACCGGCTTGTACCGCATGAGCAAAGCGTGCCTGCGCGGCATGATGAAAGCGAAAAAAGGACGCATCATCAACATCGCGTCGGTCGTTGCGATCATGGGAAACGCCGGGCAGGCCAACTACGCCGCTACCAAATCGGGCATGATTGGATTCTCGAAATCCCTGGCGCGTGAAATCGGGTCCCGCGGCATCACCGTCAACGTCGTTGCGCCGGGTTTTATTGACACCGACATGACCAAAGTCCTGCCGCAAGATCAGCGAGATGCGATGCTCGCGCAGGTGCCGCTTGGACGGCTTGGCGCGGGCGACGATATCGCCAACGCGGTTCTTTTCCTGGCATCTTCCGGCGGCGCCTACATCACCGGCGAGACCCTGCATGTCAATGGCGGCATGGTAATGGACTAGGCGTTGCGGAAGCGGCTCTTCACGGCACCCGATTTGGCTCGAAATATCGTTCGGGGTGTGTGGATTGCCATGAATGATTCACATACAATAGCCACCCACGATCGTAGACGGGTGTGAAATATCAAAGGCTTGCAATTAAATCGGTCGTGAAAATGGACCAACCTGAGCGCCGTTCGAGTGGCCTTGAAATGCTATGCAGACGGAGTAATACCGCGGTTTGGGTCCACCGCAAAGGAAATTCGAGTCTTCTTGGGAGTAGCAACCACTATGAGTAGTATCGAAGAACAAGTTAAGGGCATCGTTGCCGAACAACTCGGGGTCAAAGAAGACGAGGTGACGAACGATGCTTCCTTTGTCGATGATCTGGGCGCGGATTCGCTCGACACCGTCGAGCTGGTAATGGCTCTCGAAGAGGAATTCGAGACCGAAATCCCCGACGAGGAGGCCGAAAAAATTACTACCGTTCAGCAGGCAATCGACTTCGTAACCGCTCGCCAAAGCGAGGGTTAAGCAATCCGGTGCGGCGCCAGCGCCGCACTTATTCTCTTCAGTTCCGAACGGCGTTCCCACCGTTCAGCAACGGACATCTCATTGAGCAAACGACGTGTCGTCATAACCGGTATGGGCATTATCTCGCCGGTAGGTAGTCGCCTGGACGACGCGTGGCACAGCGTTTGCGAGGGAATATCCGGCATTTCGCTGGTCGACGATTTCGATACGAGCGCGTATCCAACCCGCATTGCCGGGCTCGTCAAAGACTTTAACGCTGACGACTATCTGTCGCCGAAAGATCAGCGCAAGAACGATCCGTTCATTCACTACGGCGTCGCCGCAGCGATGGATGCCATCGAAGACGCGGGGCTTGAAATCAACGAAGAAAACGGCCACGAAATCGGCATTGCGATGGGCTCCGGGATCGGCGGTATCAAGTACATCGAAGATAACCACAACAAGATGCTGCAAGGAGGCCCGCGCAAGGTCTCGCCGTTTTTTATTCCCGGGAGCATTATCAACATGACGTCCGGGCAGGTCAGCATCCTGCAGCATATTACGGGCCCGAATATTTCGATCGTAACGGCCTGCGCGACGTCGACACACTGCATTGGACTGGCGGCCCGCAGTATCGAGCATGGTGATGCCGAAGTCATGCTTGCCGGCGGCTCGGAATTCGCTACCACGCCGCTCGCAATGGGGGGATTCTGTTCGGCGCGGGCAATGTCCACGCGCAACGACGATCCGACTCGCGCCAGTCGTCCATTCGATAGCGGACGCGACGGCTTCGTGCTGAGCAATGGCGCGGGATGCGTTGTGCTCGAAGAATTCGAGCGTGCCCGAGCCCGCGGCGCGCAGATTTATGCCGAACTGATCGGTTTTGGCATGAGCGGCGATGCCTATCACATCACGCTGCCGCCGGCCGACGGGGAGGGCGCGCGCAAGTGCATGACAGCGGCGCTGCGGGATGCTGGCGTCGACCCGTCCGACGTCGACTATCTGAATGCGCACGGGACGTCCACACCAGCGGGCGACATCGGCGAGACTGTCGGCATCAAGCGCGCATTCGGCGATGCTGCAAAGAGCCTGATCGTGAGTTCAACCAAATCAACGACCGGTCACCTGCTGGGTGCGGCCGGCGCGGCTGAGGCGATTTTCTGCGCATTGGCCATCAAGAACGGGGTTGTACCCCCGACGACCAACCTGGAAGACCAGGATCCGGAATGCGATCTCGACTACGTGCCGAACGAAGCCCGAGACGCAAAAATCCGAATCGCTATTTCAAACTCTTTTGGTTTCGGCGGCACCAACGGCAGCCTGGTACTTCGCGCACTTGACTGAAACTTTCAGTGGCATTGCGGGCCCTGGCGACCTGCGACAGCTGCAACGCGAACATCCGTCGCGCTACCCGTTCCTGTTACAAAGCACAGCGAATGGTGGCGCACTCGGCCGCTTCGATATCCTGTTTGCATTCCCCGGCGACACACTCGTACTGGAGCGATCGGGAAAACTGGTCGGCCAAGAGGCAGCAGCCGGACTGTCTTTTCTCACCGCGCTTGACCGGTGGTGGTCGATCGAGCGCGCACCAGCGGAGCAGGGTCGTTTGCCGTTTCTTGGCGGCTGGTTCCTCTATCTTGGCTACGAACTGGCCGGCGAAATTGAACCGGCCCTGCAGCTGCGGCAGGATCCGATTCTGCCGACGGCGTTTGCGGTGCGTTGTCCCACGGCCCTGATCTTCGAGCACGAACAATCGACCTGCTACCTGGTCAGCGAGTCGCCCGAATTCGAACACCGGCGACAGCTGCAGAAAGATGTCGGGGCGCTGCGCATGCAGCCGGGCAGGCCCGCCAAAATACTCGAGTCGGTGCACGAGGAAGAGCCGCGCTTTTTTACCGATGCCATAACCCAAGCGCAGGAACACATCGCAGCCGGGGACATTTACCAGGCAAACCTGTCCCGGCAATGGTCGGCCGAGATTGCGAAAGACGTCAGCGGCAGCGATATCTATGCGTCGCTGTGCGAGGCCAACCCGGCGCCGTTCGCAGGCATGGCGCACTGGCAGGGTGCCGACATCGTCTCTTCATCACCGGAGCGCCTGCTGACGGTTCGGGATGGAGTCGCTGCCACCCGGCCCATCGCCGGCACACGCCCTCGATCCGAGAATGATGCGCGTGACACCAAGTTGTCGAGGGAGTTGTTTTCACATCCCAAGGAAGTTGCAGAACATGTCATGCTTATCGACCTGGAGCGTAATGATTTGGGGAGGGTTTGCGAAGCCGGTTCAGTCGAGGTGGACGAGATGATGGTATTAGAGAGCTATGCGCATGTTCATCATATTGTCTCCAACGTCACCGGCCGGCTGCGCGATAATGTCAAGCCGGGGCAGGCGATTGCCGCGGTTTTTCCGGGCGGCACGATTACGGGTTGTCCCAAGATTCGCTGCATGGAGATTATTGCGGAGCTCGAGCAGGGGCCGCGCGGCGCTTACACGGGCTCATTCGGCTACCTCAATCGGGACGGCAGCCTGGACCTCAACATACTGATTCGCACGATGATCAAGAAGGACCACAAGCTCACGATAAGGGCGGGCGCCGGCATTGTCGCCGATTCCGATCCCGAGGCTGAGCTCGAGGAGACCCGCGCCAAGGCAAAAGGCATGTTGAAGGCGCTGGGTCATTGAGCCACTGGTTTCACGATGGCAAGCCGGCGAGCGTCGTGCCCCTCGATGACCGGGCCTTCCAGTACGGCGACGGGCTGTTCGAGACGATTGCGATTCGCAACGGCGAGCCACGACTGTGGCGCTACCACATGGACCGCCTCGCTGCAGGCTGCGAGCGGCTGCGGATTGCGGTGCCCGATGCTCAGCCATTGCGTAAACAGCTGGGCGTGGCGGTAACTGAAAGTGGTGAGATCCCCGGCTACTGCGCCGCAAAAATCATTGTCAGCTGCGGCGTGTCTGCGCGCGGTTATGCACGCGAGAATCCGACTGCTGCAAACACCTACATCGGTATTTTCGCAACCAGGCCCGTTGCGGCAGAACTTTACCGCGATGGCGTTGAAACACGGGTGTGCGAGACCAAACTTGCGCTGTTCTCGGCTACAGCCGGCCTCAAGACGCTCAACCGCCTGGAACAGGTCCTGGCACGTTCCGAGTGCCACGCTCACGGGGCCTTCGAGGGCCTGACCCTGGATGCCGGTGACCAGCTCATCTGCGGTACCATGAGCAACGTGTTTATCGTCTCGAACGAAGCTATCAGTACTCCGTCGCTGCATCGTTGCGGCGTCGAGGGCGTCATGCGGCGCCACACGATCGACACGCTGGCGGCAAACGACATCACCGTCGAGTGTCGCGATATCGGAAAGGACGAGCTCTTTCAAAGCGATGAGGTCTTCCTGACGAACAGCCAGTTCGGCGTCCTTCCCGTGCGGCGCTGTGGCGACAAAGTCTGGCGGCAGCACCCCGTGACACAAAAGGTCATGGCGATGATGGCACGGAACGGTGTTGTGGAGTGCGTCGCGTGAAGCGTCTCGTCGTCGGTCTGTCGATAGTCTTCGTGCTTGCCGTGATATCTCTCGGCATCGTCGTCTTGCAGCTAAGCCAATTCATGGCAACCGAGCTTTCGGTGCCTAAACCGGGGGCCGAGTTCGAGATTGCGAGCGGTAGTTCTTTCAGCGCCGTGACCCGACAGCTCGTCGACCAGGGGATCATCGAAGACGACCGGTGGCTTCGGCTTTACGCGCGTTGGAGCGGCGCGGCGAGCAACGTGCAGGCCGGAGACTATCTCATCGCGCCCGGTGCGACGCCCGCATCCCTGCTGCAGCAGTTTACGAATGGCGCCGTGCGCCTGTACTCCTTCACGATCATTGAAGGGTGGAACAATCGGGACCTGCTTGCGGCGCTGCACTCGAATGACGCGGTCAAGGCCTCCATGACCGAGGAGGACTGGCCCGGACTTCTGTCGGATCTCGGCGCAAGCGTTGCACACCCTGAGGGCCTGTTCCTGCCGGAAACTTATCGCTTTCCACGCAACACGACGGACCGGGAACTGCTCTCCCAGGCATACGCGATGATGCAGACCGTACTGGCCGAGGAATGGCGTATGCGCGACAAGTCGGCGGGCGTCAAGACACCCTACGAGTCGCTGGTACTGGCATCCATCGTCGAAAAAGAGACGGCGCGAGCCGACGAGAGACAGCGCATCGCCGGCGTGTTCACGCGGCGACTCGAGAAGCGGATGCGGCTGCAGACGGACCCGACCGTGATTTACGGCCTGGGCCCGCAGTTCAACGGCAACCTGACGAAGCGTGACCTGCAGACCGATACGCCCTACAACACCTACACGCGACATGGTTTGCCGCCCACGCCAATTGCGATGCCGGGGCGAGCAGCGATCCACGCGGCGCTGAATCCGGCGCCGGGCAACGAACTGTATTTCGTCGCGACCGGACTGGGGGATGGAAGCCACAGTTTTTCTGTGACCAAAGCCGAACATGATGCCGCGGTAGCGACGTATTTGCGTCGTTTGCGTCAACAGCGGCGCCAGGGTGGTTAGCATGGAGCGCGGCAAGTTCATCACGATTGAAGGCATCGAAGGGGTTGGCAAGTCGACTAATATGGCCGTCCTGGTCGAGCGCATCGAGGCTGCAGGCCACAAGGTTCTTACCACGAGGGAACCGGGCGGAACGCCGATGGCCGAGGATATCCGTCAGCTCCTCGTGCGGCCAGCTGACGAACCCATCCCGGAAATAGCAGAACTGCTGCTGATTTTTGCGGCGCGCTCGCTGAACGTAAACAACGTGATCATTCCGGCTCTCGATGCGGGCACCTGGGTCATCAGCGATCGCTTTACGGACTCCAGCCGCGCGTACCAGGGGGGCGGGCGCGGTATTCCGATGGATACGATCGACCTGCTGGCAGACTGGGTGCACGGTGACGCATGGCCGGATCTGACGATTCTGCTCGATGCGCCTGTCGAGATCGGCATGGAGCGAGCCGGCCACCGCAGCGCGCCGGATCGTTTCGAGCAGGAACGCGATGATTTTTTTCAGCGGGTTCGCGCGTGCTATCTGCAGCTGGCAAGCCACGAGCCGTCTCGATTCGTCGTCATCGACACAACGCAGAGCCTCGATGAGGTCAAAGCGAATATCGTCACGCTGGCGGACCAGCTTCTTTATGATGCTGCACATTAATAACCTTTCGTATCTTATTGTTTTATGGATATAAGCTGGCAAGGTGAATTCGTGCAGGCCTGGCGCGACCGGGTGAAGCACAATCGTTTGCCGCACGCGGTCCTGCTCGCCGGGCCCGTTGGCGTGGGCAAGCGCTCGGCGGCGGTCTGGATCGCGCGCGAGCGACTCCGGATGCTCCCTGAGTCCGCCCTGCCGGCACATCCGCCGGATTTTCCCAAACACCCCGACTTGCGCTGGATATCGCCGCCCGAGGACAAGCAATCCATCGGCATCGAGCAGGTCCGGGACCTGGTCGCGGATCTAAGTCTCACCAGCCATGCCGGCGCCGGCAAAGTGGCCGTGATCGATCCCGCCAATGCGATGACCAACAATGCTGCCAACAGTTTGCTGAAGACCCTGGAGGAGCCCCCCGGTGACGCGCTGTTGATCCTCATTGCCGATAGGGTGGGCCGCTTGCCGGCTACCGTATTCAGTCGCTGTCAGCGCATAGAATTCGCGCCGCCCGGCGAGGCGGATGCATTGGCGTGGCTCGATCAGCTGCGCCCCGGCGCGGCGTGGTCGGACGCCCTGCGGGCGGCGGGCGGTGCGCCGATATCCGCCGTTGCGGCGCTCGACAGTCTGGAAACGAGTACGGCCATGATGCGCGATCTCAACGCACTGGGGCGTGGCCGCGCTTCTCCGATTGACGTTGCGGCGCGCTGGGCGAAGCTGGATCCGGTTTACGTCCTCAACTGGCTCGCGCAACAGGTACAAGCCGCCGCGATCTCGGTTTCCGCAGGGCGGGACAGCGCGCCAGGTTTGGCAATTGACGAATCTGTGCTGCGGCGCATGGACAGGCGAAATGTGTTCTGCTATTTAGACATAATCAACCGTCTACGGGGCCAGCCCGGCGGTTCATACAATGTGCAGCTGACCCTCGAAGGTCTGTTGATCGACTGGGCGGACGGCCTGCGGGGCTGCGGCCACGAGCCAGCCGGCGATGGTATGAGCTTCCTGACGGCCGGCGGCTAGATCGTCGAGAAGGAAACGCAGTAAACGCTACGCGAAAAGGGTAAGAAATGAGCAAACCAGGACTGCTGACACTGACAATCAAAGACAAGAGCGCGCTGTATCTCGCGTACATGCCCCATGTCATTAACGGTGGTCTGTTCATTCCGACGAGCAGCTCGTACAAGCTCGGCGACGAGGTTTTCATGCTGCTCAACCTGATGGGCGAAGAGGAGAAGATCCCCGTAGCCGGCACCGTTATATGGATGACGCCAAAAGGCGCACAGGGGAAACGCACAGCCGGTATCGGCGTGCAATTCAGCGACCAGGATCAGGGAAACACGCAGAAGAAGATCGAGACCTACCTGGCCGGCGCGCTGGGTGGCGACAAGCCGACCCACACGATGTAGGAACCCTTCAGCCCGATTCGTTGCCGATGCCGCCGCGCAAGACATACGCCTGGTAGCCGCGTTCGCTCAGGATGTATGCACCGGCTGAACTGCGTCGCCCGGTGTCGCAACATACAATGTACTTCTGATTGTCGTCGAGCATCGAGATCTTTAGGCGAATGAAATACAGCGGAATATTGATCGCACTGTCGATGTGATGGTTTTCGAATTCGCTGGGCAGTCTCACGTCAAGCCACTGGCCGCCCGCTCGCACTATCTCGTCGGCTTCCTCGCGGCTGACCCATTCGAGCATCGGCTCGTTCAGCAGCTTTTTGAAGTCTTCCTTGCCGAGACGCATGACGGAGCCATCGCTCAGCATCGTAACGGTGGCGTTTCGCTTGGCTTCGGAAATGAGTGCTTCTTCGCCGAAGGTGTCGCCAACCCGCAGCTCGGCAAGTTTGATGCCTTCCTTGCTAAGCGGGGTCTCACGTGTCACGAGCGCCGAACCACGAATCAGCACGTAAAAGTAATCGCCTTCCGCACCCTGCTTGAGAACGACATCCCCCGCGCGATAGTTGATTTGCTGCATGCGCATGAAGATCGCCTGGATGTTCGCGGGCGGAATCTTGTGGAATGCTTTGGTCTGCAGCAGCATTGTCATCCAGTCTTCGGTGCCTTCTTCGGCCAGGCCCCGGAGTTCGGACACCTCGTAGGTGCCCGTCTGGTCCCAGGTGAGCATGACGTCAAGTAGATCACTGTCGATCGACAGAAACTGAACACGACCCTTGGCGCGAGCTGTTATCCGGCGGGGGAAGACGGGCGCCACGGGATTTCGCGCAGCGTCACTACCGCCTTCGATCGTGCCAACGATTTTGCCCTGATCAACCAGCTCCAGAACGCCTGAAACGATGTATATCGTCCGTTTTTCGGTGTCACCTTCCTTGAACAACAGCTGTCCGGGCGACAGGTCACGGATCTGCACCTTTCGGGCTAGCGCCGCAAGGTTATCCCGCTTCAGCCCGTCCAGCGGAGAGAATTGCCGGAGCAGCTGGGTGCTTACCTGCTCATTGGCCATTCGATAGTGTCCTGTCGGTGCTCGGCATTCGCTCTTCGTTTTCGTTATTCACGTCCAGCGCGCATTCTACCTTTAATTCAACGACTTCCGGAACCGTTGTTGCGAGGCATCGTGAATCACCGCACAGTTTGTTCCGCGCTCTCTGGATATGTGTGACCCGCATCACAGGTCAGACCAGCCCTCATGTGGCAAGAAGCGGTCGCCGTGGGTTTCCGCCAGACCTCGCAGCGTGGCCAGAACCTCGTCGCGGCCGCGTTCGCGCGCATAATTGAGCGGCCCGCCGCGAAAAGGCGCGAACCCGGTGCCGAAAATGACGCCGGCATCGAGCAGATCGGCATCTTTGACCACGCCGTCATGCAGGCAGGCCACGGCTTCATTGACCATTGGCAGAATAAGACGATCCTGGATGTCCCCCGGCGCGGGCCCTCCTTCTGTAGCTGCTTTTACGGCTTTGCCATCCTTCCAGCGATAGAATCCCTGGCCGGACTTTCGGCCCAGCAGGCCATCATCGACCATTTTTGACAATCGCTCCGGCACCGGACGATTCATCGCAGCACCCAGCACCTTCGACACATGCAGGGCGACGTCAATCCCGACGCTATCGACGAGTTCCACGGGCCCCATCGGCATACCGAATGCTTCGGCGGCCCTGTCGATTTCGACCAGGGCAACGCCGTCCTCCGCCAGGTGCATGGCTTCAGCCATGTACGGGGCGAGGATCCGGTTGACGACAAAACCGGGAGAGCTGGCGCATTCGAGGGGCAATTTGCCGATGCCTTTGGTGAATGCAAAACCGATATCCATAGCTTCCTGGTCCGTGTCGTCGCACCGAATCACCTCAACCAGCGGCAGCATCGCGACGGGATTAAAAAAATGCAGCCCGATAAAGCGCCTGGGCGCCGTCAATACGGTCCGCAGTTCTTCGAGACGAATGCTCGAGGTGTTGCTGGCGAGGAGGGCGCCCGGCTTCATTTTTTCCTGGAGCGCCCGGTACAGATCCTGCTTTGCTTCGAGGTTCTCGAAAATGGCTTCGATGATGAGATCGGCATCCTTCACGCCCTCGCCACCGACATCGGCGCGAAGACGCTGCTCGGTCGCCGAGCGTTTCGTGACGTCGCGAACGCGTTTTTCGAACAGCTTCCTTGCTCTGTCGAGCGCCGGGTCGACATATTTCTGTTCACGATCCTGCAGCGTCACCGTGTGTCCGCGCAGCGCGCACCAGGCGGCAATATCACCGCCCATTACGCCAGCGCCCACGACGTGCACATGTTTTATTTTCTTCTCGATCTTATTGCCTTGTCCTTTCAGCCGGCTTTGCAGGAAGAAGACACGGACGAGGTTGCGCGACGTGCTCGTGCACATGAGCTTCGCGAAGCTGCGTGCTTCCGCTTCATAGCCGGATTTCGGCGACGCACCGTTGGCCGCCCAGAGATCGATCATCGCGTAGGGCGCCGGGTAATGTTCCTCGCGCGCTTTTCCCCGCAGCTGCTTCAACAGCATGTTGCGTACAAACGATCTGACGGGCGACAGGTTAAGCAGGCGATCGACGAAAGGTGCTCGTTGCTTCGGCTTTGCCGCACGAATCAGATCCAGTGCCGCCGATCGCCAGTTTTCGGCGCTCGAAATTGCATCAATGAGGCCGATCTTCTTTCCTTTCGACGCGGTAATCGGGTTACCCGTCAGCATCAGTGGCATGCCGGCGCGCACGCCGCAAATCTGTACGGCCCGAACGGTGCCGCCGAAGCCGGGATGCAGTCCGAGTTTCACTTCGGGGAGGCCCAGGATGCGCTCGTCACCAGCTTGCGCGAGCCGATAATCGCATGCCATCGCGATCTCCAGGCCGCCACCGAGGCACACACCGTTAATCACGGCGACCGTGGGGCATGAAAGAGCCTCGATACGATCGAATAACTGCTGACCTTGCCGGACGAGCTTGTAGGCGAGTTCGGGCGTGTCGATGTCGACAAACTCGTTAATATCAGCCCCCATGACAAAGCTGCCCGGTTTCCCCGAGTAGAGAACGAGACCGCGCGGAGGGCTCGCTTCGAGAGGTGCCAGGATGCTGTCCAGCTCCATTAACACCTCGGATGACAGCACGTTTGCCCCGGCGTCCGCTTTATCGATGCATAGCCAGACAGTCCCGTCATCGTCGGTTTTCGTTTTCCAGTGTTGCGTCATGATTCTTGCCCGTGTCAGGTGAGTTCGAAATCGCAGACCAGCGGCAGGTGGTCGGACAGCTGTACGTTGGGTATGTCGAACGCCGTCACCCGGATCCCATCCTGATAGAGGACGAAATCCAGCTCCTTGCGAGGTGCGCGGCTCGGATACGTAGGACGGCTATCGACGTTCGCAGACCGCAGCCCCGCCGCTTTCATAAACAGGTAAATCTCATTTTCACCCCAAAAGGTGTTCAAGTCACCGGCGACCAGGACCGGCTTTTCGGTCGCCTGGATGAGGTCGTAGAGGTGCCGTAACTGCAGGTGTCGATGACGGTATTTCAGGGACAAATGAACGAGGAATATCGCGTAGTCGTCCATCTCGAGCTCGATGATCAGACGTTTGATGCCCGTATCGAAATAGTGGAACTTCTCGCCGTGCACGCGAGGGGCCGCCATGAACGCATTGCCCTGCATGCGCACGATCGGCAGCAGCTGATTCAGCGATTTGGAGCCGTACTTGGTTTCGTAGGACGTATTCATGCCAAGCTCGGCCGCGAGCTTTTCGGCCTGGTTGACATTGCGGCTCCGAATCGACCCCGTATCCACCTCGATCAGTCCGATAACGTCGGGATCCACGGACTTGATGAAGCTCGCTATCTCGGGTAACACGCTCTGATTGCCGATCAGATACCCGGCACCCGGCAGCACCATACGCCTGCTGGCGCCACCGCCGACAGCGTATCGAATGTTGTATAAAAGAAGCCGCATGCGCCGCTACGATACCGAAACCCCCGGGGCATGGAAACCACTGAAAACATTCGGTGACGCGGTTTTCGCCAGTCGGCACCGAATTGGCTAAACTAGGCCAATACGCGACCATTTTTGGAGTTTGTGGTGTCTGAGAAAAATCCGATTCGAGTATTTGCGACCCACGTGTTTCATGAAAGCGACGATTACCTGCGCATCTTCGAGTTTCTCGAGGGTGTGGATCGCTTCTATTACGTGAATGTCAGCCAACCCGAGAATATTCCCGCGTCCGGTGGCCCGCAGGCGATCAAGGACGAACTTATCGACCAAATCAAGCAGAGTGAAGCGGTATTTGTCCTGCCCGGGCTCTACGAGCAGGAACAGCATCTCGTGGAATTCATGATGGATGTGGCGGACGCCAACGCAAAGAACATGATAGCTGTCCGGCCCTTCGGCGGTGTTGCGAACGTGCCGGAGGCAATCGCGTCTCGCTGCAAGGAAGTCATCGAATGGAACGACCGCGAACTCGCTGATTCCCTACGACGGCAGGCGCGCGGCGAGGACACGGCGCGCTGGGAGGTGCTGGATTTTCCGGGCTTTGACGCCAATGGTCCGATAGAATAATTGCTATAAAACAACATCTTACGCTTCTTAATTAACGTTATTTAGTCGATGCGACCCATCGTCATTGCCCACCGCGGTGCGTCCGGGTATCTGCCCGAGCACACGCTGCCCGCCAAGGCGCTCGCTTACGCCATGGGCGCAGACTACCTGGAACAGGACGTCGTCGCCACGCGTGACGATGCGCTGGTCGTCCTGCATGACGTTTACCTCGACCGAGTCACCGACGTGGCCAGGCACTACCCCGACCGTCGGCGGCGCGACGGTCGTTACTACGTCAGGGACTTCGAACTCCGCGAACTGAAGACTCTCAGCGTACATGAGCGCAGCAATGCAGACGGGTCGCCCGTGTATCCGGGCCGATTCAGTTCCACCGACGAGACGTTCCGAATTCAGACCTTTGCCGAGGAACTCGAATTCGTGCGGTCGCTGCAGGCCGGACACGGACGGGCTGTCGGTATCTACCCGGAAATCAAGCGACCAGAGTGGCACCGCAGTGAAGGGGTCGATATCACGCCGCGGTTCCTCGGCGTATTGGCCGACTTTGGCTACAAAAAGCGCTCCGACCCGGTTTACGTGCAGTGCTTCGATGCCCGGGAATTGCGGCGCATCCGCCATGAACTGGGCTGCCGCCTGAAGCTGATCCAGTTGATAGGGGAGGACAGCTGGGGTGAATCATCCGCGCACTATGCGCCCCTGCGGGCCCGGAGAGGGCTGGAGCGACTGGCTCGTACGGTCGATGGAATCGGTCCCTGGATCAGGCGGGCATACCGGGTTGCCCGCCGCAGCGGGGAAATCCATCCCACGGGCCTGGTGCAGCGGGCCCACAAGGCCGGGCTGGCAGTTCATCCGTACACCTTGCGGGCCGACGAACTGCCTGAAGGATTTGCCTCGTTTGACGCCTTGCTGACTTTTTTTGTTGACGAACTCGTTGTCGACGGTTTATTCACTGACTTTCCTGACAAGGTCGTGCGATTCTTGCGAAGGATTTCTGTCTAAAGTCCGTCTGACAAGATATGTCGGGGAGTCCGGCCGTGCAGGGAGGCGTTACATGAGACCACTGTTGCCAAAAAAAGCGATCTTGATGATATGGGCGTTCGCCCTTTGCCCGATTGCGTGGTCCGAGACGCCACCGGGTGAAGACCTGGATCTTGCCGACTACACCGGCAAAGTGGTTGTCGTCGACTTCTGGGCTTCCTGGTGCGTACCGTGCCGGCGCTCATTCCCGTGGTTGAATAGCATGAACGACAGGTACGCAAAGGACGGCCTGGTCATCATTGGTATCAATGTCGATCGGGAGCGCGAAAGTGCGGCCGAATTCTTGCAGGATTTTCCGGCCGATTTCGAAATCAGATACGATAAGAACGGCGTCCTCGCGAAAAGGTTCGATGTACAGGGCATGCCGAGTTCGTTCGTGATCGGGCGCGATGGTCAGACGAGAGCACGTCACCTCGGATTCAAGGTACGGCGCCAGGACGAATACGAGGCCGCAATTATAGCAGCGCTGCAGCAGGAGGTCGCAGAATGAAACGAACAGTTGGAGTCGGGGCAATGACGATTCTGCTTTGCACCGGATGCTCATCGATGGGCGTCGAGCCCTGGGAACGGGACGTGCTGGCAAAGCAGGAAATGCAGCTGACAACTGACGAGATCGAGGCAGCGACGGACGACCACATTTACTTCAGCAAGGAAGCATCGAGCGGCGGCCGCGGATTCGGCGGCGGCGGATGTGGCTGCAATTGAGGACGCCGGGATGAGCCAGAAAGAAACCCATTCAATCTCCGTGGCCTTGGCTGCGGCGACCTGTACCTTGCTGGGTTCCGGTATTTCCGCAACCGTTGACGCGCAGGAGGAACCCGCCTGGGACTTCAACACCTCGTTGCTTTACTACGGCGAGGACGGAGACCGCGTTAAAGACTTCAGCGTCAGCGCTATCGCACGACGTATGTTCATTGATGATCGTTACCTGACCCTCGGTTTGACGATTGACGGTCTGACCGGAGCCACGCCCAGCGGTGCTATTCGGCAAGATGTGGCGCAGACATTTACTCGGCCGTCCGGCAATGCTGCATACTCGGTCGCGGCCGGCGTATTGCCGCTGGACGATACGTTCAAAGACACGCGCCTCGCGTTGACGGCCGGCTGGCAGCAGCCCGTGGGAGACACCAGCCAGGTCAGCGTCGGCGCCAGCGCGTCCAAGGAATACGACTACCTGCACCTGGGCGTAAATGCCAAATTCGCGCGCGATTTCAATCAGCGCAACACTACCGTGTCGGCCGGCATCGCGCTGTCCATGGATAGCCTCGACCCTGTCGGGGGAGCGCCAGCACCATTTAGTCCGATGCTCGACGTCGGAGACACCAGCAACCGGCTGGGAGACCAGGACAAGGACGTGCTCGATATCGTACTCGGTGTCAGCCAGGTTATTTCGCGAGACCTCGTTGTCCAGGCCAACTATTCCTACAGCAAATCGGATGGCTACCTCACCGACCCCTACAAGGTCCTGAGCCTCGTTGACGGCACGTCGGGTGACACGCTGCTCAGGAGCATCGCCCCAGGCGTTGACGGACCGTCGCATCAATTCCTGTTCGAAAGCCGGCCGGGCGAGCGAACCAAGCACAGCATTTTCGGGCAAGCCAAGTACTACATGAACGGCAAGGTGCTCGATGCGTCGTATCGCTACATGAGCGACGACTGGGAGATCGACTCGCACACGGTTGACCTGCGCTACCGGATTCCTTTCGGTGCGAACCGGTATCTAGAGCCGCATTTGCGTTTTTACACGCAGACAGACGCCGAGTTCTACCGATTGAGCATTCCCGATTCGCTACCGCTACCCGGCCATGCATCGGCCGACTATCGCCTCGGCAATTTTGACGCGATTACGGCCGGCCTGAAGTACGGCTGGCGTACGCGTAACGACAATGAAATGAGCGTCCGCATTGAAGGCTACCGTCAAACGGGTTCCGTCCCGGCAGACCAGCTGATTGGCAACCAGGTCTCCCGCGATAATTTTCCGGACCTCAATGCCATCATCGTACAGTTTGGTTATCGCTTCTAGCCAGGGACAAAAGCGTCGCGAGATCCGGCTGGAACTCGCCGAGGACGCCTGGCACGGTCGGTTTCAGGCAATGGGGAGCCCCTGCGAACTCGTCTGCGAGGCGAAAAAGCGGCATGAGGCGCTGGAGCTGACGGAGCTTGTGGCGGGGGAGGCCTGGCGCATCGAGGACAAGTTCAGCCGCTATCGTGCCGGCAATGTCGTGCACCGCATAAACACTGCGGGCGGCAGGGCGGTTGAAGTCGATGACGAGACGGCCGACCTGCTGGATTTTGCCGTGACACTATACAATCTCAGCGAACATCGATTCGACATCACGTCGGGCGTGCTGCGTCGCGCCTGGCACTTCGACGGCGGGGATCGGGTCCCCAGCGAAAACATCGTCAGCGACGTCTTGCGCCTGGTCGGATGGCACCGGGCGGACTGGCGGCGACCGTTCCTCCAGATGCCCTCGGGAATGGAAATAGACCTGGGCGGGATCGGCAAGGAATACGCCGTCGACCGATGTGCGGGCCTCCTGAGAGAGCAGGGCAGTAGTGCCTGCCTCGTCAATTTCGGTGGGGACCTTGCCGTGAGCCGGGCACCCGAAGGCCGCCGGAGCTGGAAAGTGGCCGTGGAAGGCGATGCCGAAGGTGAACCCGCTCATTTGATCGATCTCAAGCAGGGGGCGCTGGCCACGAGTGGCGATGCGCGGCGCTACCTGCTGAAAGATGGCATTCGCTACAGCCACATTCTCGACCCGATGACCGGATGGCCTGTACCTGACGCCCCCCGATCCATTACGATAGCCGCTGACACCTGCGTCGAGGCAGGTATGATGAGCACGCTGGCGATGCTCAAAGGCGCGCAGGCCGAACCCTTTCTGCGTGCCCAGGACGTCGTCTTCTGGTGCCGCCGATAGTCCTCGGCCCAGCGATTCCTTGATGCGAATCAGGGTGAAAAAAATAATATAAGATTTTGTATTTGTTATCTTTTTTATTAATGAAATGCGGTCCGGAATGCCGATTTCCCGGTGGCATCGGCGTGCGGTTGGTTTCAGTATTGAGAACCCGGTCCTTTTTTGAACAGCAAAACCCAATAATCATGTCGCGATGCTTGTCGAGCTGAGCCAAAACCTGATCCTGATGACAGCCGGGGCTTTCTTGCTCGGCTGGCTCTTGTCGTCAATCAGTTCGAGCCTCGGGTCCAAGTACAAAGCAAAGAAGCGTGATGCACGCGACGACCGAATCCGTTCATTGGAGGCGGACCTCAGGGTTGCGAAGACCGACGCGGAGAAATCGCAAAGCAACATCGTCAAGCTGGAAGAAGAGCTCAAGGAAACCCACGTGGGCATTGAGCGTCGTGACAACGTCATTACCGAGCAGCAGGCGAGGATTGATCGAGTTTCGAGGGACCTCAAGGAGTCCGTGATAAAGACGCGCCAATTGCGGGCCGAGCTTGCGGAACGGGCCACGGAAAACGTGTATGCCGAGGCGCGGATCCGCGAGGTCCAAACAGAGCTGTCGGTCGCCCAGGCGTCACAGGACATGCTCGCGACGGGCATACTCGACTACGACACCGAAGAGGGTGACGAAGATCCCGAGGATAATCGGCAACCCCGGAAATCCAGCAAAACGGCTACCTGATTGCCGACCCGTCCGTACTGACGACGACCGAGAACCCCGTGTGTCGCCACGCGAGATACAGGACGACGAAATAGCCCTGCATCAGTAGCGCCGAAATCCACTCAATGCGATTCTCGGCCATATCGGCGTCCTCCAGAACCGCCTTCAGCACCAGGTTCAATATCCCCAGGCCGAACGGCAGCCCGCACAGCGACAGCATGGCGACGGCGCTATTTCTAAGCGACAGCTCGGCGCTGCGCTTCGCGTGCCCCAATAGCGCAAAGGCGAGCGTGAGCTGCGCCACAGCCGTGCCGATGAAGTAAAAATAGATTCCGAACCGGCGCATGAATTCATAGAACGGCGCTTTGGTACCGAGAAAGGTCACGTACAACACGAGGCAGAGGGCGCCAAAAAATCCGGACAGCATGACCGTAGCGGCCGCCTTGTTCGACGGCGCAATGACGCGCAGCCAGTGTGCCGTCAAATACCAGACGACAACGAGCAGGAGCGACTGCGGCAGCATGACGGCGCGAAACAACAGGCTGCCGGGCATGTAGCGCCCCGTGGCGCTAATCGACGTACAGCCATCCACGTACGGATTACAGGCCGGCAGCACATCGTTGCTCACGCCCAGCCAGTAGGCCAGCGTGATACCGACAACCGGCGCAATGCCGGCAACTAGCGGTAGCCCTCGAATCAGCATACGGCCAGCATAGCCCAAGCGATTCTGCTATACCTAAAGGAGACGCACAAAAGGGGGTTCACATGACAATTATGACACTCTGGCTGCCGATCATTGTATCGGCCGTCGTCGTTTTTTTTGCCGGCGCCGTCATCTGGATGGCACTGCCGTGGCACAAGGGAGAATGGCAGAAGACGCCCAATGAAGAAGCGGTAAGGGCTGCATTGAAAGACTGCCCGCCGGGCATGTATACCGTCCCAAACGGCAAAGACAGGGCAGAGTTCAACAGTCCGGAGATGCAGAAGAAATTCGTGGACGGACCGCAAGGCTACATAACTATTGTGCCGTCCGGCCTGCCGAAGATGGGCGGCAAGCTCGTGATGATGTTCGGCTACAACCTGGTTGTTGCCGTCATCTGCGCCTACGTGGTCAGTCGAACGCTGGCGCCGGGGACGGACTATCTCACGCTATTTCGAGTCAGCGGTACCGTTGCTTTCATCGCATATGGGATGGCCTACGTGCAGGAAAGCATCTGGTTCGGTCGCCGCTGGGCATCCACGGTGAAAACCTTCCTCGATGCGTTTATCTACAGCCTGCTGACGGGCGCGGTGTTTGGCTGGCTTGCCTGATCGCTTTGTGGACTACAGCTTGAGGTAATTCTGTATCTCGTGACGGCCGCTGCGCGCGAGCAGTTCCTGGCGGTCGAAGTCGGCCGATCTCTCGGTAGGAAGCTCGGTTTCCATGCGTCGCTTCAGGCGCATTAAATGGCCCTGTGTGTCACGCAGCGACGTGCGAACGATCTTGATGGTGTCGCTATCCCTGGCGGTTGCAACGAAGCATTTCATTTCGAAATAGCGCGCGAACGTCGCTTCGTATTGTTCAACGAGGCGGGTGCTCGTCTCGTCATGCATGATGTCAATAATGTAATTGGTCGATAAACCGCTCGAGAACGCGAGCATGTATTGGCGGTGCTCGGCCAGAACGGCGTCATCGAAGTCGAGCGTCCTGTGAAACAGCCGAAACAGCTGTTCCCGCAGATCGCCGCGCACCTCGTGGGTCTGCAGATACTTGAACAACGCGCGCCGATGAATGAGCGAGACGTCCGCATGGCGCAGGGCGAGAACCTGGTATTTCCGTGCGCTTTGCTCAGCAACGGGTACCAACAGGTTGGCGTGTCGGAGCTCCCATTCGCGGTATTTCTTGCTATCGCCGATTATCGTGCTCGCGATGCGGGATTCCCGCGGCTCGGGCGACGTTGTTGCATCGTGCAACGCGTACTCGGACGCTGACATCAGCCTGCGATGTCGATTTGAACTGTAGCGGAGCATTCTTGGCGTCTCCGTGATGTTCTGGTTTGACTTGCCCAGCTTATGGTGAATAGGGCGTGTTCTCAAGGCCTGCATTCGCAGGCACCTCTATTGCCCCCAATTAGGCACCTTCCCGCCAATATATCTCTTATTTAACATAATATACATTATACGCATAATGGTACCTCTGGATACGCACCAAGTATGCGTATACACTATGCGCATGACTCCTCCAATCCCGGAGATTGCGCCGATGACCACCAAAGAATTCCAATACGAGGAAACTGCTCGCCGCAAGGCGGTCAACCTGACAGTCAACCAGGACCTGCTCGCGTCTGCTCGACAGTACAAACTGAATTTGTCGAAGCTTCTCGAAGATTCGTTAATTACAGAGCTCAAGAAGCGCTGGCAAGATGATTGGCTCGATGAAAACAAAGCCGCCATCTCCGCGTACAACAAACGCATTGCCAAGCACGGTGTCTTCAGCGACGCCATTCGACGGTTCTAATGCGACAATTCGACATCGTTGAGAACGCCAATCCGGGTTCAGAACGACACATACCCTATCTGATTGTTCTACAAGCGCCGTTCCTTGACGAATTGGCTACTCGCGTCGTGGCACCCCTTATCCCGCTAAAAGCCTTCGGAAAACCACTGCAACATCTGACCCCCGTGATTTCAGTGGCCGACAAGTCGTTTGTCGTCTCGATTGCCGAGATGGCGGGCGTTCCGCTTGCGGCGCTGGGGCCAAAGATCGATTCGGTCTCTGACAGTCGGCTTGAGATCATCTCCGCCCTGGATTTCCTGTTTACCGGGAGTTAATGGGACCATAACTGCCCAACTATTACATAAATCTTGGCGCCCTACCCTAACCTGGCGAGGAAACATACCCCTGAATAAGGATATCGAGCCGCTGCTTTGCGACTCTTACCGGCCGCTCAGACAGCAACTTTCGCGCCAGAATGGGCGGCAGGAAATGACCTGGTTCGGCCCCATTATTTCGGACCAGCTCATTCGGGTCTCGGAGGCAGCTCGTGGCCGGCTCCAGCCCCTGGAGGAGCTTCCGCTATAGCCGCCCCGCCGCTACTGACCTATACCGGAAATCGGCTCAGCGTCACTCCAGCTCGCTGACGGTCGATATATCGATCAGCGGGTTCGCCGCGATCATGCCGTCAGCCGTGAGCTCGGGATAGGGTTTTCCCACGGCACGGCAACGTTCGGCGATGTCGGGATACGACCACTCGAACAGCGTACGAGCATGCTCGTCGGGCGTCAGACGCGACTGGTCGTACAGCCCAGCCGCGCGCCGCTGTCGCTCGGCCTCGAACAGAATGATGCCCACGGCGACCGACACGGTCAGCGACGATCCGTGACCGTGCATTGGAATGACTATGTGCTCGTCGGCCTCGGCTCGCGCAGCGTCGCTCAGGCCAACGTGCTCGCCTCCGACCATGATCGCTACTTTCTGCGTGTAATCGACATCGCGATAATCGCGCGATCTTTCGCCACTGTATGCAGCCACGAGCCGCCAGCCATCGGCACGTAGCGCCGCGCGCGCTGCGCGGGTCGAACGGTGCGTCGTCACGGCGACCCAGTGCTTCGCGCCGCCCAGGCTCACCTGATTACGACGTACCAACTCGCCTGTCGAGGTTGCGTGCACTTGCTGAATTCCGACGGCGTCGGCCGTGCGGATGATCGCAGAGACGTTGTGTGGTTTGGTCACCGCGTCCATCAACACCGTAAGGTCCGGCTGGCGGGCGTCGAGAGCGCGCTGGTGGTTTGCGGTTTGATCGCGTGTCATCGGTGTTCCTTGTCGCACGTGTGCGGATATCGTAGCAGCGGACTACGCCGACGAGACGGTACGGCTTCACAATTGCTCGCTAGTGCGTCGCACGAGCGCCCCAGCTTATGTTGCGTAGCGACGGTGAAAAGTCTTTCGAGCCAATGCGCATATCGGCCGCGCGGCGACGCGGAGGAGCTGGCTCCTTATGGCCGATTGCGGGCCCGGGCCATCATCAAGAGTATGTCGCTAGCCTAGCCGTTGCTGAGATAATCGGCCACTCGCCCTCCCCTCGCTGCTTCGCTTAACTTTTGCCGAAAAGTTAAGAACACCGACAGCCATCGGCCAGTAACACTTGTGTCCATGGTCGGCGGCGAAGGTGCGGTAGGCACAAAGCTCACCGTCGACAAATCAGCACCTGTCAGGATCGAATCTCAATCCTTGCTCTCTAGATGCAGACCCGCAAGGACGGCTCGCGTGTCGAACATCAGTTGGTGCTCGCCTTCATCGTCTACATAGAGCATATTCATTTGAACGGGTGCGGGAGCGATAGGAAAAAAGATATCAAGTGGCAGTTCTTGTCCAGGAGACACGGTAATCGGCAGCACCGTCCGCCGGCGTTGAATCTCATCATCGACTCGGCGGTTATTGACGCCGCGAACGACGCCGCCTACGGCCAATGCAGGTCCGAGCAACAATAGGCCGGTGGCGGCCGTTGCGGTGCCGGTGGCAACGCCGCCCGTCCACACGGCACCGTATGCCGTGGTAGAAACGGCGCTGGCAGCGACGCCAACACCCACTGCGGTAACTGCCGCGCCGGCGACCAACAACTCGCCAGCGCCAGCACCCGCTTTGACCGTATGGCCGGAATCGCGATAACGACGTGCGTTATCTTTGCTGCCTTTTACCAGTTGACGTCGGTTGGAGCGCCGGTCGACGCGATTCTCGAGGGAATCCAACACCGTGATATTTGTGATTAGTAGCGGCTCGGCGGACGAATTGCGAATGCGTATAAGATACTCGTCCCAGTCGGCATTCCTGGCCCACGCGCCGGGACCGTTCCGTACGATAACCCAGTCCAAGGTGGCAGCAAGCTTGCTGTCGGCCGCCAAGGCGAGCGGCCGCGTGGTCTGCTGTGGTTGAGATTCCTTGAGCAGCTTGGCGCCACCGCAGCCCACAAGCATGATACTCATAACGCCTATAGCCAGTACGCGGTGGCTTGTCCTCGGCAACGTTCCGCTTCTTCGCGCATCTCGCAACAGCTTGGTCAGATATGGTACGACCATCTTTGGTCTTTTCATCATGATCCGCATCGCACATCACCACCTGCATGCGCCCCTCTGTCGGAGCGCACGATTAGGAATTACACCTGGTTCGGGCACGTTCACTACCTAGATTGCCGTGCGAACGACCAGGCCAACAATCGACAGCAACGCCGGGACAAAGGGTCTGGTTTGGATCCGACTGCATCGTCAGCGGCCCGAAAGGAGCAATTTTCGCAACAGCGCTATGGCCTTGTGTCTCCGAGTCGCGTCACTTCCGACAGTGCGTCGGTCGTGACGTTGACCGTGACACTGGTGCCGTAGTAGAAAAGTATCGAGTGGCCCGTGCCCTGCCCGGTTTGCACAGACCCCGCCATGGTTGATACCCCTTGCATATTGAGCACTGCCTGAATGACGCCACTGACATTGATGTTGGCGTTACCGATCGGTCGAATGCCACCAAAATCCAGCAAACTGACGCCGGACACGCTGGCCTTCAAATCGCCGATCTGGAGTCCTTCACCGCGCAGACGACTAACACCTTCGACGTTCACCGTCATTTGCGTCTGATCGAAGTTTCTGATCGTGACGTCGGCTAGCGCCCCGGCAGCCACATCGATTTGGTCAAGTACCGGCATCGTGACAACAGCGTCCATCAATTGAGTCTTTTCGTTGCCAAACGTGACCGTGTCGCCGTTTAGGGTCACTTGTATATCGTTGATAATGTCAGCGTTGCCGGTGGCCTCAACCGAAAAGTCCGGTCCCTGACTAACCGTGACCCGGGAGAGCCCAAACACCGAAATTTTCGTGAAATTTTCGAAGTCGAACGTTATCGTCGTCCTGTCGAAAACCGGACGACCGAACGTTAGCTCGGTGACCGCAACAGCGTCGCCTCCGGGGCCCACTTCTCCGTCGATGGTGATTTCTGCGTTAGCGCCCAGATCACCTACAACGCCATTGACGAAAACCGTGCCGGCATTGGTCGTGATCGGAAAACCGTTGAGATCAAAGTCGGTCACTGAGGCAAAACGGGTGACGACACCAGCGAGGTGAACACGCGCTCCCGGTGTCGATGCCAAGTTGTTAATGCTGCCGATTTCATCCACGACCAATACGCCGTTGGTCAATGACCCGTTGACAAACACAAGCATCCCGTCGGTTGGCATTCCGCCTGGGAGATCTATTAGCGTAGCACTACCATAGTCAACGGAAAGGCGGTTAATCGAAAACAACATATTGTCCAGGTTCAACCCAGAAACAGTCCCGATGAGGCGAACGTCTGTACTCGTCGTATCGAGATCGATTCGCGTCGCAATAATGTCGCCGGCATCGTTCAGATACCCGCTGATCTGGGTGGATGCCCCAACCGAAAGGCCTGCAAAAGTATCGGGGTCGATACTCGGATCAAACACGGTATTCGAATTGGTCAAGACCGTTTGACCCATGACGAGCAGCCGGTCAATTGCCGCATCGATATTCTCAACCGGACCGATAACTGTCGCGATATAGTCGATCTGATCCGCTGTACCCGTCGCATGACTGAAATTCACGTCACCCTCGATCGCGACAAGCTGTCCCAATTTCAGATCGGAAACGTTCGCCGGCTGTCCATTAATGTTGACGTTGGTAGCAACCGTCTCGTAGCGGATGCCGTTGACGGTGGCGCTGCTTAGCTCCGTGATTGGGCCGAACGCGGAGAGTGCCGCGGTATCGTTATCGATGATGTTGATCGTGGCCGATGAATTCGGACCCAGCGTTGCCCTGGAGACATTGCTCAAGGTCAATGTGAGCGACTCCAGGCCTTCCGCGATCGTGTCATCAAGTGCGATGATCGAGATGGTCTGGTTACCGCTCTGCTGATCAGAAAAGGTGATCGTTCCAGTCAGTGTGCCACCGGATGGCTCGTAGTCCGAACCGGACACAGCGGTTCCGTCCGTGATAGCGTAATCCACGCTGGCAACACCTGAGTTACCACCACTGCGGGTGACGGCGATATTCGCGACCTGGCCTTCGGAAACATCAAAGGATGTGCCTGACAGCTGTATGGTTCCGGGCAGTGTGGGAGGGTCACCGCCCCCACCCCCACCCCCACCGCCGCAGGCATTGAGCGTGGCGGTGAAGACTAAGACCAGGCAGGGTATGAAAGTTTGTCGAGGTGTCATGGTCGTCACCCGCTTGTTTAGAATGATCGTAATTTGGACGACACATGGCGTCGTCGCCCAGTCGGTAAATTACTGAATGGGCTTCCATCATTACGGATTGCTAATCGCTCGCAAGGGGTAGAAAATTTTCAAGGTTTTAGGCAATTGAACTTCCACCAAGAGTTCATCCCGGGCCTCTCATGTATGGGCGTCAAATCGCTACGCATCATCGGCGCTAACATCAACGAACGAGCAACTCAAATCAGCGGGGCGCATCCCCTGCTCGCCCGGGGTCTTGCCATTCTGACGGTTTTGCTGCCGGTTACTTTTGGCTACCTGGAGTTATGCCGCCCCTACCAACTGCACTGGGGGGCGACTGCTGCTGAAATCGAGCGGCCAATGCCGGGTGACGAACTCAATGCCGATCCCTCATTCCTCGCGACACGGGCCATTACGATAGAGGGCAGCCCGGAGGAAGTCTGGCCATGGCTGCTGCAGATGGGGTACGGCCGCGCCGGTTTCTATGGCTACGATTTGCTGGAAAACGCGGGCAGTCCGGAGGGCATGCGGAGCGCCGACGAGATCATTCCCAGGTTTCAGAACTTCGTCGCAGGAGACGTGGTGCCGATCAGCGCCATCGTGAACATGACCTTCCACACGATCGAGTCGAACAGTCATCTAATCTGGTTGGGAAGCGACGCCCCCAACCCCGGCACCTTTACCTGGGCGGTGTATCCTTTCGACGACGGCCGGACTCGTCTGGTCAGCCGCATACGTTGGAGCTACCACCCGACATCAATACGCGCATTCGCGCTCGAACTGTTTACGGAGTTCGCCGACCACATCGCTGTGCGCAAGATCCTTCAGGGCGTGAAGCAGCGGGTCGAGCGAAACATCGAGCCGATGTGGATTCAAAACGTGGAATTCTTCACATTGCTGGGCACGCTGTTCATCTTCCTGACGGCGCTGGTGTTGCTGTGCTGGCGAGGCCTGACGTGGCGCACCTGGGGGACTGGAGTGGCAGCTGCCGGGATCTGGCTCGCGAACTGGTACGCGCCGGTCCCTACGTGGCTTGGCATGTTGTTGGCGTTATCGGCAATCGGTGCGTTGTTCGTAACGCACCGAGCTGAGCGGGCGTTCGCCAAGCCGTGACTTCAACCGATCCAGCCGCGCCAGTGTAAGACCACAATGACCTCTCCGGCCACAAAAAGTGATCCAAAAATCACTTTATTGTGTCGCGCAAGCCATGCCGGAAGGTAGATATCGAAATTGTCTCGCCGATCGTCTGTGTGCCGAGCAGCAACGCGAGTAAGCGGGCATTGCCACCCATTCAAGACGAGGACGAGTATCTCCACGAGCACGACGCCGCTTAACCAGATAGCCTGACGATACATTTCAGTCCATCCCAATGCAGGAATTGTGAGAATGCACACGACTAGGATCGCCCAGATGGCTGTGTGAACCGCTTTGATTGTTCGAAGAGTGTTCAGACCTAACGTTTCCCGGCAATTGCAATGATCGGCGCCGCAAGAAAGGTCAAACCCAACGATCAGCGACCCATCAGATCCTTATTCCGTACGACCAGGAAAACAGCAATCCCGATCACCGCGGCTGAAAACGCTGCGTTCCAGACAACAGTCTCGCCCGATGTCAGAGCAAACGATACCAATGACAATTGTCCGCCCGTGAACCCCAGATGCGTCAACCAGCCCAACACCAAACTGCTCGTCCGCATATAGATCCAGATTGTGACGATCCGCAGCCCGATAATGCCAACCGACGCCGCCAGGAAGTTCACGATAAACAGATCCCCGTGAAAGGATCCGGCGCCGTAGATGTTGGCGGCCAAATGCCACATGGCATGCAAGAATCCCAGAGACAGCCCGACCTTCAAGGGGCTCATCCTTTTCAGCATGAGCGGCGTCGCGAGACCGGTCCAGCCGATTTCCTCCCAAAGTGTGCTGAACACTGCGGCGAATGACATCACACTCAACGACAGTACCGGGCTGAAATGGGAAGAAAACAAAGAAAGTACTGACAGAACAGCCAGGATGGTTACCGGAAAAATCAGAATCGCTTTGAGATACCACTGCGGCGCGAATTTCCAGTATTTCAATTGCCGAAACAGGTTCTTGACGCCCATGAGACGCTGGCTTCGGAATACCACGGCAATGGCTGCGATCGTGGGCGCATGGACCATCCCCATCACGACCACCAGGGCCGCTACGGACATCTCGGTAACCACGAGGCCTGATGGTGCACCTGCCACCATTGCGACGATGATCGTCGTGACGATAGGCACGGCAAAGGCAATCACGAAGTACAGTGAGAGGGAATTCTTCTTAAGCTCCAGGTCACTGTTCATTGAGTTACCAGACCCCGGGCACCAGGCGGTAGCGGACGCGTTCCGCATAAGCGGCATATCCGTCCAGCTCTTGCAGCAGCGTCCGGTCTTCGAGCGCGGTTCGGATCACAAGCCCGACGACCGACAGAATCGCCGGCACAAAGGCCCACCAGGAACCCAGCAGGAGCGGCGCCGATACGCACCAGCCGGAGAATCCCACGTACCCTGGATGACGAACCCATGCATACGGTCCGGTGTCGATCACCCGATGACCGCGTTCCGTCTGGATGCGGACGGTTTTCTCGAAAAAGGGATTCACGCCCATCGACCACGAGAAAAGCGCCGCACCCGAGACAAACAGAATGAGCCCTGGCGGCCACAATGACGGAGACATCGTCGACCATCCGAAACGGATTGCATCGAGGCCCGCGACGACGTAAACCGCGAGCAGGATCGGACCGAAAATGACACCCCACACGATATCCCAGCGTTTGGTGCCTTTGCCCATCCGCATACGGGCCTCGATCAGCTCGGGATTCACGCGCTCGAGGTAGGCGACATTGACGAGAAGATACAGTGTGACAATGCCGACGTAGATCCAACCGGCTACCCAGCTCAGACGACCGGCCGGCCAGAGTACGATAACGGCGAAGACAGCGACGGCCGCGACCACGACGATCACCAGTCGTCGTGTTTTTGGCAATCGCCGAGATCGGCGGCGACCGAGAGTCGAATCGGCGGAGGGTTGATTCATCTCCCAAATCCTATCCCGCCGCGCCGAGCTTGCGGGCGCGATCATCTCGAGCTATGAATCTCCTCATCGCACCTGCACGGCACAACTCGATTCGTTGTGACGCTCCATGACGATGGTCAACGGAACAGGCATAGTCCTTCTCCTTGCGCCGACACGCTTGTGGCGGCCGGAGCCGCTGCCACGGGGCCAGGTGTGGCAGCATCATCGCCTGGTTACCGGACATTCGTGACGCACCTGCGAAATCAATTCGGCCTAATAGCAACGCTATCGGGGTACGTGGCTGCTGACAATCCGTAGTTGCCGCGAGATATCTGTCAGAAACCTGCGCCGTACCGAGGCTTTAAAGACCACTGGTCGGGTCCCAATCATGTCCGTTCATCGACGGTGTCCTGGGTAGGTCCCACGCAATCGACCCGGAGCCCTCAGTGACCAGTTGAACTCTATCCGATGATTTCTTTTCGCCGACTTTCTTAACTTTTGCCGAATTCTCGGGAAACGAAGAGCCACGCACCGAAGTCCCGATGAACGTCTTCACAGCACCACTCGCCCTTCCACCAAATATGGATTACACGTCCGATTATGGCCATTAGCGACCTCAGATACCCGTATAATAATCCTCCTCATTCCGATGTTTGGCTGCGTATTCATAATGGGATATCAAGTAAGCGCACTGCGCGCCGACGAGTTCAGGCACCTATTCGGGCTGGACGACGAATCGTTGGCGAGACATGAGGCCAGACGGATGACAGTCG
>Ga0224512_10000921_pt1 | contig 29671 bp, 17 predicted proteins | sample SF_May12_sed_USG_4_FD_169103 | JGI IMG/M metagenome (GOLD analysis project Ga0224512, IMG submission 169103) | Sediment microbial communities from San Francisco Bay, California, United States - SF_May12_sed_USGS_13 | ecosystem: Environmental > Aquatic > Marine > Sediment | place: USA... | reverse complement strand
TGGGACCGGTTCCCTGGTGTCAATTTGGCAGGGTTCCGGTGTGCCGCTGCGACATATCGCACTTTCTGACGATGCTGCTCCTTTACACGAGGTTGAAGTTGGTGGTGCGGAAAGTGCCGCCGGCCCGCCGGCAAAAGGCGAAAGACACTGGGCGTTCGAATACAAGATTAAGGCAATGCTGTTCGCTGACGCCGTTGGTTATTCGCGCCTAAGCGAAGATCAGATTCCTTTGTTCGTCGAGCACTATGTCGGCGCCGTAGCCGAGTTTAACGAACGGACCAGCTGTAAGGCCTTGCACATTGAGACAGCGGGCGACGGCATGTACATCGTGTTCGATGATCCCGGCGCGGCTGCGCATTACGCTCTCGGTTTGAGTGAGCTCATCAACAGTTACGACTGGCAAAGCCTGGGTCTGCCGGACGATATGAGTGCGCGCATTGGCCTGCACTGCGGACCGGTTTTCATCGGCCGCGATCCGATCACAGACACTCCTTTATATAGTGGTATCCACACCAATCGAACAGCCCGCATCGAGCCCATCACGCCACCCGGGCAGGTCTATGCCAGTAGTGCGTTCGCAGCAGTCGCGGCAGCGCGTGGCAGCGAGGGATTTCGCTTCAGTTATATCGGTCGCACCCAACTCGCCAAGGACTACGGTGTGCTGCCTCTCTACCACGTCAAGCGCAGCGAGCCCCAAGCACCTTATTCGGGTTCGGACGCAGGTCGGGCCGTGATAGCATCGTCTCAATAAGCGATCGGAGAGCCCTGCGTGCCTGAGATAATCCCACTAGGTTGGTTTCATACCGTCATGGGCATCATCGCCCTTATCAGTGGTGGCTTTACGCTCGCCAGGTTCAAGGAAATAACTCTGCAGACGCGGTCGAGCCAGATCTATCTGGTGACCACCTTGATTACCGCGGGCACCGCCCTTGCCATTTTTCAACGCGGCGAGTTTGGCCCGGGACATGCCTTGGCGGTGATGACATTGTTAGCATTGGCTGTAGGGACGCTAGCAGCAACAACAAAACTCTTCGGAAAAATTTCGCGTTACGTGCAGGCGCTTGCTTACTCGGCGACACTGCTTTTTCATTGTATTCCCGCGGTAACTGACGGGTTGCTACGCTTACCGGTTGGCGACCCTGTTCTGACGTCAATCGAAGATCCGATTCTGAAGATGTGTTACCTCGTTTTGTTGATCCTGTTCCTGGTCGGAATCAGCCTGCAATTGCGTTGGATTCATAGACAGCCCGCGTCGTGAACAGAAAAACCCGAAGCAAGCAAGTGAACGCAAACAGCAGCTACGGTCGAACGAGTCTCGTCGCTGCTGCCGTCGTGATTCTGGTACTTGCCGTACTGGCGGCGACGTTCTTTTCCAAAGATGACGACACGCAGTCCGTGCAAGCTGAGGTTGCGGCGCGCCAGGCAGCACTCGCGAGCGAGCATTCGCCAGCGCTCGGTGATCCGGGTGCCAAGGTGCATATCGTCGAGTTTCTCGATCCGGCGTGCGAAACCTGTGCCCTGTTTTTTCCAATGGTCAAACAGTGGATGGCTGAGGTGCCGGGTGAGATCCATTTGTCGGTTCGCCACGTTGCATTCCATTCCGGTTCTGACTACGCGGTCAAAATCCTGGAAGCGAGTCGAAAACAAGGCAAATACTGGCAGACCCTGGAAGCTCTGCTGATGTCGCAACGTCAGTGGGTACAGAACCATACCGTCCAGCCCGACAGAATTGGGCCAGTCATTGCGGCGGTGGGTTTGAATATGGAGCAGCTGATGGCCGACATGAACACAGTGGAAGTGATGCGGCACATGGAACAGGACAAGAAAGACTCGATACTCCTGAAAGTCAGTGCAACGCCGGAATACTTCGTCAATGGCCGGCCCCTGCCCAGTTTTGGCCGGCAGCAGCTGGCTGACTTGATCCGCGAAGAGTTAAGAAAGTAGGGCGCGAAGCGATGAGCACGTCCGGTGTATTCAGGGAATCAGCCATCATTCGGCTATGAAGAAAGCACTGCTTTACATTCCCATCGTCCTTAGTCTCGTAATTCTCGGCGCCCATTTCATGCGCTACGGCAATTTAGCTGGCGTGATTGTTTTCCTGGGGCTGATTGCCCTGCTCTTTGTTCGGCGAGCGTGGGTTGCCCGACTGATGCAGGTCGTCCTTGTTCTTGGCGCGATCGAATGGGTTCGTACACTTTATGAACTGGCGCAGGCACGTGCTGCGCTAGGCCAGCCTTTCATCCGCATGACTCTGATACTTGGCGTCGTGGTTGCCGTATCGTTCTGTTCGGCACTGCTTTTCCAGTTACCGGCACTGAAAAGGATCTACCGGCTGGATCGTAGCGACTAAATCGGTCCGCCGGGCCATCCAGGGTCAAAGAAATATCCCTTTAGAGACCACCGTCAGACGATCGCGTGATACACGTCACAGATTCGATCACTCGCTGGTCAATTATTGACCAATTTACAGAATTTGCTGTCATAGTGCCGAACCGAATTATAAGTGGGCTCCTTATGCGGATTGCCATCTTTGTCTCAATCATCGTCCTGTCGCTTGGCAGTTTTCAGGCGGTATGGAGCGAGCAGGCTTCGATATACGCGCCACTGGATGGTGGCAGCAAAGCTCCCGTGGTCAAGGTCGCCAGGGAACACGAACAACAGTTTGTCCGCCGCGGTATTCGTTTTAACGATCCTGAACTGCAACAAATCGTGAATCGGGTAGCTGAGACGATATTACCGGTCGTTGCCGACACGTTCATCAATTTCCGCGTGTACCTGATTCGCGATCCGTCACCGGCCGCTTTTTCGCTCGCCGATGGACAAATCTATGTGCACACGGGGCTGCTGGCGCGGCTCGAGAACGAAGCACAGCTCGCCGCTGTGCTGGCGCACGAAGCGCACCATGTCGCGGCACATCACCACATCGAGGCGGATAAGCTGCGGCGAACCAAGGGCAATATAGTCGGTGGAGTTGCGACGTTGCTGAACAGGAACGCCAGGGAGGGCGTCTCGTATGAGTCAGATGGCAGGTACTTTGCGCAGTCAGTGTATTCCGATGACATGGACTTCGAAGCCGATGCCGGCAGCATTGCTCTGATCAGTCGGGCCGGCTACGCGCCCGTCGCTGCTGTGCAGGCACTGCAACGTCTGAGACAGGACCCCGAGCTCTCGTTAGACCGCGGGACGGCATCGTTCAATACACTTGAATTGATGGCTGAGCGCCAGGGACGGTTGCAGGAGCTGGTCGACGGTATGCCGCAGCAATATGCGAACGTGGCGCCAGCCGATGCACGACCGTTACAGTTGCGACGCGTAATCGAAATGACGATTGACGATTACATTCGCCTTGATCGTCCTGGTACGGCGCTCAAATTCGCTGATTCTTTGATTGAGGCGCGGCCGGATGCCTTCCTCTATGAAGCGAAAGGCGAATCGCACTTTGCACTCGGGCCGCGACCAGTCGAACTCGAACAGGAATTCGCAAGCTGGGTGATAGCCGGCAAACGTGCCGAGAAGACTCGCGAGGAGATTCATGCTAAATACCTGGCGCTAGAGGGCGGGCCCGAAAGACTGGCTTACAACCTGGAGAGTGCTGTCACTGCCTTTAACCTGGCAATCGAACTCGATGAGAACAGCGCTCGCGCTTATCGCGGTCTGGGCAACTTGCACTACGAACAAAACGATTTTCGACAGGCCGGCAGGAACTACGTGAAGTACCTGAAGCTTGCAACTGATTCGATGGATAGACCATTCGTGCTTGAGAGATTGCAGCACATAAAGATAGAACTCACCAAACAGAAGGAAGCAGGACAATGACGAAACAATTTCGAAAGGGCCTCTGGGCCGCAGGCACCTTGCTAATGCTCCTGGGCAGCCAGTCGGCACTTGCCGGCGTCTGTTTATGGGGTGAGTGCAGCGAGATGACGAACGAATTTCGCACCCTGGAATTACGACCCAAAACAATCGCCTTACTCCCGGCTCGTTCGACGCTCACACAGGATGGCGCTTTTAATACCGAAAGCAAGGTCGGCGAGACAGCGGGCCTCGAAGACGCGCTGGCAAACAGCCTTGAAAAAGAAATTTCGGCTCTCGGCTACTCGGTTCGTCGACTGACATTTGACGAGATTGGCCAGGATCCGCAGTTGTCGGCCCTGTTAAGTGCTGCCAACCAACGCTATGACGAAGAGTACGCCACGATCGTTGCGTTCAAGGTGAAGGGCATAAGGTACCGCCGCTACTCGGTTGGCGAAGAATCGCGGCGGCTGGCCAAGTATCTCGGTGTCGATGCCGTGGCATTCCCGAGAATGCAGGTCGTCGGTGCCAGCAGTGGCTCGAAGTGGATGTCTGGCCTGGGTATGAAGGAAGGTAAAGCAGGCGGCATAAATATGGAATTCGGCCTTGTGCATGCCCGCACCGGCGATATCGAAGCGCTCTTTGGCGGTGTGTCCAAATCATCGACCGGAACATTCGGTGGCGTAAGCTTCAAAAAGATCCTCAAGAAAGCCGACAAGTACATGCAGGACATTGCGGAGACGTCGGTCAGGAAAATGCCCAAGGTCGACAAGGCACTGAAGCCGCAAAAGCTCGACGAAGAGGCAACCGAGCTCGTGTTATATGACGACGTAGACGAAGAAGCGGTGCTCGACGATCTGGACGATCTGTTGGGCGGAGAATAGCCCGAGTTTGAAGTCCCCCCCATTGGCACATTGACTGCGGTATTATCCAGATTCCACCAAAACCGCAGGATGTTGCAATGGCTATCAAATTCGAACTTAACGGCGAGAGTGTGAATCTGGATGTGGATCCAGCCATGCCGCTACTGTGGGCAATCCGTGATGTCGCCGGTTTGACCGGTACCAAGTTCGGTTGTGGAAAAGCGCTTTGCGGATCCTGTACCGTCCACATCAACGGGCAGCCGATGCGATCCTGCGTGGTTCCGGCATCGGTGGCCGAAGATGCCAAAGTTACGACGATCGAGGGCTTGACCGAGGATGGCAATCACCCGGTCCAGGTTGCGTGGCGGGAGCTAAACGTCGCTCAGTGTGGCTATTGTCAGTCCGGCCAGATAATGAGTGCGGTAGCGCTCCTGGAGCGCACCCCTAATCCCAGCGATGCCGATATCGACGAAGCGATGAGCGGCAACATCTGTCGATGCGGCACTTATACGAGAATTCGCAAGGCGATACACCGTGCTGCGGGGGACAAGTCATGAGCGAACTCCGAAAAATCAGCCGCAGAGAATTCATGAAGCGTACGGGCCATGCCGGTGGGGGCCTCGTATTCGCTTTGACTTTTGCGAGTGCCTGCCAGCCGGACGAGATGGCTGTAGGTCCGGCCGCGAAGGCAACCGCGTCGGTAGCGCCGAACGTTTATGTCAATATTCGCAACGACGGCATCGTCGAGATCTATTGTCACCGCTCCGAGATGGGCCAGGGTATTCGCACCTCATTGCCGCAGGTTATTGCTGACGAGCTCGAGGCGGACTGGGACAAGATCGAGGTTATCCAGGCCATAGGTCATGAGAAATACGGGGACCAGAATACCGATGGATCTACGAGCATTCGCAATCATTTCGATTTGCTGAGAAACGCGGGCGCAACCGCCCGCGACATGATGATCGCAGCAGCCGCAGAAATGTGGGCGGTTCCGGCAGACGAATGCGTGGCACGCGGGCACGCCGTCCACCACGAGGGTAGCGGCAAGTCGGCCGGCTATGGCGAACTCGTCGAGACGGCTGATGGCATGCCGCAACCGGAAAGCGCTACGTTCAAAGCCCGAGAGGACTACCGCTACATCGGCAAGCCGATGGATACAATTGACGGGCTGGCTTTCACGACGGGTCGCGCCATGTACGGCACCGACACCGTGTTGCCGAATATGCTGTATGCATCAATCGAGCGCTGCCCCGCGTTCGGCGGCACCGTGACATCGTTTGACGATGCGGCTGCACGAGCGGTTGCGGGCGTCGTGGATGTCATCAGGATGCCCGAGCCGACCTCGCCGCCGTTGTTCAATATTCAGGGCGGGATCGCCGTGCTGGGCAGCAACACCTGGTCTTCAACCGAGGGTCGCAAGGCGCTCGAGATCGAGTGGGATCGCGGCGTAAATGCGGAGCACGAGAGTAAAGCGTACAGGGAAGGGCTGGTTGCGTCGGCGTCTGCACCCGGTACGACGGTCCTTGCGCGCGGCGATGCCGATACTGAAACGCACAGCCAGTTTGAGGCGGTCTACTACACGCCGTACCTCGCGCAAGCGCCGATGGAGCCGCCTGCTGCGACGGCGGTAGTCAACGACGACGGCAGCTGCGAGGTCTGGGCGAGCACACAGGATCCGCAGACAGCGCGTGCCACTGTTGCCGCGACGCTGGGAATCGATAAAGAGCAGGTGACCATGAACGTCACGTTGCTCGGCGGCGGATTCGGTCGCAAATCGAAACCTGATTTCATTGCAGAGGCGGCCTGGCTCGCTCGAGAGACGGGTCGGCCTGTCAAGGTTGCCTGGTCACGTGAAGACGATATCCGGCACGGCTATTTTCATTCTGTCAGTGCCCAGTACTATCGTGCGGGCATGGACGCAGATGGCACGACTCAGAGCTGGTTACAGCGCAGCAGTTTTCCGTCGATTTTCTCGACTTTCGCGCCCGACGTGAACGGCCCAAGCGGCTTCGAACTCGATCTTGGTCTGCTCGATGCGCCGTGGAACGTGCCCAATATGCGGATCGAGACCTGTGAAGCGAAAGCGCATCTTCGTATTGGCTGGTTACGGTCAGTGTGCAACGTATTTCACGCCTTCGGTTCGTGCAGCTTCGTCGACGAATTGGCGCACGCCAAGGGGAAAGACCCGAAAGAGCACCTGCTTGAGATGATCGGGCCGGCCCGCAACATTGATCCGGCGGATGCGGACGCAAAGTACACGAACTACGGCCATGAACTTGCCAAACACCCTGTCGCCACAGGACGCCTGAGTGCTGTCGCTGAAAAAGTCGCCGACATGGCTGAATGGGGCCGCGAGCTACCTGATGGCCACGGGCTCGGCATCGCTGCACATCGGTCCTTCCTCTCCTACGTTGCTACGGTTGCCGAAGTCAGCGTCGATGAACAAGGCAAGCTGATCGTGCATGAACTCTGGATCGCGATCGATGCAGGTACCGTCGTCAACCCGGACCGGGTTCATTCGCAACTGGAAGGTGCCGGGATTTTCGGCATGAGCCTCGCTTTGCACGGAGAGCTCACGACGAAAAATGGCGCTGTCGTGGAAGGCAATTTCGATTCCTATCCGATGGTTCGAATGAGCGAGGCGCCAGCCGAGATTCATACCCATATCATGGAGTCTGATGCACCTCCGGGCGGCGTCGGTGAGCCGGGCGTACCGCCCGTCGCACCTGCCATCGTCAACGCGTATTTCGCAGCGTCTGGCAAGCGGCTGCGTGAATTGCCGCTCCGGAATGCGGGCCTGACGTAGGTCCTGCGACTAATAAGACGTTCGATTTAACGATATTGTGTATTAAGGTGGCGCGCACCATCGCTGCAGGGGATAATCGCCAGGTTACAGGCACGCTTTCTATCTGATTGGTGCGGCAAGGTTGCCAACAGATTTGCACATGTTGCTATACCAATAATCGACTCGGGAGTCGCTATGAATTTGCATTTGCTATTGGTCATCGGGTTGGTCGTCGGCATCGCTGCTTGTGCTGAGAAAGAACAGGCTGTGCCCGGGCAGGGAAGTGAAATGGAACCGGCCACGCCAGCGGCAACCGAGGTGCCAGCGGTCGAACCCGAAGCAAGCGCTGCGCCGGCCGAGGATTGGCGAGACTCTGCATTCATTGATCACATGCATGTGCATGCGGCACAACTCGATGATCTTAATTTCGCCCTCGCCGATGGCGACCTCGAGGCTGCCGGGATGCCAGCCTACTGGTTGTCGCGACACAAGACGGTAGGGGGTCTGCCGTTAGAGCTGCAGCCATTTGTGACTCGCATGCGTGAGGCGGCCCGTACCGTCGAAGAGGCGGACGACCTTGTGGTTGCAAGCGCAGCGGCGCAGGAAATCAGCGCGCAGTGCCAGGGTTGTCACGCTGCAGCGGGATTCGTCGCCGAGTAGCGATGGCTCATTGCGGCCGGGCTGCATAACGGAGCCGGCGGTTCCGTAACGCCAAGAGCGATAGCAGTGACATCAAAGGCAGCCCCGATGCGCCACCACCCGATGAGCCCGCCCGATCCTTTTCGTCGTCATCGCCGTCATTGATGCCGCCTGCGCTGAGCGGGTAGCGGCAAACGACGTGGCGGATTCTACGTACTAAAGCTCGTCTCGCGGCGCTTACACGTTTTCAGGACAGGCTTAAATGTCGTCGTCAGGCTGCAGGGATATGTCGCCGGATTCCCTGACACGAATCGCCGGCCGGAAGCCGCCGATATCAAGCTTTGCCTCAAGCTCAAACTCAAGGCTGTCCCCGTCGCCGCGCATCAAATCAGTTATGAGCCGAATGCCGGCAAACAGATTCGCGGCGGCTGTCAGTACAAACTCCCCTTCGCCATAGCCATCAATGACCGGCAGATCATTGGCGACGCCCTTGATTATTTCGTGCCCCTCGAGACTGACGGTGTAGGCAACTCCCTGCAGCTCCAGCGCCTCGCGATTTGGATTGATCACGCGCAATCCTATTGCAAAAGACGGTAACGCAGCCTCCGAGGGCAGGGCCTTGAAGGAGCTGATCGTTACAGTCGGAGTTTCGTAGCCTGGCCCCATGCCGGCGCAGCCGGCCAGAATCACAGTGGATATGCCGAGAATAAGCGGCTGCAAAAAGTGCAGGAGAGAATATTTGCGGTAATTCATGATGATGTCGCGACCGGTTGTTGTTGTGGCCTAAATGGCAGCTTAGTCGCGGTGTCGCACAGTGTCTATGAGCCAATCAAGGTCGCGTATCCGATTGGCCTTATGACTCAGGGGCCACAATTGTGACATCGGTCTCGGATATTGCTGTCTCGAATCAATATTCTCTTGTTTTACAGAATCTTATCTCTATGTCACTGCAAAAGAAAATCGTCCTTGTCTTCGTAACTCTGGGTGCGTTGTTTGCTATTGGCACTAATCCTGGACTGCACGCCGTATTCCTTCCGGCGTTTGAGGATTTCGAGCTTACGTCGGCGCAGCAGAGCATGGTCCGGATACAGCATGCGCTGAAAGCGGAGATGAGAGCGCTCGAGGTTTTCAATCGAGAGTATTCGGAGTGGGATCACGCCTACGATTTCGCGCTCGGACGAAGAGATGAGTACGTAGAAGAGAACCTCGATGTCTCTTATTGGGAAAGCGTCAATATCCAGATGATGTTGTATTACGATTTGGACGGGCGGCTGATATGGGGCAGGATCATTGATCCGTCGCACTTTGACGAGGTGCCAATCGAGCAGGAACTGTTGCAGTCGATTACTTCCGATCACCCGCTGCTACAGCATCAGGAGGCCTACGAGCCGATTCTCGGGATACTTCAAGCCAGAATAGCGCCTTTGCTGGTGAGTGCTCTTCCGATTCTACCCAGCGCGCGTGAAGGATCGCCTGCAGGCACCCTGATTACGGGAAGATTCCTGGACTCAGCACTGGTCAAAGAGCTGGCAGGTTCGGCGAGCGTCGATCTCTTGATTCGTAACAGATATGAGTCAATAGATTCTCAGGAAGTCATGAGTGAGTTCGAAGCGGCAGGGGAGCTCGAGGATTCGACTCACTGGCACTATGGAGAAGAGGTCCTCACTGGCCACCATATAATGACTGACGTCTTTGGTGTGCCGGCCATTCTTATCGATGTAAATTTACCGAGGTCTATTGTCGCCATTGGTCACAGAACAATCGACGCAGCCAAATTCTTATTGCTGGCTGCGACGGCGGCCTTCTTACTTAGTTCCTGGCTATTCATGCGGCATTTGATTGTCGCCCCCGTAGCTAAGTTGACACAACATATGTTGAGGATCAGAGAAACGGGGGATCTGGATCAAAAGCTTGAGTCGGATCGACGTGACGAAATCGGCTTGCTAACACAGGAATTCGGCCAGCTGACAAGCAAGCTTGGCGGCGTACAACGAGAGCTGGAGAAGGCTCGCGATAAAGCCCTTGCACTGTCAGATGCAAAGAGCGAATTCCTCGCGCGCATGAGTCACGAGATTCGCACACCTATGAACGGCGTCCTTGGCATGGTCGAGCTGCTCGATGGCACAGCTCTGAACGACACGCAGAAGCGCTACGCACTGACAATCCGCGATTCTGCAGATTCACTTCTCGATATCATCAATGATGTTCTCGACTTTTCAAAAATCGAGGCAGGCAAACTACGCTTGGAGAAAGTGGTTTTCGACCTGAACGCTTTTTTGACCGAGACGGTCGCCAACCTCGAACACCTGGCCCTCAATAAGGGCTTGAAGCTTGAATGTCAGTTGCCCGAAGGTTCTGCATTGGCCGTATGTGGAGATCCATTCCGCATGCGACAGATACTGACGAACCTGATAGCCAACGGTATCAAATTCACCGACAGCGGAAGCGTAATCTTGCGGGTGACCACGAAGGATGACGATGCCGAACACATGAACCTGTGCTTCGAAGTGATAGATACTGGCATTGGAATCGTAGCGGAAAAACAGAATCTCATATTTGACTCTTTTGCCCAGGAGGATGGGTCGACCACGCGCCGGTTTGGCGGCACCGGACTCGGGCTGTCAATCTGCAAGCAACTCATAGAAATGATGGACGGCAAGCTCTGCGTACAAAGTGAACCAGGAAAAGGATCGGTTTTCTCATTTCGCTTGCGTATGAAAGCAAGTAGTGGAACGGAGTTTTCTGCATCTGCGCGTTCTCTGCAGAAGGACATTCTTACGCTCAATAAGCGGACTGCAACGATCAAAGCGCTGCGAGGCCGGGTGTTACTTGCAGAGGACAATCTGGTAAATCAGGAGGTCGCCCAGGGTCTGCTTGCGTCAATTGGCCTGGAAGCTGTCGTCGCGAAGACTGGTAACGAAGCTATTGAGCAATTCCTGTGCAACACTTTCGATGCCGTGCTGATGGACTGCCAAATGCCGGAACTCGACGGCTACCAGGCAACACAAGCAATCCGGCAGCTGGAGACGGAGAGCAACGAGGATCCCGTTACTATCATTGCCGTAACCGCTAACGCTTTGGCAGGGGACCGGGAGAAGTGCGTTGCTGCCGGGATGAACGATTATCTAAGCAAACCTTTCACGGGCGAGCAGCTATATCGTGTACTGTCGAAGTACCTGCAACACAACGAGCGGGTTGCCATCCAGGAACCCAGCGGTCATATGGCTCAGGAGTCTGTCACGCCTGAATTTGATGACCAGCCCTCGTCGGCGTCCATCGACGCCAGTGTACTTGACGGGCTGTCAGAGTTGCAGGAGACCGGAAGCCACAACCTTGTGCAAAGAGTTGTGCAGGCCTATCTGGAGAGCTCTGAAGAACTCGCTATGCAATTACATGCGGCAATAGATTCTGCAGATGCTGAAAGCGTTGCCAAAACCGTGCACAGCCTCAAGTCGAGCAGCGCGAACGTTGGCGCGCTGAAATTGGCGGGTCTTTGCAAGACGCTGGAGACGGCAGGTCGTCAATCAGACCTATCCATGGCGGCGGAGCTCCATCAACAGATTCAGCAAGAGTACGAGCAGGTTATCGACGCGCTTAAGCTGCGTATGAAGGCGGTGGCGGCATGACGCCTGATACTGCTAACAAGCCACTCATTCTCGTGGCCGATGACGATCCGACTCACCAGTTAGTGATCCAGGCGGTGCTGAAGAAAGCCGGCTATCGCGTATTGGCTGCTCCGGACGGAAAAGTCGCACTGGAACAGTTTGCGCAGGCGAGCCCTGATATCGTGCTAATGGACTGCCAGATGCCGATACTCGACGGTTATCAGGCGACGCAAGCGATCCGGCAGCTGGAGTCAAGCAGCAACGACCAACCGGTCGTAATCATCGCCGTAACCGGAAACACGGCGGTCGGTGACCGGGAAAGGTGCATTGCTGCGGGGGCGGACGACTATCTGGGCAAGCCTTTTACGGGCGAACAACTCCGCGAGGTCGTCTCTAAATACCTGCAACACAGTGAGCCGCTTCCGGCTGGTGAGGACCAGGATTGTGAATCGCAGGAGCCCAATCTCCCAGTCGTCGAGTCCCGGGTGCTTGACGGGCTGTCCGCGCTGCAGGAGGCGTGGGGACAGGATGTTGTGCAAAAAGTTGTGCAGGTTTATCTGGACAGCTCCAAAGAAATCGTCGCGGAGCTGCGGCTGTCCCTTGATGCTCCTGACGCCGCAAGCGTTACTGCGAATGCGCAGGCTCTCAAGTCGAGCAGCGCAAAAATTGGCGCGCTGAAATTGGCGGATCTGTGCAAGGCGTTGGAGACCGCAGGCCGCCAGGGAGACCTGTCATCGGCAGCACAGATTCATCAACACATTCAGCAAGAGCACAACCAGGTGCTCGAGACGCTGAAGCTAAGAATCGAATCGTCGGTGGAATAAGTCGTATCTGACCAAGAGCGAAATCAATTGAGCGAGAATATTGTAATAGGCGCTGTGCTCGACTTCCCGAGATACCGTTGAGCTATCGGCTTGTATTCGGTGCAAGTGGCTACATCGGTAGTCATCTTGCGCCGTACCTGGCATCTCGGGGCTTGGCGGTGCGCGCGACGTCGCGCAATGTCGAAGTCGTTGCAAGCCGCGACTGGCCGGATGTCGTGTTGGCCGAGGCGGACGCGTTGCAACCGGAGTCCCTGGACAGCGTTCTTGAAGACGTCGACATCGCGTATTACCTCGTGCACTCGATGGCCGCAGGTAAGAACTTCCCTGAACTGGACGCAAGGGCGGCGCGCAATTTCGCGGACGCGGCTGCGCGGCAAGGCGTCAAACGCATCGTATATCTGGGAGGGTTGGTTCCGGAATCGCCAAAATCTACACATCTTCGCTCACGCCAGGAAACGGGTGACATTCTCCGCGCGGGTGGCGTTCCAGTGACAGAGATTCGCGCCGGGATGATTATCGGTCCAGGTTCGGCGGCCTGGGAAGTGATACGCGATCTCGTCAATCATCTGCCCATAATGATAACGCCGCGTTGGGTATTCTCGCGCTCGACGCCCATAGCGCTCAGCAACCTGTTGCATTACCTCGCCGAAGCACCAGTGCTCGGGGAGACCGCCGGTGAAATTTACGACGTCGGCGGCGTCGACGACCTTACGTACAAAGAAATCATGCAGCAGTACGCCGAACTCGTCGGCAAGAGTACGCGCATCATTCCGGTTCGCGTCCTTACGCCGCGCTTGTCGTCATACTGGCTGCGCCTTGTGACGTCGGTGCCGACAAATATTGCCCGCGCTTTGATCGACGGGCTTTCCCAGGATGTGATTGCCGACGACGACCGGCTGGCCAATCTCGTTCCTCAAAAACTTCTCGGCTTTCGCGAAGCGGCCGTCGAGGCGCTCGAAGCAGACCGTAAACACGCTTTGCCGGCCCGCTGGGTCGAAGGCGCCATCGCCTGTCGCGAATTTCGACCGGAATACGGTTTCTATTCCAAAAAAACGAGCGACAGTGCCCACAGCAGCGCCAGCGCAGACGCCTTATGGCGAGTTATTTGCCGTGTAGGAAAGGACGGCGATTTCTTTTACGCCAACTGGCTTTGGTGGCCGCGAAGATTCGTGGACTGGATCCTCGGTGGGCCGAGCTTTCGCCGCAAGCGCCGCCACCCCGACGAACTTCGCGTAGGCGATACTGTTGATGCGTGGCGCGTGATCGCCATGCAGCCGGGCAAACAGCTAACGATGGTGATGGAAATGAAGGCGACGGGTGCGGGCGTGCTCGAATTCGATATTGACGATAACAAAAATGACCAACGGACGATAACCGTTACGGCATACTTCCATCCGGCTGGCGTTTGGGGAATGCTGTACTGGATCACACTGATGCCATTTCACGCATTCATTTTTCGTGGCATGACACGCGTGATCGCAACACGGGCTGAAGCGGAACCGGCGACCTGATCTCAAGGCCAGATATCGCGTTGCAGCACCACGGTTGCAATTCTCTCAATCGCCGTGACCAGTGCTGCGTCACGTAAGGTTGCGGAGGCTTTAGTACCGTCGGCACCAGCCTTAGGCGTTTCGTTCAGGGTTTTCCAACGCTCGACCGTGTTGTCAACGGCGCGAACCATGCGTTTTTTGAGGCGCCGTTCAACCTTGTCGAGATCCCACTGCTGGTTTTCGAGGTTCTGGACCCACTCAAAGTAACTGACGACGACACCACCACTATTGGCAACGATATCGGGCAATGCAAGGATGTTCTTCTCTTGCAAAATCTCATCTGCCGCCGCTGTAACCGGACCATTGGCAGCTTCAATAATGAGCTTCGCTTTGATGTTGTCCGCGTTGTCAGTTCGGATCTGGCACTGGATTGCGGCGGGGATGAGGATGTCGCAATCATAAGCTAACAGCTCTTCATTACTTATTTCGGCAGCGCCCTCAAAACCAACGACACTTCCCGTCTTTTCCTTGTGCGCCGACACCTGGTTCGGGTCCAGTCCGTTGTCGTTACTTACCCCCCCGCGAGAGTCGCTGACCGCAACAATGCGAGCACCGGCATCATGGAACAGGCGTGCTGCCGTCGCTCCGGCATTACCGTATCCCTGTACTGCTACGCGCGAGTCTTCGAGTGTCTGCATGCCAGGAATAACTCCATGCTCCAACAGTCGCTCAGTCGCGAACAGGCCGCCTTGCGCAGTCGCTTCGTCGCGCCCGACCGATCCGCCGATTTCGAGCGGTTTGCCAGTGACGACGGCGAGGTTGTTCTGTCCCGGATGCATCAGGTCGAACGTGTCGTAAATCCACGCCATGGTCTGCTGGTCCGTGTACACATCTGGCGCAGGGATGTCCGTGTACGGGCCAATCGTGTCGCCCAGTTCTGCGACAAATCGACGCGTAATTCGTCGCAACTCGCCGCGGCTCAGTTCCTTCGGATTGCAAACGATACCGCCCTTGCCGCCGCCGAACGGTACGTCAACAACCGCTGTCTTCCACGTCATGAATGCAGCAAGCGCCGCGACCTCGCCTTCGGTGAGGTCCGGGTGATAACGGAGACCACCTTTGCCTGGCCCGCGGACACGATTGTGCAGAACGCGAAAGCCGTGAAATGTACGAATCGAGCCATCATCCATGTTGACAGGGAAGCGAACGTGAATGGTTCGTTTCGGATTGATCAGGTATTCGACAATGCCGATTTTGATGCCATCGATCCAGGTCAGAGCCCGCTCGAACTGTTGGGTGGCGTTTGCAAAAAGATCGAGGTTTTCCACAAGCTTGGTCGGCGTTGTCATAGCAGTGCCTCAGTGAAGAAACAGCTCTCCGCAGCCAAATGATCTCACCTGGTAGCGCCCGGGGCGCTACGTAGAATCTCGTATCGCTACTGACAAGTGCGCTATGTCTGTGCAAGGCCCTTGCGGCGTCCACGGACTTAACATATCGATGAATCACGTTTCAATTGTCATAAGCGACAGACGTCATTTTGCTCGGCGACAATTGTGGTCCGAACAACTCATATGGCGTAACCACGCGGTTTTCTGGCCGATCGCATGGCGTATTCTGTTAACCGGATCACCCAATCTGGCATTACGTACCTCATATAATCTGACTCTAATATGCCAATAGGCGGTTCGAGCCTGTGGGCAATTGGGCTCGAATCGGCTTGACGGAGTACGTCGATCTGAAGTTGGCGGCCGTGGTAAAGCGAGCTGCGAAGGAACATGTATTGAATATGACAAACAACATGAAATCGCTGCTAATCGGCATGGTAGCCCTTGGATTTGCGCAGGTGAGCGCGGCCGAGGGGACCATCGCCGGAACAGACATTGCTAATACGGCCGTGGTTAGCTACGAGGTCGTCGGTACGCCACAAACGATATCGTCAAATACCGTGACATTGACCGTGGCCGAGGTGCTGAATGTCGATGTCACGTTATTGAGCGGCCCGGTTTCGGTTATCTCCGGCGCGAGCACGCAGGAGTTGCTGTTTGTCGTTACCAATACCGGTAACGGTACAGAGACATTTTCACTGGCGATCGACAACGCCCTGAGCGGCGATGATTTTGACCCTGTCGAGTCGACGCCGGCAGCTATCTATTTTGACACCGACGCGAGCGGCGATTTTTCGGCGGGTGATATTGCATACACGCCTGGTACGAACGATCCGCTGCTGGCACCCGATGCCTCTGTTGATGTGCTACTGGTTAACGATATTCCAGCTGCACTGGCCGATGGTGCCATTGGCCTAAGTGAGCTTAGCGCAGCTGCGCTTACGGGCACCGGCGCTCCCGGAGACCGATTTCCCGGCGATGGTGATGGCGGTATCGATGCGGTTGTCGGCACAAGCGGTGCGGCCGATGCGATCAGCGGCCAATACGTTCTCAGTGACATCCAGCTTTCAGTAGTCAAGAGTGCCATCGTTCTCGACCCATTCGGCGGCACCGACCCGGTACCCGGGGCTGAGATTACGTACCGCATTGTCGTAACACCGACCGGATCGCAAACAGCGACGACTACATTGATCGCCGATCCAATTCCGGCAAATACCAGTTATCTGCCGAACAGTATTACGCTGAATGGCGGGGCATTGACCGACGCCGCCGATGCTGATGTCGGTGCGTATACGGCATTGCCGACGCCGGAGGTTTCAGTGGGTCTCGGCGACCTGGTCGAAGCAGATGGCGCCCAGACAATCGAATTTACTGTCACCATTGACTAACAAGCGGATGCAAGCGACCGACGCGATGAAAAGAGGAATACAAATGAAGAACCTGGCAATGACGACCTCCAAAGGCCTGTTGCTTACCGGCCTTCTGATACTGGGCGGTAACGCAGTGGCACAGGAGACCACGATACGTCTGGAGCACAAGGCCGAGCAATGGGAGCGCGTCACCGATGAAAACGGCGTCGAGCAAACCCGGTTGGTCGAGGCAACGCGAGTGCTGCCTGGCGCAGCAGTCCTGTTTACTGTCACCTATACAAACACCGGTGATCAGCCCGCCGAAAACGTCACAATCACCAACCCGGTTCCCGACCACATGGTCTATGTCGATGCCTCGGCTAGCGGTGACAGCGCCTCGGTCACGTTTTCCGTGGATGGCGGCGAAAGTTTTTCTGCTGCACAGGACCTCTTGGTATCTGACACGAATGGTGTGCAGCGATCAGCCAACGTCAAAGATTATACCCACGTGCGCTGGGTCATCGACAACGACGTCGCCTCAGGCGCTAGTGGTGCGGTGCAATTTACGGCCGTGGTCGAATAGAAATCTAGTATTAGTGACAGCGCTGATTTCGATAAAGGCGCTGCACAAACAGAGGGAAAACGCTCACTGGTCTTCGGGCCAGAGGATTTGAAACGTTTTTTGAGAAAAAGGAAATTCGCTCTATGTGTGCTTCAAAATTGAAAAGGCTTCTTGCCTTTGGATCCATGGCTCTTGTCAGCCTCATCTATTCCACGTCTGTGCTCGCGGTAGGCACCGACGCTGGCACCCAGATCGACAACACCGCAACCGTTGGCTACAAGGTCGGCGGAGTCGTTCAAACGCCTGAAGTCAGCCCGACGTCAACGTTCTTCGTTGACCAGGTCGTCGACTTCGTCGTTGCAGAGGCGGACAGTGCTGACACGCTCGTAGGTGCCGGTGAACAGGATGCTGTGGCTCGCTTCACGGTCACCAACACGGGTAATGCGCCGCAGGACTTCGCTCTGTCGGTTGCTGACCTGGTTGGCGGTACGGTTTTCAGCCTCGACACCATCGATACCGATGCATTGACGATCTTCGTCGACGTCAACGATAACGACGTTTATGACGCCGGCACAGATATAGCAACGTTTATCGACGAACTGAGTGCTGACGACACTGCAGCCGCAGACGCGGATAACGTCATATCGGTGTTCGTCCTCGGTGATATCCCGGGCACCGCCGACGGCAGTGTTCCTGACGCCGCGAACATCGAGCTGACGGCCACGGCGCACGTAGCCGGCGGAGCGACAGTACTCGGTGCGGCCGAAGCTGAATCCGGCGGCAACGACGATACGGGCTCGGTGCAGATCATATTCTCTGCCGCGGTGGATTCTGGCGCGACGGCAACGGCTGCGGGTCAGGACGGCTATTTGGTTGCAGCGGCGAACCTGTCTGCCGACAAGACGTCCACGGTCGTCAGCGATCCGCTGGGCCAGGCGTTTCCGCTGGCTTTGGCCATCCCGGGCGCATTTGTCCAGTATGAAGTCACGATCACCAACACCGGCGACCTGCCGGCCACCGAGGTCCAGGTGACCGACGCCATCCCGAGCGATCTGACCTTCGAGACCGGTACGTACAACGGCGCAGCATCGGACGTTGAAATCGTTGTGGGTGCAAGCGCGGCCGTCTACTGCATCGCCGAAATCGGCGGAGACAGTAACAGTGATGGTTGCTTCCTCAATGGGGCTGGCGACAGCCTGACGGTCTCGATTCCGGTCAGTGGAACCTATCCGACGGGATTGACCGTGGGTATAAACGCACCGACTGATGACGTCATCGTCCGGTTCCAGGCGTCGATAGACTAGTACGTGCTAACTGACAAGATCTATGTGATCTAAATGAACTCAGATAGCACGGCCACAGCAACGTGGTGGCCGTGCCGGCAACGCGAAAGCAAGCCGGACACTGCCATAGAGCGTAATTTGGTCGCGGCGGGTAGAGCAACCCGCCGCGGCTTTCCTACGTCTATAGACCGTGGGTTTTCAATGAAGAACCTGCGTCTGCTGCTGTGGATCCTTGCAATTCTGCCTGCCGGAAACGCTTTAGGACAAACTGCCGCGGGGACGACAATCGTCAACGAGGCCGCGTCATACTACTTCGACCCGACGGGCAATCCGATTACCACACCATCCAACCCTGTCGAGATCATCACGGTTGCCACACGCACCGTCGCAAGACTGACGTTCCATCGCGTCACGGCGAGCGGCAGTGGCATTCCGCTCGGTCCGACCGCATGCGCACAGGGAGGCGGGCCGTTCTTGCCTCTGCCGGATCCTGTTTTGCTCGGCGCAGTCACTATCGATCCGGACCAACCACACACCCTGGCGCCGACCGGTTTGTACCACGCCGGCGAGCCCTTATTCGTCACACTGAGCGACCTGGATCAGAACCTGGATCCCGCCGTTCGAGAAACCATCGACGTAACCATCAGTAGCGCACCGCCGGGCGACACGGAAACGCTGCGACTGATGGAGACAGCTATCGACACCGGCCTGTTCGCGGGCTATGTGCAGACAGCGGCAACTACCGCAACACCCGACGATTGTGTATTGCAGGTCGTTGCCGGCACTGACATCGATGGCTTCTACCAGGATCCAGATGACCTTGTCGACGGCGATGACGCGCAGGCGATTGTCGATCCACTAAGCATCGTATTTGACGCTGCCACCGGTAGCCCGGTCGACGGCGCCACTGTTCGGCTCGTCGACGCGGTGAGCGGCGCACCCGCCGTTGTGTACGGCGCTGACGGCATTTCAAGCTTCCCCGCAAGCATCACGAGTGGCAGCAGTGTCACGGACGGCAGCGGAAAGGTTTATAACTTCCCTCCCGGCGGATACAGTTTCCCGGTGGTGCCCGAAGGCGATTACCGAATCGAAGTAGACCCGCCGTCTGGTTACTTCGGCTTGTCGCAACTCGATATGAGTTTGTTACAGAGCCTTCCAGGCGCGCCCTTCGCACTCGACAATGGATCTTTCGGCACAGTGTTCACGGTCGACAACACGCTCGCGATCAACCTTGACCTGCCGCTGGACCCGGAAGCCTCGCTGCTCTACATGCAGAAAACGGCGAACATCAACGTCGCCAGCCCCGGCGACTTCGTGCAATACACGGTGCGCATTGAAAATACCAGCGCCGTCGTGCAGACCCAGATCACCATTACCGACTTGTTACCGGTCGGCTTCCGCTTCATGCCCGGCTCAACTTATGTTGACGATACCGCGGGACCCGAACCGACCCTGGGCGCGGACGGTCGTGCAATCAGTTTCGACATCGGCGATCTCGGTGCGGGTGCAAGCATGAGTGTCCGTTACGTCACCGAAGTCACGGTCGGCGCAGCGGGTAAGACCGCAACCAATATCGCGTACGCCAACAGCACAAGTGGTGTTCAGTCCAACGAGGCGAGCGCGACATTGCAACTCGTCGAAGAATTGTTTACGAGCAAAGCGATTATTGCCGGCCGCGCCATACTCGAGAGTTGCGACGCCGAAGTCAGCAACGATCTCGAAGGCGTCGCCGGATTGCGGATCTACATGGATGATGGTCGGTATGCGATAAGCGACGAGGGTGGGCGTTTCCACTTCGAAGGACTCGATCCCGGCACGCATGTCGTGCAGCTCGACACGGATACCGTACCCGAGCACCTCGAGCTGATCGACTGCGAAAGCAATTCGCGTTTCGCCGGCCGAACCTATTCACAGTTTGTAGATTTGCGTGCCGGCGGCCTGTGGCGGACCGATTTTTACTTGCGGAAACGTCCATTGCCCCCATTGCCGGCCGGCAATGTCGTACTCGAACTCGATGGCGAACGTCTGGCCGCGGATACGATCCGCTACGAACTGAAAGTGAGCGGCGGTGGTATACCCGTAGACGACGTTGTCGTTAATCTCGTGTTGCCGCAAGGCCTGACATACGTGCCGCAATCATCCGTTATTGGCGGCGTGCGCAGCGGCGGGCCGCAACAGCGCGTAAACACGATCCGCTACCTGCTCGGCGACAAGCCGGAAAGCTGGAACGAACGAATTCAACTGGATGCGCGCCTGGCCGACGATGCCGACGGTGAGCTGGTCGCGAGCGCGGTTGCTACCTTTCGCATGATGAACGGTGAAAACGGTCGCACCCCGCTTGCGAAGAAACAATTCGACTACCGGCCAGAACTGAGTGACACGCGCGTTATCACTTTCTCGCCGCATTTCGCCACGCTCAGCGCAGAACTTACGGACGGGGATCGGCTCGAACTGAACACGCTGATTGCCGATTGGGAAGGCGGCAACGACGCGATCCTGACCGCGACCGGCCATACCGACGACCATGCGATCATACCCGGACATCCCAAGTTTGCCGACAACTACATGCTGTCAGTGGCGCGCGCCACTGCGGTTGCGCGCTACATCGCCGGGCAACTAAATATTCCCGGTAGGCAATTGCGCGTCAACGGGCGTGGCCCGGACGAGCCCGTCGCCGATAATGCCACTAAAGCCGGCCGCGCCAAGAACCGCCGCGTCGACCTGAAGTTGGAAAGCCGCGTCCTGGTCAGCACCGCGGAACTGGGTGTCGCGAATGGCGGCATTGGCCGCGTTGAAACGCAGACCACCGGCATCCGTCCCAGCGTCGCGGATGACGTGCAGGATTTTGAATTCGAGCAAGCGGACGCGCCGCAATTCAGCCAACCCGGTTTCGTCGAGACCCTGCGCCCGGGCACGCGCTGGCTGGCGCCGGCCGTCGGTTTCAGCCCACCGATCCCGAGCATGAAGATCGTCATCCAGCACGAGCCAGATGAAGTCATTGCATTGTCGGTGAACGGCGTCGCTGTTGACCCGTTGAATTTCGTCGGTACCGAAATCAACCGTGACAAGACTGTTGCGATAAGCCGCTGGCGTGGCGTTGATCTTGTAGCAGGCGCGAACCAATTGGCAGCAGTCATCAGCGACGCGCAACGCAAGCCGCTGCAGACGCTGAAAACCAGCGTCCACTACGGTGGCGGACCGGTCAGGGCCGTGTTCGACAAGGAAGCCTCGCGACTGATCGCCGATGGCAAAACTCCGCCCGTTGTCGCGATTCGCTTATTCGATCGTTACGGCGAGCCTGCGCGGCCGTCGACGACAGGCGCTTTTTCCGTGACTGCACCGTATCGCTCGCTATGGGAAGTCGAGTCGCTCAATGAGAACCAGCTTGTGGCCGTCGGCGACCGTGAACCAATTTATCGCGTGGGTCCGGACGGCATTGCCTACTTACGACTGGAGCCGACCACGACGACCGGCGAGGCCATTGTCCGACTGAAATTCGGCGCCGATCGCGTGCAGGAACTGCGCGCTTGGATCGAGCCGGCGCCGCGCGACTGGATCCTGGTCGGGTTTGCCGAAGGGACGCTCGGCTACAACACGCTGAAAGACAACATGGTGACTGCGGCAGACTCGGGCTTTGAGGACGAAGCCTATAGCGACGGTCAGGTATCGTTCTTCGCCAAGGGCCAGGTGAAAGGTGACTACCTGCTGACCCTGGCCTTCAAAAGCGACACCGACGAAGAGGAAACCGACGGGCAGCTGTTCGGCACTGTCGATCCCGATCGCTTCTACACGCTGTATGGCGATACGACCGAGCAACGTTTCGAGGCGGCATCGCGGCGCGGCCTGTTCCTGAAGATCGAACGCCGCCAGTTCTATGCGCTGTTCGGCGATTATCACACCGGGCTCAGCGTGACAGAGTTGTCGCGTTACGATCGCAGCCTGAACGGCCTGAAATCCGAATACCACGGCGACCGCTTCGCGTATAACGCGTTCGCAAGCGATACCGACAAAGCCTTTGTCCGCGACGAAATTAATGGCGATGGAACATCCGGACTGTATTACCTTTCATCCAGTCCGATCGTAATCAACAGTGACAAGATCGAACTGCAGACCCGCGATCGCTTCCGCAGCGAAGTTATTCTGGAGACGCGGTCGCTATCGCAGCACCTCGATTACAGTATCGATTACAACACCGGCGCAATTCTTATGAAACGCCCGGTAGCGAGCCGCGACGAAAATTTCAACCCGATCTATATCGTCGCCAATTACGAGACGCCGCAAACGACGGGCGAAAATATCAGCGCCGGCGGCCGTGGCTCATGGACCACGGACGATAACCGCGTCGAGGTCGGCGCATCAATTATTCACCAGGGCACCGACGGCGATTCCGCCGATCTGCTTGGCGCGGATCTGCGCGTTGCGTTGAACGAGCAAACCGAGCTTCGCGCCGAAGTCGCTTCGACGGACAATGACCTGACCGGCAGCAACAACGCTATGCTCGCATCGCTCGATCACCAGAGTGAGAAGATCGACGCGCGCGTCTGGTTCCAGGAAATGGAAACGGGATTCGGCCTTGGTCAGCAGAATCGCTCTGAAACCGGTATGCGAAAGTATGGCGTCGATGGCCGCTATGCATGGACAGACCACCTCAGCCTGGTCGCTAGTGCATTCCGCAATGAAAACCTGGTCGACGATGCGAGCCAGGACGTGCTGGATGCGAAGTTCCTATACCAGAACGGTAACCGCAATGTTGCCGCGGGCCTGATTGCAGCGCGCGACGAACACAACACGGGCGAAACTCGTGAGTCCAATCAGCTCTCACTGTCCGGCAGCATGGGTGTGCTTGGCGACGCCCTGAAAATTCGCGGTTCCGTTGAAGCGTCAGTCAGTGGTGACAGCGCCTCGACCAATTACCCTGACCGCGCACTGCTCGGCATGGATTACCGCCTGACCGATGCCGTGAACATATTCGCCGAGATAGAGTCCGCCCGTGGTGCCGATTGGGACGGAGTTACGACCCGGGTAGGCGTGAAGACGCAACCATGGCAGAGCGCACAACTCAATTCTGGTGTGAATCACGAGATGACGGAATTCGGGCCACGCAACTTCGCCACTGTCGGTCTGACCCAGGGTTGGCAGATGAATGAACAGTGGTACTTCGACTTCGGCCTCGATCAGTCACGCACGATTGGCGACGAGCCGCCCCGGGTGAACCCTGACGCTGCCCCGGCGTCTGGCAGCATTGTCGGCGGCGACTTCATTGCCACTTTTGTCGGCGCCTTGTACCGCTCAGAATTTTGGACCTTTACGTCGCGCGCCGAGTATCGCGACAGCGACACCGATAAACGCATCAACCTGATTGGCGGTTTTTATCGTGAGCAGGTTCAGGGCCACGGTTTCTCGGCAAATCTGCAATGGCAGGACAGTGATCTCGACATCGGCGGCGCAACGACGCTCGGCAACCTCCGGCTTGGATGGTCGTGGCGGCCAGCCGACAGCGAATGGATTGTGTACGACCGGATTGACCTGATTTACACGTCCAATGAGACTGCGCTGGACAACCTTGAGTCATGGAAGCTGGTCAACAACCTGAATGCCAACTGGATGATCAATCGCAACACTCAGCTGGAACTGCAGTACGGTGCAAAGTATGCCCGCAGCCTCGTCGGCAACGATTCATACACGGGTTACACCGATGTCATCGGCGCAGGAATGCGGCGTGATCTCAACAAGCGCTGGGATATCGGCGTCCACGCGGACATGTTGCACTCCTGGGCATCGGATGTGTCGACTTTCGGCTGGGGAGTGGATGTGGGTGTTACCGTGTTCGACAATGTATGGATCAGCCTGGGATACAACTTTGCCGGATTCAGGGATGATGATTTTTCGGGCTCGAACTACACGGCGCAGGGCTTATTCGTCACCTTCCGCATCAAGGCGGACCAGGACACGTTCCGGGATCTGGCAACCGACGGCAAGCTGCCATGGGGAGGCAAAGATGACTGAGCCTCGCAAACTTACTGTTGCGCCACTGTCTCATCTTTGGGCTCGGCTGACGCTCTCTTGTGTCCTCGCCCTGAGCGTCGTGTTTCCGGCGGCCGTCAATGCGTTTGAGCTTGGCCAGCGACAGGAAATTGTCTTTGTGGACAGTGCGTTGTCCGACCGTGAGGCTCTGCTGCGCGCGCTCGACCTCGGTGACAGCAGCCGCGACATCGAGGTGATCTGGCTCGATCCGTCGAGCGACGGTGTGGCGCAAATCAGCACTGCCCTCGCAAAGCGGACCGGCATCGACGCACTGCATATCTTCTCACACGGCGAGGAGGGCGGCTTCACGATCGGCACGACCTTTGTCGACGAGCGCGAAGCGCGTCGCCAAGCGACCGAACTCGAGGGCTGGCGGGCATCGCTGCGACCCGGGGCTGACTTGCTGATCTATGGATGCCGGACCGCTCGCGGTTCGAACGGCGAGCGTTTCTTGCAAACCCTGGCCGACCTGACCGGCGCCGATGTGGCGGGCAGTGAACACCTCGTTGGCAGCACACAGTCCGGTGGCGAGTGGGCACTAGGGGTCCGCGCCGGCCAGATCGAAACACGCGAGGCCGTCAGCGCGGCAGGCCGCGAGGCCTGGCCGGGGCTGCTCGCGTTGCTCGGATATGACTCGTTCAGCTACCCGACGGGCTCGCTCGATGCCAGGAGCGGCGGAACCGGCTGGTTGGACGCTTGGGCCTTCGCAGGCGCCGGCAGCATCGATGTGGTCGCGACCGGTCTGACGCATCCCGGCGGAGGATTGGTCACGGCCGGCGGCGCTGTTCAGGGAAACGTCAGTGGTGCTATTCCTCTACCCGGGCAGGCCGTCCGCAACCTGTCCAGCAGTTATGGTGCGGTAACGGAGACCATTTGGGTCAGCTTTCTGGTCGAACCTCAGGACATGGCGGCCTTGAGTTACATGGGCATTACGATTGGCAACGCCCTCGCTGATCCGAATACCCCTGACATTACTCGATTGTTTGTCGGCTACCGCGGCACGGACTTCAACATGAACAGCTGGGGTCACGGCACTGACAACGTCGTCGTTCCCGGAGCGCTGTCGGGCCAAACGGCATTCCTGGTGTTGAAGCTCGACATCAACGAAGTGGCAGGCTTCGAAGTCGCCACTTTGTACGTGAATCCGACCGTCGGGCTGGCGGCTCCCGACGTGGCTCCGAGTGCCCCGAAGGCCGATCTCGACTTGGGGACATTCAGCACCATAAGCATTGGCACGGGTCATGATTCGTTTGGTTCCAACGCGGCCCTGGTTGACGAGATCCGGATCGGTAACAGCTACGCGGACGTCGCGTCCGGACCCCCACCTACGGCCACAATCTCCGGGACGGTTTACACCGACGAGGGGACCACCAACGCCGGCGCCGGGCAAACGGTCCGGCTCCTCGTGAATGGCGTCAGCGTCGGCAACGACGTGACCGATGCGAGCGGTGCCTACTCGATCACGGCGGCGGTGAATCCGGGGGACGCCATCCTCGTGTACCTCGACCAGGAGGCGATCGACGGGACCGCGGTGACGGTCTCCGACGGTGCCAATCTCGCCGGCCTGGATATCTACGACGACTACGTCATTACCCGCCACGACAACGGCGGCGCGCTCGCCAACGCCGACATGGACACCGCCCTCGGCAACTACGGCGACCCCGAGATCCATTACACGGTTACGGCGGGGGCACTGACCGTTGACACCTTGAATAAGCTCTACGTGCCCGCCGGGCACACCTTCGCCCCCGGCGCGGATGTGACCGCCGATTTCATCAAGATCGTCGGCACGATCGATGCTGGCGCCAACACTTTCAGCATAGGGCAATACTGGGACGCCGCTTCCGGCACCTTCAATGCCGGCACTTCGACGGTCACGTTTGTCGGCAACGCGATTAGCACCTTTATCCCGGGTGGGTCGACCTACGGCAGTCTCGAGATCAACAAAAGCAGTAACAACAGGGTCGTTACTGTCTCCTCGTCCTCACTGACACTGGCCCCTGCGAGTTCGCTTGCGATCACGACCGGCATCTTCGATTTGGCGGGAAACAACCTCGATATCGGAGCCGGCAGCAGCTTTTCCAATGACGGAATCCTCACGCTCCAAGGTGGCGAGACCGTTACAAACCTGGTCAACGACACCGACTCGGGATCGGTAATTTACAACGGCGGTTCGAGTTACACGGGGCTCGCCGCTGGCGACAACTATTACCATCTGACATTCGAAAACGCCGCAGGAACCTGGACTCTCGATAACAACCTGGATGTCAATTCGAATCTCAATGTAACTGACGGCACGCTTGACGTGTCTGCATCGGACTATTCCATCAACGTGGCGGGAGATTTCACCAAGGATGCTGAGGCGAATTTCGTGCCGCGAAGCGGTACGGTAACCCTGGACGGTTCAAACCAGCGTATCAGCGGCAACCCAACATTCTTCAATCTGGTAAAAACCGTTGCTTCTCCCGACACACTGACGTTCACCGCAGGTCAAACCACGATCGTCAACGGCACGGCGACACTGCAGGGCGCTTCGGGGGCGCTTCTCTCACTGCGCTCTTCTATACCGGGGTCTTCCTTCTTGTTCACTTTGGGCGCCGGCGCCACAAAGGACATCAGCTTCGTGGACGTTCAGGACTCCGACGCGTCGGAGTCGGACGCGGCGCTGACGCCGATCGATCCCGCCAACTCCGTGAACAGCGGCAACACGGTCGCCTGGTTCAGCCCGACCATCACCCTCAGCAAGAGCGCCGACGTCGCCACGGCAAAACCCGGCGACGCCATCACTTATACATTAACCTACGGCAACAGCAGCGTCGGTGACGCCACCAACCTCGTCATCACCGACACGATTCCGGCCAATACCACGCTGGTCCCCGCCAGCATTACCGGCGGCGGCACCGAGAGCGGCGGCGTCATTACCTGGAATCTCGGGCCGCTGGCGGCCGGGCAGGTTAATCGAACCGCCGACTTCGCCGTCACGGTCGACGCCGGTGTATTGGCGGGGGTTGTCATCGACAACAACGCGACCGCAAATTTTGATGATTCGGGCGGTACACCGCAGACACCCGTCACATCCAACACCGCTAACGTAAACGTAGCCCAGGCGGGTGGGGTCTCAGTGCAACCGGACCAGAGCGGAAACGTAGGTTCGGCGACCGGGAACCAATTGAGTTACACGTTCACGGTGACCAACACCGGAAATGGCAACGACCACTTCGATCTGGGCATACTGAAAAGCGGTCCGGACTTCTGGATCGGGGAACTCTACGATGCGACGGGTACTGTCCTGATGGCCCAGGACGCCGATGCCGATGGCATCTGGGATTTTGTCAACCCGGCCGTTGACTTCGATGCGGACGGCCAGCCCGATACCGGGACCATGGCAGCCGGTGCCACGCTGGATGTGATTCTCCGTTTGACGGTGCCCGCGGGAACGACTCCCGGCGACCGGGACGTCACCTCCCTGACCGCCACCTCCAATTTTGACGACGGGTTTGGTTTGGCGACCGCGACTTCCGTTGCGGTATCAGGTGCCGACACACCTGAAATTTCATTTACAAAAAGCGATACGCCCGACCCGGTGCTGTCGAACGACAAGCTGTCCTACGCGCTTACCTATGAAAACACGGGAACCAAGATAGCTACCGGAGTCGTTATAGTGGACAGCATTCCGGCAGGCGCTGCATATGTTAGTAGCAGCGCCTTTGGCGAGACCGGCGTAGCCATCGAGTTCTCCACCAACAACCGTGCGACGTGGGGCGCCGAGCCCGCTGATCCCACCACGGTCACTGATATCCGCTGGATAGTGGGCAACCTCAACAAGACTCGCGATGCACAAGTGGCGAGTTTCGATGTTCAACCTGATATCGCTCTGCCGGATGGCAGTATCCTGGTTAACACCGCCACGCTTAGTAGTAATGAATTACCCGATATCACAGTAACGGCGTCCACTACCGTCCGCTCGGCTGTCGCATTTACCAACAGCACCAAAACGGTAGCGCCCACACTGACAAGTCCGGGTGCTACGCTGCTCTACACAATTTTTGTGACCAACAGCGGGGCCGCGGCGGGAACGAACGTTGTCGTCACCGACTTGCTACCTCTCGAAACAAGTTACGTACCAGGCTCCATTACCGGCGCAGGGGCAGATGATAGTGGAGCTCCCACCCTGACATGGAACGTGGGTGTGATCCCGGCCGGAACGACAATAGGGCCCCTGACCTATCAGGTTATTGTCAACAACCCGGTCGCAGCAAACACCTTCTCTATTCAGAACACAGCGAGTATAGATAGCAATGAGACGTTGCCCGCCAATACTACCACCGCCACAACAGTGCTCACCGCAGCACCGTTGTTTTCCGGTAGCAGCAAGACCTCCCAGGACCTGAACGCGGGACCTCTCCTGGTCGGAGATACGATCGAGTACCGCGTTGCCGTGATCAATACGGGCGACATGAACGCTTCGGGCGTGGTGGTAACGGATACGGTTCCGGCCGATACCGCCTATGTCCCGGGTTCCATCGCCGGGCTCGGTGCCGACGATTCTGCAGCGCCGAACCTGACCTGGAATATCGGCAATCTTGCGGTGGGAGTTCCATCGGTTGTCACCTTCCGCGTGACCGTCAACGGCGGAGTCCCGATCGGGACCCAGATAAGCAACCTGGCACAGATAGCAAGCGATCAAACTGCTGCGGTGTCCACGCCGCCGGTTGTCAACACGGTCGGTGGCGGCACGACAGGCTCTGTTCAGAGCACCAGCCCCATTGTGCCGGGCGCGAGTGTGCTGATCAGGATCACGGATGCCGATCTGGATACCGACATTGCAACGCAGCAAAGTTTCTCCGAAACGACGACGAATACCGTAACCGGAGAGACGGAATTATTGGTGTACACGGAAACCGGACCGAATACCGGCACGTTCGAAGCGACGGTATTGACCGTCTTCGGCGTCACTGCCGGCACCATTGATGATGGAGTTTTCAATGTCCAGGCAGGTGATACGTTGGAAACCACCTATGACGATGTGCTGACTAGTTCGGGAGCACCGGGAAGCGCGACGGCAACGAC
>Ga0224512_10000920_pt1 | contig 29673 bp, 26 predicted proteins | sample SF_May12_sed_USG_4_FD_169103 | JGI IMG/M metagenome (GOLD analysis project Ga0224512, IMG submission 169103) | Sediment microbial communities from San Francisco Bay, California, United States - SF_May12_sed_USGS_13 | ecosystem: Environmental > Aquatic > Marine > Sediment | place: USA... | reverse complement strand
TGCGCGATTCCCAGGTGTCGATATTCGGCAGATCGATGCCCTGACGCGCCGTTGCGCAGGCCCCCAACAGGCCCAGGCTCACCAGCAGCCAGGCATTGCGGAGCGCCCGGCCGTCAGGGCGAATCAGGAAAGAATCGAGTGCGAACATTGTCAAGAAGCGGGCTATCGGGGCTCTTCACGAGCGCTGCGTCCAGCAGTTCCTGCGCGTCTGCCCTGCGGTCAAGGGCAACCAGCACTTCAACGAGGTGAGCGGCGATCTCATGGTCATCGAAGCCGTCATAAGCGCGCTGCAATTCGACGAGCGCCTCGTCGAGGCGACCCAGCTTGTAAAGTACCCAGCCGAGGCTGTCGATGATTGCCGGACTGTCCGGATCGAGCTTGATGGCTTTTTGAATGAGCTTCTCGGCCTCCGCGAAGCGGTCCGTACGATCGGCAAGCGTGTAGCCATAAGCATTCAACGACAGCGCGCTTTTCGGCCATCGCTTGACCGCGACCGCGTAAGCAGCGAGAGCATCGTCCACTCTCCCCATGCGCAGCAACACCTCCGCCCGGCTCAATGCCGTGCCCTCATCATCGGGGCGGAATTCGATGGCCCGATCGTAGAACTCGAGCGATCGTTCGTAATCTTCCAGCGAGGCGAACAACTGCGCTTTCGCCACGATCATGTCGATGGCATGCGACGGCGATTTCTCCGCAAACTCGTCCAGCAACTCTACTGCCCCGTCGACATCGTCATTCTGGAACGCGAGCAGCGCGCTCGCACGACGCTGCGAAGCAACGGCATTGGCGCCATAGCTCACTTCGCGATACAGCGAGATCGCCCGGTTGAATTCTTCGCGAAAGTCGGCAATTCGCGCGAGATAATACAAAGCATCCATTCGGTACTGGCCGGATGCCAGCAGATCCTGAAAGTCATCCCAGGCCGCGTCCAGGCGCTCCTGTCGAAAGTTGATGATCGCCATCAGGCGAAGTGCGTCGGCGCGCCCGGACTGCTCCAGTAATACCTGGTTCACCTGGCTCAGCGCATCGTCATCGCGTCCCGACATCATATACATGATGGCCAGTTCCATGCGGGCATCGGGATTCGGGTCCGGATCGTCGCCAATGATACGCGCCGTGTATTCGATGGCCTCGTCGGCATCGCCTTGAATCAGCAGCGCGCGGGCGTACAGAAGTTTTGGCTTGACGTTGCCAGGGTCCAGCTCGCTCGACCGCAACGCGCGCTGCATCGCGTGCTCGGTATCACCCGCCTCGAGCGCCAGCGCGGCCGCCGCATAGTGCGCCAGCGACGAATTTTTGTAGGGGTTCGCCAACGCGCGCATGAGCTTGTCGGCATCCTGCGGATTGCCTTCTTCCGACAAATAAGGAACCAGCGAGACGAGGCGATGCCCCGGTGAGTCTTCACCTTTTTCTACCAGGATGTGGAACTGGCGACGTGCGTTGCGCAGGTCGCTGCTACGGAAGTAGCTCTGTGCGAGATAGGTCCGCGCCTCGTCGCTCGCCGGGTCCAGCGTGACCCAGCGTTTCGCCGCTTTCAGCGCCTCGTCATTGAATCGGTACGCAAAAGCAACCGTCGTCGCCTTACGCGCGATTTCGGCGCTTCTGCTGATCTCGGCCGCCTTGCGGTATTCGACCGTCGCTTTGAGGTAGTCCTTGCGCTGCAGGGCCATCTCGGCCTGCAGGATATGGGCACTGGCATCCGAGGCTTTGGCCTCGTCCGCGATCGCAGGGGGGGGTGTGAAGGCGAACAGCAATATCAGCGCTGTCGCTGACGGCCATCGTCGAAGTTCATGCATAAATATGTCGTCCGTTTATTACACAGACAAGGAACTCGCGGTTCAGTTCGCTTATCATACGCACTTCGCAATCCTTGAGTGCCATATCGGCGCCAACAGTAACGTTATGCCGCTGCAAATACTCGGCCTGAACCATAACACGGCATCTGTCGAAATACGCGAGCGAGTCGTCTATTCCGGCGACGACGTGCCGAGCGCGTTGCAGCGCCTGATCACGCTCGAGGGCGTCGACGAAGCCGTGCTGCTGTCGACCTGCAATCGCACCGAGTTTTACGTGATGACGAATGACGATGGCCGTGAACGCCTGCGATCCTGGTTGCAGGACGATCGCAAACTCGATCCGCTGTGCTGCGACACCTTGTTCACGCTGCAGGAAGATGACGCAATTCGGCATATATTCCGCGTCGCCTGCGGGCTGGATTCGATGGTGCTGGGTGAACCGCAAATCCTGGGTCAGCTCAAGGATGCGTTTCGACAGGCGCAGCAGGCGAAGTCGCTTGGCCCGAAGCTGAGCCTGCTGTTTCAGCACACGTTCGCCGTCGCAAAGAAAATCCGTACCGACACCGAGATCGGCGCGAGCCCGGTATCGGTGGCCTCGGCCGCCGTTAATCTCGCTAACCAGTTCTTCGCCGGCTTCAGGAAGCATACGGCCCTTTTGGTCGGCGCCGGCGCAACGATCGAACTGGTAGCCAAGCATCTTCATAAACGGCAGATCGGCAGGCTGTTCGTCGCCAACCGCAGCGTGAACAGAGCCCGCGAGCTGGCGCGTCCGTTTGGCGGCTTTGCGCTGCCGCTCTCGGAAATCGAGGGAACCTTGCCGGAAGCCGACATACTGATCACTTCGACCGCTGCCTCGGAACCCATAATCAAGCTCGAACAGATGAAAGCAGCCATCAAGGCACGCAAGCGCAAACCGATCTTCGCCGTCGATATCGCGGTACCGCGGGACATCGAAGCCGGTGTTGCCGAACTCAACGATGTCTACCTGTACACGATCGACGACCTCGACAAGGTCATTCTCGAAGGCCAAGGCAATCGCGAGGCCGCGGCCATCGAAGCGCATCAACTGCTCGATGAGGAGATTGTTCGCTACATTAATATCGAACGTTCAAAGGAAGTCGTGCCCGTCATCGCGGCACTAAGGGACAAGACCGAGTCGCTTCGCAGCGAGGTGAATGCGCAGGCACGGCGGCGACTTGCCCGCGGCGAATCCGCCGAAGATGCAATTGAATTTGCCACCGCGGCACTCATGAAAAAAGTTCTGCACAGTCCGAGCGTTAGGCTGCGCAAGGCCGGTGAATCATCGGATCAGGACCTGATTGATGCCGCGCGCGAGCTGTTCGGTATCAGGAAAGACAGCTGAGCGGGGCGCGACGTGAAAGAATCCATACGCCTCAAACTGGAATCCGTGAAGGAGCGATTCGAGGAGATCGCGGGCCTGCTCGCCGATGCGGATGTGATCGCAGACCAGGACCAGTTTCGCAATTTGTCGAAAGAGTATTCGCGTGTCGAACCCGTGGTGCAGTCTTTCCAGGCTTATGAGGCCCTGCTCGATGACATCGCCTCGGCCGAGGAGATGACCCACGATGCCGATCCTGAAATTCGCGAGATGGGTCACGAAGAGCTCAAAGGCCTGGCGGAGCGCCGCGAGATCTTGCTGGCCGAGCTGCAGAAATCCCTGATCCCGGCGGACCCGCACGACGACAGCAACGTCTTTCTCGAGATCCGTGCGGGAACGGGCGGCGACGAAGCCGCGATCTTTGCCGGCGATCTGTTTCGCATGTATTCGAAATACGCCGAGTCCGTGGGCTGGTCAATCGAGGTACTGTCGGCGCGCGAAGGCGAGCACGGCGGCTACAAGGAGATTATCAGTCGTGTCACCGGACGCAGTATTTACGCGAAACTCAAGTTCGAATCGGGCGCTCATCGCGTGCAGCGTGTCCCGACGACGGAATCACAGGGACGCATCCATACGTCGGCCTGCACGGTTGCGGTGCTGCCTGAGCCGGATGAGGTCGAAGCCGTGGAAGTCAATTCGGCGGACCTGCGAATCGACACCTACCGGGCTTCCGGCGCCGGCGGTCAGCACGTCAACAAGACCGATTCCGCGGTGCGCCTCACGCACCTGCCGTCCGGCATAGTCGTTGAATGCCAGGACGAACGTTCGCAGCACAAGAACCGGGCACGCGCGATGTCGCTGCTGCAGGCGCGCCTGCTCGACGCGCAGGTCGCAGAACAGGAAACCGAGCAGGCGGAAAAGCGCCGACTGCTGGTAGGCTCTGGTGACCGAAGCGAGCGCATCAGGACCTACAACTTCCCGCAGGGCCGCGTAACCGATCACCGCATCAATCTCACGCTGTATAAACTCGATGAGATCATGGAAGGCGGCCTCCAGCAGATCATCGAGCCGCTGATCAACGAGTACCAGGCCGACCAGCTCGCGGCGCTGTCATGAATTCGGGGTCGACCCTCGTTATGTGCTAGCCGAGCGCCTGGTCGAGGTCCGCGATCAGGTCTTCGATCGCCTCGATGCCCACCGACAGCCGTATCAGCTGATCATTGATACCGAGCTTGGCGCGCTCTCTTTCCGGCACGCTCGCGTGCGTCATGATCCCCGGGTGCTCGACCAGGCTCTCGACACCGCCAAGGCTCTCTGCCAGTGCGAACACTTCGCAACGCTCGAGAAAACGACGTGCATCCGCGAGATCACCCTTAATAAAGAAGGTGACGATACCGCCGAAACCGTCCATCTGCCGGCGCGCGATTTCATGCTCGGGGTGAGACGGCAGGCCCGGGTACAGGACGCTGGCCACACGGGCGTCCTCCTCCAGCCATTCGGCGATGCGCATGGCGCTTTCGCAGTGACGCTGCATGCGCACGTCGAGTGTCTTCACACCGCGTAACGCGAGAAAGCTGTCGAAAGGGCCCGCAACGGAGCCGATAGAGTTTTGCAAATACCCGAGCTGCTCCGCAAGCACCGTGTCGGCGGTAACAACAATGCCGCCCACCATGTCGGAATGACCGTTGATGAACTTGGTCGCCGAGTGCATGACAATATGGGCGCCGAGCTCCAGCGGTCGCTGCAGGTAGGGCGTTGCAAAGGTGTTGTCCACGACGACAATCGCCCCCTGCTTCCTGGCAAGAGCTGCAATGGCCTCGATGTCGACGACCTTCAACAAGGGATTGGTTGGCGTTTCGATCCAGACCATGCGCGTGTTGCCCTGGAACTGGTTCGTCACCTCGTCCAGGTTCGTAAGATCGACATAACTGAAGTCAAGCCCGGCACTGCGGGTCCGCACGCCCGTGAACAGGCGACGCGTGCCGCCATACAGGTCGTCCATCGCGATGACGTGGCTGCCGCTGTCGATCAGCTCGAGTATCGTGGCCGTCGCGGCCATGCCCGAAGCAAATGCAAAACCGTGCGAGCCGGATTCGAGGTCCGCGATACAGCGTTCGTACGCCATGCGCGTCGGGTTCTGGGTTCGCGAATATTCATACCCCTGATGCACGCCGGGACTTGACTGCACGTAGGTCGACGTCGCGTAGATCGGCTGCATGATCGCGCCCGTACTCGGGTCCGGCGCCTGCCCCGCATGAATCGCACGCGTGGCGAACGCGCGTTTCTTGTCTTTTCCGCTCATTTGCTGATCCTCAGATCTGGCGGCGAAGATAGTTGAGTACGTCTGACCGTGTAATCAGGCCGACGAATTCTTCACCATCCATGATGGCCGCATACGGCTGTACGCGCAGCATCGCGACCAGGTTGTTCATGCTTTCGGTCCTGTCCAGTTTGATAAACGCAGACTCCATCGCGTCCTCGACATTGGCGTTCATTAGCTCCGGTTTGCCGTACACGAACTGGATGATTGCGTCTTCGGTGACGACGCCGACAAGATTACCGTCGTCCATGACCGGCAGCTGCGAGAAACCCGCATTGCGCAGACGATTGTGAGCCGTCGTCAGTACGTCGGTGCGCCCGACCGTGATCGTTGCATGCTCTTTATGAGGCCGCCCGACGAGGTCACGCAAATCGCCGAACTGCTCGCGCTCGATAAATCCCTGGTCTTCCATCCAGAAGTCGTTGAAGAGCTTTGACAGGTATTTGTTGCCCGTATCACAGGCAAAAGTCACAACGGTTTTCCGTTCGGTTTGCTCGCGGCAATATCTCAGTGCGGCGCACAACAGTGTTCCTGACGACGATCCGGCGAGCACGCCCTCTTTCCTCAGCAGCTCACGGGCCGCTGCAAACGAATCCGCGTCCGTAATCGCGTAGGCTTTTGCAACCTGGCTGAAGTTGGCAATGGACGGGATGAAGTCTTCGCCAATTCCCTCGACGAGCCAGCTGCCTTTTTCGCCCAGTTCGCCCGTGTTGATGTAGTCCGCAAGGACAGAACCAACCGGATCGGCCAGGATCAGGTCTACGTGGGGCGCGTTTTCCTGCAGATACCTGCCGATACCGCTGACTGTTCCACTGGAGCCGACGCCAAGCACAATGGCATCGAGATCGCCGCCCATTTGCTCGACAATCTCCGGCGCGGTGGTTTGTTCGTGTGCCAGTGGATTATCGGGATTGCCAAACTGGTTGATGAAGTAAGCGCCCCGTTCATCGGCGATGTGTTTGCCCAGGTCCTGGTAGTACTCGGGATGCCCGCGGCCGACATCCGAACGGGTAAGCACGACTTCAGCGCCCATGGCCCGCAGATTAAAGATCTTTTCCTGGCTCATTTTGTCGGGCAACACGAGTATCAGCTGATAGCCCTTTTGCGCGGCGACCAGAGCGAGGCCCAGCCCGGTATTGCCTGCCGTTGCTTCGACAATCGTGTCACCGGGCTTGATATCGCCGCGCTTCTCGGCCTCGGCGATCATCGAAATGCCGATACGATCCTTGATTGAACCGCCCGGGTTCATGAGCTCGAGCTTGAGAAACAGGCGGCACGGCCCGGTATCAATGTGCGTTACCTCGAGCATTGGCGTCTTGCCAACCATGTCGAGAATATCGGAATACACGTTCATGGAGACATCGGTTACATTGGAAATCAGTCGCGAGTGTACGCGATAGCACCGGATCAGCACTACCCATGAGCAAGGAAGAAGACAGGCGCATCGACGCTGTACTCGACGATGCGGTGACGCGACTGGCCTCTGCCAGTGATTCGCCGCGGCTCGATGCCGAGCTGCTGCTGTGCCACAGCATTGATCTGCCGCGCAGCTACCTGTTTGCACACCCCGAGGATACCCTCGATGAGAAAACATTCAGTCGCTTCGATGCACTGCTGCGGCGACGACTCCGTGGTGAGCCCATGGCGTACATCACGGGCACCAAGGAATTCTGGTCTCGCGAACTGCTGGTGAGTCCTGCGACCCTGGTGCCCCGACCCGAGACGGAGCTGCTGGTGGACCTCGCGCTTCGGGAGATTCCGCGTAAAGCCGAGTGGCAGATCCTGGACCTGGGCACAGGCAGCGGCGCGATTGCGATAGCGCTCGCCGCTGAGCGAATGATGTGCGAAATAACCGCGGTCGATATCAGCGACACGGCGCTGGCCATCGCGCGTGAGAATGCCCGGCAGCATTCGCTGGTCAATATCACGTTCGCGCAAGGCAGCTGGGCCGACCCAGTTCGCGGCAGGCGGTTCGATCTCATTGTGTCCAATCCGCCTTACGTCCGGACCGGCGACGCGGCGCTTGCAGAGCTGCGGCACGAACCGGTCGAGGCGCTGGCCGCGGGCGCTGACGGGCTTGACGCTATTCGTGCGCTTGCGGCCGATTGCGGCCAGATTCTGAGGCGTGGCGGCGCCCTGCTGATCGAACACGGGGCTGACCAGTACGATGACGTTGCAGCGATTCTGGCAGCCAGCGGCTGGACGGATATCTCGAACTACAAGGACTTTGCGGGGCACCCGCGCGTGACAGCAGCGCGTCAGGGTGATAAATAACGGCGCTCCCCTAATTTATGCGAGACGACATGATTACGATCAAAACGAATCACGGCGATATCAACGTCGAATTATTTGACGACAAAGCCCCGCTCTCCTGCGAGAATTTCCGGCAGTACGTCAGAGACGGCCACTTCGCCGGTACCATATTTCACCGCGTGATCCCGAACTTCATGATTCAGGGCGGCGGCATGGACGAGAGCATGAACAGCAAGCCGACCCGCGACCCGATCAAGAATGAAGCTGACAACGGCAAATCAAATGAGCGCGGCACGCTGGCAATGGCGCGCACGGGCGTGGTTGACAGCGCGACGTCACAGTTTTTTATCAATCTCCGAAACAATGATTTCCTCAATCACGGCACGCGGGATTTCGGCTACGCCGTTTTTGGCCAGGTTACTGACGGTATGGACGTCGTCGATGCCATTGCTTCGGTTCCAACCGGCAGTCGTGGCGGTCATTCCGATGTGCCGGTCGAAGCCGTGACGATCCTCGAAATGACGATTGCGGACTGAACCCGCGACGCGGCGACTCTCTGCCATGTTCAGGAAAAGCATCACTTTAATTGGACTGCTTCAGGCGGCCGCAATTGTCACGGTGCTATTTTCCGTCGTAACGAGCTTCGACTTCGTGCACCGCAATATCGAGCTGTACTCGCACTTCAGGCCACAGTACTTTGCCGCGTCGCTCGCGCTACTGGTCATATTCACGGCCCTGCAGAACCCGCTGTATGCGGCCCTGCTGCTCTTTACCACGGCGTACAACGCGACCCACGTGCTGCCCTGGTACTTTGGCGGGACCCGGGTCGAAAGCGACAGTACCGTCAAGCTCCTGCACGCCAACGTGTTTTCGGGCAACGACGAGTATGAAAAATTGTTCAAACTCATCGACGTAGAACGACCCGACGTGATCTTTCTGCAGGAAATTTCCAAGGCATGGCAGGATGCCACAATTAGACTGCATGAAGATTACCCCTACCGCTACGTCGAGGCGAGAGAAGGCAATTTCGGCATCGCCATGTTTTCTCGCGTCGCGCCCGACTCGGTCATGCACGTCGACAGTCCGCCCCTGGATAACCCGACGATCGTAGCCACGATGACCGTCAATGGCGAATCGCTCACGCTAATCAATACGCATCCCACCGTGCCCGTGTCCCAATCGCAGTACGAGGCGCGCAACGAACAGCTCAGGAGTATTGCAGCCCTGGCAAATCAGGCGCCGGGTGCCGTGGTTCTGACCGGCGACTTGAACGCCAGTGTGTGGTCTTCAAATTACCGCAAGCTGGAGGCAAGCACCGGGCTCAGAAACACACGCCGCGGTTTCGGCATCCTGCCGACATGGCCGACGTTCATGCCGTTCGCGATGATACCGATTGACCATGCACTTGTGTCCGATGGCATTGGCGTCGTAGAAACAAGGACGGGCGCGCACATCGGGTCCGATCACTTGCCGCTGATTGTGGAACTTGCAGTCGGCAGGTAATTCGCCTGATCCCTAAGCCGTACCCTTCTTCCTGCGCGACTTGTCAGCGTACATTCGCTCATCGGCCTCTCGCAGCAGGTCATCAATGTCATCATGACGGTCGGGATCGAAGCGGGCCCGGCCAACGCTCCAGCCCAGGTGCTCGCTGAAGTTCGACGCGACGTCTTTGGCGCGCTTCTGCATGCGCTTCAACGCTCTGTCCGAAAAAGCCTGCTGGCCGGCCATCAGGACGACAAACTCGTCTCCACCCAGGCGGGCAACAACGTCAGAATTTCGAAAACTCTTGAGCAGCAGCTTGGCGAAAGCCTGCAATGCCTCGTCGCCGGCTTCATGCCCGAATTTATCGTTCAGTGCTTTAAAGCCGTCGAGGTCAAAAAACAGCACTTCAACCTCGAGGTTATTGCGCTTGCAAAGCGGCAGCAGATGATGAGCAACCTGTTGAAAGCCTCGCCGGTTCGCTACCTTGGTCAGCTCATCGACGTTGATCTCTGCCGCGGAGGCCAGTTCGTCGTCCACCAGCGCCGCGAAATCCTTGAGTGTGGCCACGTCCTTTGCCGAAAAAGAGCGCGGCTTGTCGTCGACCAGGCAGAGCGTACCAATGCGATTGCCCTCGCGTGAATGCACGGGATAGCCGGCGTAAAAACGCACGTTGGGGTCGCCTGTAACGAGTGGATTATCGGCGAAGCGCGGATCGGTGTGTGCATCCTCGATGACGAAAGCCCGCTCCTCGAGGATCGCGTGGCCACAGAAGGAGACCGCTCTCGGCGTCTCGCAGGCGTCGAGCCCCTGGCGGGACTTGAACCACTGGCGATCCGAATCGACGAGACTCACCAGGCAGATATTGACGTCGAAAATCCGTTTCGCCATTCGCGTTACCCGGTCAAAACGCTCCTCCGGGGCGGTGTCCATGATGCGCAGCGAATGGAGACTGAGCAGGCGAACGGTTTCGTCAAGTGGAACGGGTGGTTCTTGCATGCGCTTCTTCCCTGCTGGCGAAACTGACAGCTTAGGTTAGCGGATGCCCGAGTCTAACAAAAGTACCGGCGTCCGCCTGTCATAAATGTTAACAATCAGCGCCGATTTCGCGGGAAAATGCCGTTTCCCGGCGAATTCCTCAGGCCGCGTTGGCGGCCCCCGGCTCGTACCCCAGGTTCGATGCAAGCCATTTCTCGGCCTCGGTGACGCTGATACCCTGTCGCTCGGCATAGGACTCCAGCTGGTCGCGGCCAATCTTGCCGACGGCAAAATATCTCGAATCGGGATGCGCGAAATAGAATCCGCTGACGGCAGCCGTCGGGTACATCGCGTAGGTCTCGGTCAGCTTGAGGCCTATACTTGCTTCAACGTCCAGCAGCTGCCAGAGCTTGCCCTTCTCCGTGTGATCGGGACACGCCGGATAGCCTGGCGCAGGCCGGATACCGCGGTATTTTTCCCTGATCAAGTCTTCGTTCGTCAGTCGTTCATCGCTCGCATACCCCCAAAACTCACGGCGAGTGCGCGCGTGCATGTACTCGGCCATCGCCTCCACCAGCCGGTCAGCCAGCGCTTTCAGGACAATCGAGCTGTAGTCGTCGTGCGCTTTTTCGAAGCGGGCGACGTGCTCCTCGATGCCAATTCCGGCCGTCACCGCAAAGCCGCCGATATAGTCGGCAAGCCCGCTGCCCGACGGCGCAATGAAGTCGGCGAGGCACAACTGTGCCTGTCCCTCGACTTTCGCTCGCTGTTGCCTGAGGTGCACGAGTCGCTTCAGGGTCGTTTGTCGCTGTTCGTCCGCGTAGACCAGGATGTCATCATCGTCATGCGAATTTGCCGGAAAAAAGCCGAGTACCGCGCGCGCTTCAAGCCACTGTTCGTCGACGATCTTGTCGAGCATCCGCCTCGCATCGTCAAAAAGTGAGGTTGCCGCTTCACCGACGACCTCATCGCTGAGGATCTGGGGAAACTTGCCGTGGAATTCCCAGGCATTGAAGAACGGCATCCAGTCGATGTAGTCACGCAATACCGCGAGATCGATATTGTCGAACACACGCTTGCCTTCGAAGCTAGGCCGCGGCGGCAAATAAGTATTCCAGTCACACGCGTGCTTGCGCTCGCGCGCCTCCTTTATCGGGAGCTGGGGCGAGAGTCGTTTCTTGTTGGCGTGCTGGTCACGACGACGCGCATTGTCGTGACGCGTTTTTTCGATCAGCGCGGCACAGGTATCCGGCTCGACCAGTGCCTGCGCTACGCCGACCGATCGCGACGCGTCTTTGACGTAAATGACCGGGCCCTCGTAACGCGGTTCGATCTTGACGGCGGTGTGCGCTGGCGAGGTCGTTGCACCGCCTATCAGCAGCGGCAGTTTGTAGCCCAGTCGCTGCATCTCACTGGCCACGTGCACCATTTCATCGAGAGACGGCGTGATCAGGCCGGACAGGCCGATGATATTTGCGTTTTCGCGCTCGGCAGCTTCCAGGATCTTGTCACAGGAAACCATGACGCCAAGGTCAATGACCTCGAAATTATTGCACTGCAGGACCACGCCGACGATATTTTTGCCGATATCGTGCACATCCCCTTTTACCGTAGCGAGCACAATCTTGCCGTTCGAACTCATCTCGCCGCCTTTCTCTTCCTCGATGAACGGCACAAGGTGACCGACGGCCCTTTTCATCACGCGCGCCGACTTGACGACCTGCGGCAGGAACATCTTGCCCTCGCCGAACAGGTCGCCGACAACATTCATTCCCGCCATGAGTGGACCTTCGATGACGTCCAGCGGCCGGCCCGCCGCACATCGCGCTTCTTCCGTGTCTTCGATGATGAACTCATCGATGCCGTTGACCAGCGCGTGCTCGAGGCGTTTCTCGACGGGCGCCTCCCGCCAGGAAAGATCCTGTTTTGTCACAATCCTACCACCGGCCTGTCCCTTGTAGTTCTCGGCGACGGCAAGCAGTTTCTCGGTCCCTTCGGGATCGCGATTCAGGATGACGTCTTCGACGGCATCACGAAGATCCGAGGGCAGATCGTCGTAAATCGCCAGCTGCCCCGCGTTGACAATGCCCATGTCCATGCCGGCACGAATTGCGTGATACAGAAACACCGAGTGAATGGCCTCGCGCACGATATTGTTGCCGCGGAATGAAAACGACACGTTGCTCACACCACCGCTGATCAGAACGTGCGGCAGGGCCGCCTTGATCTGGCGCGTCGCTTCGATGAAATCGAGCCCGTAGCTCGCGTGCTCTTCGATGCCGGTCGCGACGGCGAAGATGTTGGGATCGAAAATGATATCGGCCGGATCGAACCCGACTTTTTCGGTCAGCACGGTGTACGAGCGCCTGCAGATCTCGAGTTTTCTCTCGATCGTGTCCGCCTGGCCCTGTTCATCAAACGCCATGATGATGACTGCGGCGCCATAGTCGCGGCACAGCTCAGCGTGCCGGATGAACACGTCTTCGCCTTCTTTCAGGCTGATAGAGTTGACGACCGCCTTGCCCTGCACGCACTTGAGGCCCGCTTCGATGACCGTCCACTTCGACGAATCGATCATGATGGGAAGGCGCGAAACGTCTGGCTCCGACGCGATGAGGTTCAGGAAAGTCACCATGGCTTTCTCGGAATCGAGCATGCCTTCGTCCATGTTGACGTCGATGATCTGCGCGCCGTTCTCCACCTGCTGGCGCGCAACCGCAACGGCGGCAGTGAAGTCGTCGGCCTCGATCAGGCGCCGGAATATCGCCGAGCCCGTGACATTGCATCGTTCGCCCACATTAACGAACAGGTCATCGGGCCCGATGTTGAGCGGCTCGAGTCCTGACAGCCTGGTTTTTACGGTCAGCTCCGGAACGCTGCGCGGCGCAGAACCGCTGACCGCTTTGCCCAGTGCACGTATATGGTCCGGCCGGGTACCACAACAACCGCCAACCAGGTTGACGAGCCCGCTGTTTGCGAACTCGCCAACGACCTCGGCCATTTCTTCAGGCGTCTCGTCGTATTCGCCGAACTCGTTCGGCAGCCCGGCGTTGGGGTGTGCGCTCACGCGGGTGTCCGCCACGCGCGCAAGTTCGGCGACATAGGGACGCAGCTCACTGGCACCGAGCGCGCAGTTGAGGCCGATCATGAATGGCTTGATATGACGGACCGAATTCCAGAACGCCTCGGTGGTTTGCCCGGACAACGTGCGCCCGGACGCATCGGTGATTGTCCCGGAAATCATGACAGGCAGTTCAATGCCTGTCGCACGGAAGCTGCGCCTGAGACCGACAACCGCGGCTTTCGCATTGAGCGTGTCGAAAATGGTTTCGATCATCAGGAAATCGACGCCGCCTTCGATCAGCGCATTTGCCGCAGTTTGATAGGTCTCGGCGAGCTCGTCGAACTTGATGTTGCGAAACCCCGGGTCGTTAACGTCGGGTGAGATGGATGCGGTGCGGTTCGTCGGGCCCAGCACGCCCGCAACATAGCGGGTCACGCCCGTTCTTGCTGCATGAGCGTCGGCGCACTCGCGCGCGATCCTCGCCGCGGCCGCGTTCAGTTCGGCGACCAGGGGCTCCATGCCGTAGTCGGCCATCGAAGGCGCATTCGAATTGAAGGTATTCGTTTCAATAATGTCCGCGCCCGCATCGAGAAACTGGTTGTGAATGTCCCGAATAATGTCTGGCCGCGTCAGCGATAGAAGATCGTTGTTGCCCTTCAGGTCATGGCCGAAATCGGCAAAACGCTCGCCCCTGTAATCGTCTTCGCTCAGGCCGTAGGACTGGATCATCGTGCCCATGGCGCCGTCGAGCAACAGGATGCGCTCATCGAGCGAGCGCATCAGGGCTTCTATTCGCTGTTTGCGTTCCATCGTCATTCGCTCACGCTGCCGCTCGATCCGGCCGAACACCCAGCGCATGGCATATGGCATAGGTCAGCTCGGAGCGATTCAGCGTATAGAAATGGAATTCCTTGATGCCTTCGTTTTGCAGGGCACGCACCTGTTCGATCGCAACACTGGCGGCGATCATCCGACACGTTTCTTCGTCGTCATCAAGCCCGTCGAACCGATCCCGCAACCAGTCGGGAATGCTGGCACCGCACATCCGGGCAAAACGCTCGAGCTGCGGAAACCGTGTAATTGGCAAAATGCCGGGCACGATCGACGACTCGATGCCGGCTTCGGCGCAACGATCGCGAAAGCGCAGGAACACATCGGCATCAAAGAAGAACTGCGTGATCGCCCGCGTGGCGCCCGCATCCAGCTTGCGCTTCAGATTTTCGAGATCAAACGCGGCGCTCGGTGCCTCCGGATGCACCTCGGGATAAGCCGCGACCGAGATATCGAAGTCGGCAACATTGCGCAGACCCGCAACGAGGTCGACGGCGTACGCGTAGCCGCCCGCCATCGGCGTATAAGTGCCCGAGCCTTTCGGCGCATCGCCACGCAGCGCGACAAGGTGGCGAACGCCCATATCCCAATAGTCGCGCGCGATATCATCGATCTCTCCGCGGCTCGCGCCGATACAGGTGAGATGCGGTGCGGGCGTGAGCTCCGTTTCCCGAATTATCCGTTCGACGGCCGCGTGCGTGCGCTCGCGCGTCGACCCGTCGGCACCGTAAGTCACCGAAACGAAAGACGGCTCGAGTTCCGCCAGCCGCTCGATCGACTTCCAGAGTGTCGCCTCCATCGCCTCCGTGTTCGGCGGAAAAAATTCAAATGAGACGGACGGTCTTTCCACGGCATTTGTTGTCACGGTTTCGTCTGCCATGAGTCAGGCCGCTGCGACTGAACGGCCGGATGGCGTCGCTACGGCGAGCAGCCAGTCGGGTTTTTTTTCAGGAATCGAACGGGGTTTCGCCAGCCGCATATCGGTCGATGCCGCCCATTCGGTGAACTGTTCGTTTAACTCTGCAACGCTGTTGTCCCGGATCGATGCCAGCAACAGGATACGTCCGCCACTCTTCAGCACGCGCAGTGCCTCAGCGAGCGCTATTTGCGGTTGTTCGGTGCCAGCCAGCACGTCGTCGAGAATAATCGTGTCGAATTCGGCGTCGGCAAACGGCAAGGAAAACATGTCACCCTGTCGCAACGTACAGTTGGGCAAGCCGGCGAGCAGCATTTCAGCCCGGGCGAAACGGCGCGCATCGGGATCGATATCGACGCCGACCACTCGGTGCGCGCGAGACGCCAGGAGCTTCAACAAGCGGCCCCGCCCGCAGCCGATGTCCAGAAGATCGCCAAGCGGCCGCGCAACGGTCAGCTCGACCAGCGCTTTGTGCAGCAGGCGATCATCACCCGCTTTATTCACCCGATCGTCCTGCGTGCGCAGCGTTCGCAGCCGCTCTGTGTCTTTCGCAAACTGCGGCTCGTCCGCGGGCAACAGGGCGAGCAGGCGACGACGCGCCAGCGGATCGGCGCCCTTCGTCGGCACGCGGTAGTAGACGAAATGGCCGTCACGGAATCGTTCCAGCAGGTCCGCGGCACAAAGCTGCTTCAGGTGCTGGGAAATCCGCGGCTGACTTTGGCCTGTTACCGCGGTGAGTTCCGAAACGCTGCATTCGGCCACGCCGCAGAGCGCGACCAGGCGGACCCTGATCGGGTCGGCAAGGGCTTTGAATTGCTTCAGCAGCTTGTCGGTTGATGCCTTCATATAAATATATAACGATTCTTTTATATAACTGACCGAACAGTATAACTCACTGATCCTGGCACTACCACACACTACGACCCGCTACCCACACTCGACGGGCCGCCAACAAAGCACGTCGGCCGCTTGCCTGATCTGAAGCGTGGGAGATGGGAGTGTTGGCGGATGGTTACTGAACCGAGTCCGGGCCCCGAACGACGTTGTCGACGAACAGCCGCTCGACATCTACCGCATCAAAAATCCGTCTGCGCCCGCAGTACTCGCAAATGATCTCGATACGGCCCTGCTCCGCCAGCGTCTCGCGTGCCTCCCTCTCCCCGAGCATCTTCAGCACATTCTCCGTCTTCCGGCGCGAGCAGCGGCAGCGGAAATTTACGGCGCGGTGCGAGTAGACACGTACGTCGTCTTCTGCAAAAAGGTTGCCGATAAGGTGGATGCCGGCCTCACCGTCGAAGTCTCTCAAACTCAGGGTGCCGGCCAGCAGGTGCAGCCGATTCCAGTCGTCATCGTCAATGGCCTGCCCGGGAACCTGTTGCAGCAGGATACCGCTGGCAACGTCTTCGTTTGCCACCAGTGCCATGTGACAGGGCAGCTGCACGGAGCGCAGGAAATACTGTTCGAGACTCGCCGCAAGCGAATTCCGGTCAATGTCGACGATTCCCTGGTAAGGACGTTCGCCGGCATCGACCGTTACCGCGCAGTGACCTTTTTCGATCAGGCCGGCGAACTCCTTGGCAGCCTTGCCGGGCTTGGCCGATGCCATGCCGCGGAGATCGAGTTCGCTCGTGCACTGCATGACGAGCATTCGCAGTATGCCGCTACCCTGAATCTGCAGCGTGATCGCACCGTCGAATTTTAGGCTCTGTGCAATCAGGCCGGTCGCGGCAGCGGCATGACCGAGCGTTTCGGTCACGAGCGGATCGTAATCATGGTTGCGCAACATGCGGCGCCATGTTCTGGACAGGTGGATGAGCGCGCCGCGTACAGGCATCGACTCGAATCCGAACGGTATGACGCTATCCGCAGACACTAGCCGCCGAGTTTGTCTCTCAGAATCCGGTTCACCTGGGCCGGGTTTGCCTGGCCCTTGGTGGCCTGCATGACCTGGCCTACGAAGAAGCCGATAAGTTTGCTCTTGCCGGCCTTGTATTCGGCAACCTGCCCCGGATTCGCCGTGATGACGTCGTCGACAACCGCCTCGATCGCCGAGCTATCGGTTATCTGCTGCAAGCCTTTCGCTTCGATGACCGCATCTGCCGTACCGGCGCCATCCCACATCGCCTCGAAAACCTGCTTCGCGATTTTTCCGGAAATCGTGTTGTCGTGGATTCGCGTCAACAGGCCCGCCAGATCGATCGCCGACACCTTGCTGTCACCGATGTCCAGCCCGTCGCGATTCAACGCGCCCAGCAAGTCGCCGATGACCCAGTTCGCAACCAGCTGCGCTTTTGCCTGTGTTGCCGCTGCGGCTGTTTCGAAGAAATCGGCCAATGCGCGCGAGCCCGTCAATAAATCGGCGTCGTCCGGCCTGAGTCCATATTCGTCGACAAAGCGATGCTGCTTCGCGGCCGGCAGCTCCGGCAACTGTTGGCGCACGGACTCGATATACTCGACGCTGATCTCGACAGGAAGAAGGTCGGGGTCCGGAAAATAGCGATAGTCGTTGGCTTCTTCCTTGGAACGCATCGGCCGTGTTTCGTTCTTTTCCGAATCGTACAGGCGTGTTTCCTGCACAACTTCGCCGCCGTCTTCCAGGTGTTCGATCTGTCGTTCGATTTCGAAGTTGATCGCTTTCTCGACGAAACGGAAAGAATTCAGGTTCTTGATCTCGGTACGCGTGCCCAGCGTTTCCTGCCCGAGCGGTCGCACGGAGACATTGGCATCACAGCGAAAGGAACCTTCCTGCATATTGCCGTCGGAAATACCGAGGTAGCGCACCAGCGTGTGAATCCTGCGCATGTAGGCCACGGCTTCTTTTGCCGAGCTGAGGTCGGGTTCCGATACGATCTCCAGGAGCGGCGTGCCGGCGCGATTCAAATCAATGCCCGAGTACTGGTCAAGTCCTTCGTGAATGGACTTGCCCGCATCTTCTTCAAGATGCGCGCGCGTGATGCCGATACGCTTTTCCCGCCCTTCCGCGTCGGTGATGAAAAGCTCCCCGTGCTCGACAATTGGCAGTTCGAACTGGCTGATCTGGTAGCCCTTCGGCAGGTCCGGATAGAAGTAATTCTTGCGTGCAAATACCGAGCGCCGTGCGACCGTGGCATTGATGGCCAGCCCGAACATCGTAGCCATGTGTACGACTTCTTCATTCAGGACGGGCAATACGCCCGGGTAACCCAGATCAACCAGGCAGGCCTGCGTATTGGGTTCGGCGCCGTACGCGGTCGAGGCGCCCGAGAAGATCTTGGACCGGGTCGCAAGCTGCGAGTGGATCTCGAGACCGATAACCGTTTCCCAGGAAGATCTCACCGAAAATCCCCGGGGCAGGCGGTGTGCCAGTCGGTGGCTTTTTGGTACTGGTGCGACGTTCTTAGCAGGGTTGCTTCGGCGAAATGTGCGCCGACCAGGTGCAGTCCGACGGGCAGCTCGTCGACGAACCCGCAGGGAATCGACATCGCCGGCAGCCCGGCCAGGTTGGCGCCAATCGTGTAGATGTCGTTCAGGTACATCGTGATCGGATCGTCGACCTTGTCACCGAGCCTGAATGCCGGTGCCGGCGTGGTCGGTCCGGCGATAACGTCGACGTCGGCAAACGCCTGTTCGAAATCATCGGCGATCAGCTGCCGTACCTGCTGCGCTTTGAGGTAGTAGGCATCGTAGTAACCGGCCGACAATACGTACGTGCCCGTCATGATGCGACGCTTGACCTCGTCACCAAATCCTTCACCGCGGCTGCGGCAGTAGAGGTCAAGAAGATCTTCGGCGTTCTCGGCCCGATGGCCGAAGCGAACGCCGTCAAAGCGCGACAGGTTCGACGAACATTCGGCCGGCGCGACGACATAGTAGGTCGGCACCGACAGATCGAGATTGGGAAGGTCGACTTCAACTGTCGTGGCACCCAGTGACTCGAGCACGGCGATCGCGTCCTTGACCCTTCCGCCGCAGGCTTCCTCCAGCCCCGCGTCGAAATGCTGCCTGACGATACCAACGCGCAGGCCCTTGATCGACTCACTCAAAGCGCCGAGATAATCGGGAACCGGCCGATCGATCGACGTCGAATCTCGCTCATCGAAACCCGCCATGACCCCGAGCAGGCGTGCCGCGTCCTCGGCCGTGCGCGTGATAACGCCAGCCTGGTCGAGACTCGAGGCAAAGGCAATCATGCCGTAGCGTGACACGCGTCCGTAGGTCGGCTTGATGCCGACGGTCCCGGTCAGCGCTGCGGGCTGGCGGATCGATCCACCCGTATCGGTGCCCGTCGCTGCAGGTGCCAGGCGCGCAGCGACCGCCGCCGCCGACCCGCCGGACGAGCCGCCCGGCGAACGCGCCAGGTCCCAGGGATTCCTGACCGGGCCGAAGTAACTGGTTTCGTTCGACGAGCCCATCGCGAACTCATCCATGTTGGATTTGCCAAGGACCACGGCACCGGCGTCAGCGAGTCTTTCGACGACGGTTGCATCGTAGGGCGATATGAAATTGTCCAACATTTTCGAGCCGCAGCTCGTCTTAACGCCGCGCGTGCAAAATATGTCTTTGTGAACGATCGGTAGTCCGTTCAGCGTGCCGACGTCGCCGGCCGCCCGTGCTTTGTCGGCGCGGGCCGCAGCCTCGAGCGCAGCGTCGCCCGTCACGGTGATGAATGCGTTGAGCTTCTCATCCAGTGCCGCAATGCGCTTGAGCAGCGACTTTGTCAGTTCGACAGACGTGAAGTCGCCGCGATCGAGCCCGGCCGCAAGCTCGCTCATCGACTGGGCGTGCATTTCCTTCGCTGCACCACTCATTCTATGACTTTGGGCACGAGGTAAAGCCCGCCGGAGACAGCGGCCGCGTTTTCCTGGAACCGGTCCCGCTCGTCGGTCTCGAAGACGACGTCGGGGCGCAGCCGCTGGGCGGTATCGAGGGGGTGTGCCATCGGTACAACGCCCACGGTGTCCGCCCTGGACAACTGATCGACGAAATCCACGATCCGGGAGAGCTTTTCGACGCTATCAGCGTATTCGTCTTTGTTGAGCTTCAGCCGCGCCAGCATCGCGATGTGATGGACCTGATCTTTGCTAAGAGACACGGGACATTTCCGGCGGTGGTGGTTGCCTTCAAGGGTTGTCAAACGAGCCGCTTTTCGGCGGGGACGCAATAATACACGGCGCCTTGTGCAATGTCCTGCGCATTGTTAGATTACGCCGTTAATCTTGCTGCGAGACCTCGCCCCGACATGTTCAAGAATATCCTGGGTTATTTTTCCAATGACCTGTCGATCGACCTTGGCACGGCCAACACCCTGATTTACTCGCGGGGGCATGGCATCGTGCTCGATGAACCGTCCGTGGTGGCGATCCGGGAGGATTCCGGGCGCGGCGGCCGCGTCGTCGAGGCCGTCGGCATGGAAGCCAAGAACATGCTGGGCCGTACGCCGGGCAATATCACGGCGATCCGGCCCTTGAAAGACGGTGTTATCGCCGATTTCACGGTCACCGAGAAAATGCTGCAGCATTTCATCCGCAAAGCGCACCAGTCACGCTATTTCCGGCCCAGCCCGCGGGTCCTGATCTGCGTACCGTACGGCTCGACACAGGTCGAGCGCCGCGCAATCCGCGAGTCCGCCGAGGGCGCAGGCGCCCGCAAAGTACACCTTATAGATGAGCCAATGGCGGCTGCTATCGGCGCCGGCATGCCCGTGCACGAGGCGCGCGGCTCGATGGTGCTCGATATCGGGGGCGGCACCTCGGAGGTGGCCGTCATCTCGCTGAACGGCATCGTCTATGCCTCATCGGTCCGGATTGGCGGCGATCGTTTCGACGAAGCCATCACCAACTACGTGCGCCGCAACTACGGGATCCTGATTGGCGAGGCCACTGCGGAGCGCATCAAGCACGAGATTGGCTCTGCATTCCCGGGCCAGGAAGTGCTCGAAATCTCGGTCAAAGGCCGGAATCTTTCCGAAGGCGTGCCGCGCAGTTTTACGCTCAACAGCAACGAGATCCTCGAAGCCTTGCAGGAACCGCTGCAGGGTATCGTCGGTGCCGTCAAGGAGGCGCTGGAGCAAACGCCGCCCGAACTGGGCGCCGACGTCGCTGAACGCGGTATCGTGCTTACGGGTGGCGGCGCCATGCTGCGCGACCTGGACAAGCTCTTGATGGAGGAAACCGGACTGCCCGTTGTCATCGCCGACGACCCGTTGACCTGCGTCGCTCGCGGCGGCGGCCGTGTTATCGAGCTTATCGACGAACACGGTCCGACTGTATTCGGCCTGGAGTGATTCACGGCCGGGTCGACTGACGAAGGGGTCCACTTAAGCGATGGTCGCTTCCCGGGGAAAAAACAGAAATCCAGCCCGCATTCCGGCGCTCGGTCTCCGGCTGCTGGTGCTGATAATGATCAGCATGGTGCTGATGTACCTGGATCATCGCGAGAAGCACCTCGACGCCGTACGTAAAGGCATCGGCGCAGCCGTTTACCCGGTCCAGCTTATCGTTGATGCGCCTTTTCGCCTGTGGTCCTGGCTCGCAGAGTCCACCGTCTCACGAAATGAGCTGCAGCTCGAAGTGGACCGCCTGAACGCCGAGCGATTGTTGACGAACGCGCGGCTGCAGCGGCTTACGGCACTCGAAGCTGAAAACGCACGACTGCGGGCGCTTCTCGACGCGCGCGCCAGGGTCCGCGACGAGGTGCGCGTCGCCGAGATCATGGCAGTCGATGCCAATCCTTATGAACACAACCTCATCATCGACATCGGTAGTCGTGACGGCGTTTTCGACGGCCAGGCCATTGTCAGCGCCGATGGCGTTGTCGGCCAGGTCATCAAGGCGGGCCTGAAGACCGCTCAAGCGGTGTTGATCAGCGATGCGGACCATGCGCTGCCTGTCGAGGTCAACCGTAACGGTCTGCGAACGATCGCCGTCGGCACCGGTGAGATCGACCGCCTCGACCTGCCCTTCCTGCCGAACAACGCGGACATTCGTGCCGGTGATCTGCTGGTCACGTCGGGCCTCGGCGGCGCCTTTCCGGCCGGCTACCCTGTCGCCACGGTCGACGCGGTGACACGTATTCCGCAGGAGCCTTTTGCCAATGTCACGGCGAAGCCCGCGGCGGCCCTCGACCAGGTTCGAGAGGTCATGCTCGTCTGGTCGCCCCCTCCCATCGTCAAGGAGCAGAACGATGAGTAGAGAGAGCGCCTCCCGTCGTCTGCCCGTAATCGGAACGCTGCTCGTCGGCCTCATGCTGTCGATCATGCCGCTGCCGGAAACGATTGCGCCGTTTCGCCCAGACTGGCTGGCACTTCTGACTATCTTCTGGGCCATGCAGCTACCGCGCACCTGGAGCGTCGGCAGCGCCTGGATAGTCGGCCTCATACTCGATGTCTCATACGGAACCCTTCTCGGACAGCATGCGCTGGCGCTATGCGTCATCGTTTCCATCACGGTGCGCTTTCATTTGCTGATGCGCGTATTCCCGTTATTACAGCTGTCTGCAACCGTGTTCGCACTGCTGGCGCTGTACCAGTTCCTGCTGTTCTGGATAAATGGGGTCGCCAACATTGCGGCGCCGCTCGTGACGTACTGGGCGCCCGTTGTTACGGGCACACTGATTTGGCCGTTCCTGCACATCTTCCTGACGGGAGTGCGCTACAGGGCGCCGGCGGGCGGCTAACGTGGCGTTGCTGTCACCGATCAAGGACCATCATTCCGAGCGACGCCTGTTCGTCAGGCGCGTGATCGCCTCAGCCGTTGTGGCAATTCTGCTGCTCGGCGTCGTGATTGCACGACTTGTACAGCTGCAGATTGTGCATCACGAACTGTTTGCTGAAAAAGCCCAGGGTAATCGCGTCCGCATTGAGCCCGTTGCACCAATCCGCGGCCTGATCTTCGATCGCAAGGGCCGCGTCATAGCCGAAAACCTGCCGGCCTATCAGCTCGAGCTCGTGCCGGAGCAAGTCAGTGATATTGACGACACCCTCAACCGACTGGCGGACCTGGACCTGATCGCACGCGAGGACATCCCGCGCTTCAAAGAGCTCAGCCGCAGCGGACCACGTTTCCGGCCGGTGACTTTAAAAGTCCGGCTCACCGAGGAGGAAATCGCCAATTTCGCGATCCAGCGCCCGCGTTTTCCCGGCGTCGATTTCAAGCCACGGCTGGTTCGCCATTATCCCGACGGCAAGGCGGTGGCGCATGCGGTCGGCTACGTCGGCGCGTTGAACAGCGATGACCTGCTGCGGCTTGATCCGGCGCGCTACGCCGGGACCTCGCATACAGGCAAGACCGGTATCGAAAGCAGCTACGAGTCCGACCTGCACGGTGCCGCCGGGTATCGACACCTGATAACCAACGCCCGCGGCCGACAAATTCCCTTCGATTCGGCCAAACTGCTCGACTCGCTGCCGATGGACGAAAAACCCGCTCCGGGTTCGAACGTCTACCTGAGCATCGACCTCGATCTACAGTTACTGGCAACCCGCCTCATGGAAAATCGGCGCGGCGCCGTCGTAGCGCTTGACCCTCGAAACGGCGAAATACTCGCGCTGGTCAGCGCCCCTTCGTTTGATCCGAACCTGTTCGCAGTCGGCATGAGTACCGCGCAGTACGCTGAATTGGAAGGCAGCCCGGACGTACCGCTCTTCAATCGTGCCGTACGGGGCCGCTATCCGCCGGGCTCTACAATAAAGCCGATGCTGGCGCTCGCGGCACTGGAGACTGGCGCGACGAACCTGACGCGCAAGACTTTTTGCATCGGCTATTTCATGCTGCCGAACTCGACGCATCGCTATCGCGACTGGAAGCCCGAGGGACACGGCCCCGTCGACCTGCACGACGCGATCGAGCAATCCTGCGACGTGTATTTCTATGAGATCAGCCAGGAAATTGGCATCGACAGCATGCACGATTATCTTGTTCGTTTCGGCCTCGGCAATCAGACCGGCATCGATATTGGCGGCGAACAGGCGGGCGTCGTGCCTTCGCGAGAGTGGAAGCGGGACAACTTCAGGAATCGCGACGACCAGCGCTGGTATCACGGTGAAACGGTCATCGCTTCTATCGGTCAGGGCTTCATGCTCGCAACGCCGCTGCAGCTGGCCGCTGCGGCCGGCGCGCTGGCGACCCGCGGTGAGCACTTTCGACCACACCTCGTCGCCGCAGTGGAAGATGCGCTGAGCGGCGAGCGCACGCTGGTTACTCCCGAACAACTTGCGAGTGTCGAGATCAGCAGCAGTTTCTATTGGGACAACATCATCAGCGCCATGCACGATGTCATGCAGGGGCCGCGCGGCACCGCGCGAGCGGTCGGCTTCAACGCACCGTACACGATGGCCGGCAAGAGCGGAACCGCGCAGGTGGTCTCGATCGCGCAGGACGAGGAATACGACGAGGAAGAAATCGAGGAGCGTCAGCGTGATCACGCGTTGTTCATTTCTTTCGCCCCGCTCGATGAGCCACGAATCGCTGTCGCCGTCATTGTGGAGAACGGCAGAAGCGGCAGCACCGTAGCGGCACCGGTTGCAAAAGCGATCATGGATCAGTACCTGGGGTACGGTGACAATGTCGTTCGCTGACTCCAAGGGGCTCCTTGCGGCCAAGCCCGCGCCGCTGTCCAGATTTGCGGGCCTCATGCGCCGCATGCATATTGACGGCCCGCTGCTGGGCGGCCTGATCCTGATCAGCTGTTTCGGGCTGTTCATACTTTACAGCGCGGTCGGCGAAAGCAACCGCCTCCTCATGAATCAGGCTGTCCGCCTGGGCCTCGCTTTCGTCGCGATGCTTGTCGCAGCACAACTTCCGCCGGACTTCCTGCGGCGCTGGACGCCCTGGGGCTACCTGGCCGGACTCGTCCTGCTGGCACTCGTGCTCGTCGCAGGCGACGTCGGACAGGGAGCAAGACGCTGGCTGGATCTCGGCATTCGCTTTCAGCCGTCCGAAGCGATGAAGCTGGGTGTGCCTATGATGGCGGCCTGGTACCTGCACGACCGGCAGCTGCCGCCCAGGTTCGGGCAGCTACTGACCATCGCGCTAATGATCGCCGTGCCGACGGTCCTGATCGCGCGCCAGCCCGATCTCGGTACGGCGCTGCTGATCGCAGCCTCCGGCGTCATCGTCGTCATACTGGCCGGCATGTCGTTCCGACTGATCGTTGGCATGGGTCTGCTGGCCGTACCCGGCGCCCTCGCGCTGTGGAGTATCATGAAGGACTACCAGAAGCAACGTGTCTTGACGCTGCTCGACCCCGACAGCGATCCGCTCGGGGCGGGCTACAACATCATCCAGTCGAAAATTGCGATCGGATCAGGCGGCCTGTTCGGAAAAGGCTGGACCAATGGCTCCCAGGCCCACCTCGAGTTCCTGCCCGAGCGAGATACCGATTTTATATTCGCCGTGCTTGGGGAAGAATTCGGGCTGCTCGGTGTGCTGACCTTGCTTGTGCTCTACATGTTCGTGATCGGGCGAGGTCTCTATATTGCAGTGCAGGCACAGGACGCCTACTCGCGCCTGCTGGCGGGATCGATCAGCCTGACTTTTCTCGTTTATGTTTTCGTCAATACGGCGATGGTTACCGGGCTTATCCCGGTTGTCGGAGTGCCGCTGCCACTGGTCAGTTTCGGCGGCACGTCAATGGTGACCCTGATGGCCGGATTCGGTATTCTGATGTCGATTCATTCGCACAGGAAGCTGTTGCCGCACTGATGAAAAATCGAACATTCGCTGTAGCCGCCACACTTCTGCTTTCGATCGCCTGCGCCGAATCTGCGGACGACCTTGACGCGGCCAAAGTCGATGTCGACAGTCCGCAAGTTGTCGCTTTCATCGACGAGATGGTCAGCGACCATGAATTTGACCGGGACGCGCTGCGCGGCGTGCTCAGCCAGGCCGCGATCAAGCCGTCAATCATCCGCAAGATATCGTCACCGGCGGAACGCACCTTGACGTGGGCCGAGTACCGAAAAATTTTCATCACAAAAGAACGCATTAACGCTGGTGTAACTTTTTGGCGTGAGAATCTCGAGATGCTGGAACGCATCAGCAAGGAATCCGGCGTGTCGATCGAGATGATCGTTGGCATCATCGGTGTCGAAACATATTTCGGTCGAATCACGGGAAATGACCGCGTCCTCGACGCGCTGGCAACGCTGGCGTTCGAGTACCCGAAGCGTGCACGGTTCTTTCGCAACGAGCTCGTGCAATTCCTGATTCTCGCGCGTGAAGAAGGGCTCGACGCGACTACTCCGACCGGTTCTTATGCGGGCGCCATGGGTCGTCCGCAGTTCATGCCGTCGAGCTTTCGCGCCTATGCCGTCGACGCAACCGGCGACGGTAAGCGAGATATCTGGAACGACTGGGCCGATGTCTCTGGCAGTGTCGCCAACTACTTTCTCGAGCACGGCTGGCGCACCGGAGAAGAAGTCACGGCCAGGGCAACACTGAGCGCGCAGTGGAAGGGGCCCGTGCCGAAACCAAGAAACACCTTGAAGGCAGCCGACACGGTGGAGTCGCTCAGCAAGAAAGGCGTGGTCTTCGCAACGGATCTATGCGCCGACAGCAAGGGCGAACTCCTGACTTACGAAGGCAACGACGGCGCCGAGCACTGGGTCGGGTTCCACAACTTCTTTGTCATCACGAAATACAATAGAAGCGTCATGTATGCGCTAGCGGCACATCAGTTGGGGCAGGAAATCGCATCGAAGGTGGCCATTCATGCGAGCTAGGCTGCTGTCGATCGCTGTCATGTCGCTGGCACTTGCCGCTTGCGGCAGCGGCAATCTTCGTGGCGACGGCCCTCCGTCTTCCGGTGACAGCCGCATTCCTGATTTGCCTGGTGATGCGATCCCGCGACCGGAGGCGCGCAGCAAATACGGCAACGGCCCTGTTTACGAAGTATTCGGCAAAAGCTACCGCGTAATGCCAAGCAGCAAGGGTTACCGGGAGCGTGGCGTTGCGTCCTGGTATGGACGGAAATTCCACGGCAACCTCACATCGAATCGCGAAGTCTACGACATGCACGCGATGACCGCGGCGCACAAGACTCTGCCGCTACCGACCTACGTTCGAGTGCGCAATCTGCAAAACGACAAGAGCATCGTGGTACGCGTAAATGACAGGGGCCCGTTCGTGCACAACCGCATCATCGACCTGTCCTACGCCGCTGCTGCTCGACTCGATATGCTTCACGACGGCACCAGCCTGGTCGAAGTGACAGCAATCGACTTCGATACGCCTGCAGGTGACCGTCCTACCCGGAATACGACACCACCGGCACCGGTGGCCGAACCGCCCGTCCTGGCGCCCGCCGAGACGCCCCCCGACACGGCGCCGGCCCCGCTGGCCCGTACCGAGCGGATCTTCGTGCAGGTTGGTGCATTCGGTGACCGCAGCAATGCCGAGCGCCGCCTCGCCGTCCTGGCTGCATCGGGCATCGATAATGCGTTTATCCACGAAGATTTGGCGTCAACCCCGCCACTGCTGCGCGTCCGTATCGGCCCGGTCGCCGAGGTGATCGAGTACGACATCCTCGTCGAGCAGCTCGAGAATATCGGCATAACGGACCCCTATCTAGTCGCCGAATAGGCGTTACAATACGCGCCCGCAACAATCACCCGAATTCCACGAGGTTTCATGTTCCAACGTCTGACTGTGTTATTTGCGTCGCTGGTGGTGTTTTTCGCAGCAGCGGCTCTTGGCGCTGCGCCTTTGGCGACGCCGGCACCACCCATCATCGGCGCAAAAAGTTATCTGCTGATCGACAGCCACACCGGCAGGGAACTGGCGTCACTTAACCCGGATGAGGCGCTTGCCCCTGCCAGTCTTACCAAGCTGATGACGACGTACGTGGTCTTCAGTGCCATTAAGCAGGGACAGATTCGTCTCGAGGACGAGGTCGCAATCAGCGAAAAAGCCTGGCGCACCGAAGGGTCGAGGATGTTTATCGAGGTCGGCTCGCGCGTTTCCATCAAAGATCTGCTGATGGGCATGATTGTGCAATCCGGCAACGACGCCAGCGTCGCTCTTGCAGAGCACATCGCCGGCACCGAGAGTGTGTTCGCGGAACTCATGAACCAGTACGCGGCTGCACTGGGCATGCACTCGAGTCACTTTCTAAACGCGACCGGCCTGCCGGCGGAGGGGCACAGCACGACGGCGCGGGACCTCACGACGCTGGCGCGCGCCATCATCCTGGAATTTCCGGACTATTACTCGTGGCACGCTATCAAGGATTTCACTTACAACGACATCACGCAGGCCAACCGCAATTCCCTGCTGTGGCGCGATCCATCGGTCGACGGCCTGAAGACCGGCCACACTGAAGACGCGGGCTATTGCCTTGTGGCGTCGGCCCAGCGGGATAAAATGCGCATCATCTCGACCGTACTTGGTACATCGAGCGAGCGAGCGCGTAGCGATGGCAGCCAGGCGCTGCTCAATTATGGCTTCCGCTTTTTCGAGACTCGCCTTTTGTTCAAGGCCGGCGAAGAAGTGGCGACCGCGCGGGTCTGGAAGTCGGCGAAGGAGAATTCGCGACTCGGGGTACTCCAGGATCTCTACATTACCGTTCGCCGCGGCGCATACGATCAGCTCGAATCGACCCTCGATATCCCGGCGGTCATCGAAGCGCCGGTGGCAGCCGGCCAAGCGGTTGCTGAATTGAATGTCCGCCTTGGCGAAGACCAGCTGTTGAGCGCACCGTTGCGGGCGCTCGACGACAACCCGACCGGATCCCTGTGGCAACGTGCACGCGACAGCGTCAGCCTCTGGTTCGAGTAATCGTGTCCGCGCAGTCCGGCCTCGAGTTTCCCTGCGAATTTCCAATCAAGATGATGGGTCGGGACACTCCGGAGTTCCGGGCAACCGCCCGTGCACTGGTGGAAGCTCACGTCGGAGCAGTGTCGGACGACGCGGTGCAGGCAACCGTAAGCCGCAACGGTCGTTTCGTCTCGGTCACCATCATGATCACGGCAGCGGGCCAGCAGCAGCTCGATGACATATACCGCGACGTCTCCTCGCACGACGACGTTCTGGTGGCTTTGTGAGCAGCACTGCCGAACAAACAATCGCGATTCGCGATCTCGGGCGCCAGGACTATGTTCCGCTCTGGCATGCGATGCAAGGATTCACGGATACGCGCACGGAATCCACGCCTGATGAGATATGGTTCACCGAGCATCCGCCAGTATTCACCATGGGTCTCAATGCCAGCAAGGAACACCTGCTCGCGCCTGGCGACATTCCCGTCGTGCAGATTGATCGGGGTGGCCAGGTGACATTTCACGGACCCGGGCAGCTCATGATTTATCCGCTGCTCGACCTGCGCCGCGCCGCCATGGGTGTGCGTACACTGGTGACGGCGCTGGAACAGAGCGTGGTCGACCTCGCCGCCGACTTCGACATCGATGCTGCAAGCCGCGCCGATGCTCCCGGCGTCTATGTTGCGGGCGCAAAACTCGCAAGCGTTGGTTTGCGCATTCGCAGGGGCTGCAGTTTTCACGGCATGGCTCTTAACGTCGATGTGGATCTGGAGCCATTTTCACGTATCAATCCCTGCGGATACAGTGAACTCGAGATGACCGATCTGCGAAGACTCGGTGTCGATACGAATCTCGGTGATGTATGGCCGCGGCTGCTGCCGCATTTCCTGCGTCATTCGGGTTTTGCTGACGCGACCGTCGTCCGTAGCAACGACGAACTACCCGCGGCTAGGTTCGATTGAGTG
>Ga0224512_10000919_pt1 | contig 29675 bp, 30 predicted proteins | sample SF_May12_sed_USG_4_FD_169103 | JGI IMG/M metagenome (GOLD analysis project Ga0224512, IMG submission 169103) | Sediment microbial communities from San Francisco Bay, California, United States - SF_May12_sed_USGS_13 | ecosystem: Environmental > Aquatic > Marine > Sediment | place: USA... | reverse complement strand
GAGGCCGCCATGGAAGACCGCAAGAAGGAGGGGTACTTCTAACATCATGGATCTTTTACGACTCGCCACCGCCGGATCGGTTGATGATGGCAAGAGCACCCTCATCGGTCGCCTCCTCTTCGACTCGAAGTCGATCTTCGAGGATCAACTCGAATCGATCGAGGCCACCTCGGCCGAACGGGGTGACGAACATACGAACCTGGCGCTGCTCACCGACGGCCTCCGGGCCGAGCGGGAACAGGGCATCACCATCGACGTCGCCTACCGCTACTTCACCACGCCCCGCCGGAAGTTCATCATCGCCGACACCCCCGGCCACATCCAGTACACCCGCAACATGGTCACCGGGGCCTCCACCGCCGACCTGGCCATCATTCTCGTCGACGCCCGCAAGGGGCTAACCGAGCAGTCACGGCGCCATTCCTTCATCGCCAGCCTGCTCCGCATCCCCCACCTCGTGCTGGCCGTCAACAAGATGGACCTCGTCGACCACGACCAGGACACCTTCGAACGGATCCGAGCCGAATACATCGAGTTCGCCTCCCGGCTGGAGGTCCCCGACCTGGCCTTCATTCCGATCTCGGCCCTCCACGGCGACAACGTCGTCGACCGCTCCGGCAACATGGAGTGGTACAACGGCGCCACCCTCCTCCACCACCTGGAGGAGGTCTACATCGGCTCCGATCTCAACATGGTCGACGTCCGGTTCCCGGTTCAGTACGTGATCCGCCCGCAAAGCAGCGAACATCACGACTTCCGGGGCTACGCCGGATCGGTGGCAGGCGGCGTCATGAAACCGGGCGACGAGGTGGCCGTGCTGCCGTCCGGCTTCACCACCAGGATCCGGGCCATCCACGGCCCGGACGGGCTGGTTGAGCAGGCCATCGCGCCGATGTCGGTTGTGGTGCAGCTGGAGGACGAACTGGATGTCAGTCGGGGCGACATGCTGTGCCGGGTCAACAATCAGCCTGCCGTGACCCAGGACCTCGAGGCCATGGTGTGCTGGATGTCCGATGCCACCAAGCTCACCGAGGGCTCGAAGCTCGCGATCAAGCACACCACCAAGTGGGCGCGGGCCCTGGTCAAGGACCTCCGCTACCGGCTCAACATCAACACCCTGCACCGCGACGAGGACGCCACGTCGCTGTCGCTCAACGAGATCGGCCGCGTCCGCCTCCGGGTCACCCAACCACTGTTCGCCGACGACTACCAGATCAACCGCACAACCGGAAGTTTCATCCTCGTCGACGAGAACACAAACGTGACCGTCGGGGCCGGCATGATCCGCCGCACCGACTAGGTGCGCTTGGCAGCGGAGGAGATCCCGATGCAGACCGAGAACACCGTCTGGCACGCCAGCGCGGTCGCACGAGCCGATCGTTGGGCCGCCGCCGGAGCGGGGGCGACGGTGTGGTTGACCGGGTTGTCGGGCTCCGGCAAGTCGACCATTGCGGTCGAGCTGGAACGACGGCTGATCGCCGGGGGCCGACCGGCCTATCTGCTCGACGGGGACAACATCCGCCACGGCCTCAACGGCGATCTCGGGTTCTCGGCCGAGGACCGCGACGAGAACGTTCGCCGGGTGGCCCACGTCGCCCGGCTGTTCGCCGACGCCGGCTTGGTCGCCGTCGTCCCGCTGATCAGCCCCTACCGGGCGGCCCGTCAACTGGCCCGTGACCTCCACGACGCAGCCGATCTCCCCTTCCACGAGGTCTTCGTCGACACCCCGCTCGCAGTCTGTGAGGAGCGCGACCCCAAGGGCCTCTACGCCCGAGCGCGGGCCGGGGAGATCACCGGCATGACCGGGATCGACGACCCCTACGAGGCGCCGGAACGCCCGGAGCGACGGTACACACCCGCCGACGGCTCACCGAGCGAGATCGTCGACGACCTCCTCGCCCTCCTGGGCGCCTGACCCGACCTAGGAACCCTGGTTGGGACAGTCGGCCCGGGTGACGCCGGGGATGGCCGTCGAGGCCAGTTCCTCGGCCGACAGCCCGATCACGGTACCGACCTTCGACTCGGGAATCGTCTGATCACCCGAAAGCGTCTGATTGTCCGCGACGACCTCGCCCTGTTCACGGAAGAGTTCGAGTGTCGGCTGCGCAGCCCCCTCGTCGAGCAACAGCACCTGGGCGCCGCCGGGCGTGACCCAGTCGCTCACGGGAAGGGTGTGGGTGACGAACTGACCGCCCTCGGCCGCGGCGAAGGTGCGAGCCAGGCCGGCGACGTCGGAGACGCCGGCGCCGTTGGCCACCACCATGGTCTCGGCCGCCGCTCCGAGCAGCCGGTCGAGGGTCAGCAACCCACCGACGTTGACCTTCGTCGATGCCGTGGTCGCGACGTTGGACAGGAACTGGCGCTGGCGGGCGGTGCGTCCGAGATCTCCGGTGGTCTCTGCCACCCACTCGCCGTTCTGGTAGACCTCGGCGTGGCGGGCCCGGGCGAACGACAGCGCCTGGGGTCCGTTGAGCAGATGACAGCCCGCGTCCACGATGTTGAGCCCGGAGTTCGGGTCGCGGATCGGAGCGTCGAACCACACCGGCACGCCGCCCAGCGCTTCGACCATGGCCTGGAAACCGGAGAAGTTGATCTCCGCGTAGTGGTTGATGGGCACACCGAGGTAGTTCTGCACGGTGACGACCAGCCGTTCACGGCCGCCGGGCCCGTTGAACGCGCCGTTGATGCGGCCTTCACCCTCACCGACGATGGGGACCCACAGATCGCGGGGCACCGACAGCAGATCGATCGACTGGGTGTTCGAGTCGACCCGGGCCACCATGATCGTGTCGGCCCGTTGACCGGGAATGGCGGCGGCATCGCCGAGAAAGTCGTCGGAATCGGGGTCGACGCCCTCTCGGCTGTCGGTTCCGACCAGCAACCAGTTGGTCGGCGCCGCCGAGGAGGCCGGGACCTCCAGCCCGGGCACTTCGACGAAGTCGAACTGGCGGTAACGATAGTAGGCCCAGCCTGCGCCGATGATCGTCGTCAACAGGAGGAACACGGCAAACACGATCAGCGCCTTATGTACGGGGCTTCGGCGCCGGCGGCGGGGGGCCGTTGGACGGGCAGGCGGAATCGGGCCGTCGAGGCCCGTGCGGTCAACGATGGTGCGGCTCAAGAATCTTCACGCTACCACTCCCGGCGGCGCTCGTGGCGACGTTCGAACCGACTTGAGCACACCCGCCCAACGGTGCGGGCGGGACCGCCGATCGGGCCGGACGACGCCCAACCGGAACCACTACGATGGCATCGTGAGTGCCGACGAAATCGCCTGCCCTGGCTGTGGTGAGACCGACGAGTTGACCGGCGAGCGCGACGGCGACCTGATCCACATCACGTGCGGGGCCTGTGACACCGGGTGGGACCGGGATCCGCGGGTCCGCTGCCCGAGGTGCGGTTCGACCGACACCTACGCCGCGCCGGTCGCCGTGATCGAGAAATCCCGCGGCACCCAGCTCTCCATCGTGTCGACGACGGCGGAGCATCTGTGCTGGCACTGTGACCGGGACCTCATCGATCAGCAGCGACGCAGCGGCACGGCCCTCATGCCCGATCAGCTCCCGACGCTCGACGCCGACGACCGGGAGCCATGAGCCCCGACCTTCATGTCGACGAAGCCGGTGTGGCCCGCTGCCCCTGGGCCACGAGCACACCGGACTACGTGGCGTACCATGACGACGAGTGGGGTGAGCCAACCACCGACGAGCGCACGCTGTTCGAGAAGCTGTGCCTGGAGGGCTTCCAATCGGGACTCTCGTGGATCACGATCCTGCGCAAGAGGGAGGCGTTCCGGGAGGCGTTCGACGGGTTCGACGCAGCGGTCGTCGCCCGGTACCGACCTGATGATGTCGACCGGTTGCTGACCGATGCAGCCATCATCCGGCATCGGGGGAAAATCGAGGCCACGGTCAACAACGCGGTCCGGATGCTCGAACTGTGGGACGGTGGTGAAACGCTGGCCGGGCTGATCTGGAGCCACGAGCCCGTCGACCATCCGGTCCCACGGTCGCTGTCGGACGTCCCGGCCACCACGCCGGAGTCGACCGCCCTGAGCAGGGAACTGAAGAAGCGGGGGTTCCGGTTCGTCGGACCGACGACGGCCTATGCCGGCATGCAGGCCATGGGCATCGTCAACGACCATCTGGTCGGTTGCGTCTCCCGCCGGAAGTGCAGCGAGCTACGCGCCGCGATGACGAAACCTGCACACTCGCCTTAAGCCGGCCGGGGCGTCCTGCCTACAATGGTCGGCACAGCTTTCCGCATGCGGCGTGCGGGAGTCAACGGCGGTATTGGAGATTGAGCTTGACCACCGACGAGGTGCAGCAGACCGGCGAACGCCGGGCGACGCAGAGTTCCGACGACGAGTTCTCCTCGGAGAACTACATCAGGAAGTCCGATGCCGCCCCTCCCGACCCCACAGGTTCGGCTGCGCCGACCCCCCAGTCGTCGGACATGGTGATCCTCGGCACGGTTCCCGGGGAGCTCGACGACGATGAGACCGATGCCGCGGCCGCCGCTGCCGACGCCGAGGCCGGTGACGACATCGACACTCCCGCCGACGACGAGTCGCACGATGACACCGACGACGATCCGGCCGGCGAAACCGCCGACGACGATTCGGCCGGTCCCACCGACGACGCCGAGGACGGGATCACAACCGACGACACCTACCTCGAGATGCGACAGGTGGCCGGGCTCACCGCCGGTTCGATGATGAAGCTGACGGTCGGCCGGGCGTTCGAGTTCAACGAGTCGAACGAGGGCGGATCGTTCTCGCTCCGGGTCCTGGAGAACGGTGAGGTCTTGGTTCACCCCGGGACGGCGCGTGCGGTGCTCGACGAGGTCGAGGTCGACGAACCGATGCTGATCGGCGACGGTCTGTTGAACGTCTCGAGCGCCTGTTTCTCGGTTCGCCGTCCCCGACCGCCGGCCAGCAGGGAATCGCGCATGGAATCGATCGGCGCCACCTTCGCCTCCATCTCCGCCATCACCGTCCCGGCTCTCGGTGCCGAGGAGCCGCTGCCTCCCGATCAGCTGACGGGGTCGCGACTCGGCACGATCGTCAATCGCAATCCGTTGACCAGAGGGGCCGTCGGTCGGAGTGCCTGGAACTTCCTCCAGTCGATCCGGCGGACCAGATCGGTGGTCGCCGAACGCCACCGGCTGCTGCATCCCGATCCGGAGGAACTCAAGACCCGCTTGTCACGGCTCGATCCCGGCCTGTGGGAACGAAGCCGGGGGCACCCACTGTTCGGACGGTTCGGGATCGGCTACGCCAACATTCCGTGGGAACCGAGGTTCGACAATCCGGAACTCATCCCGGAGGTACTGCACGAGCCGATCCTCGAGATGAGCCTGCTTCCCTGGGTGCCGGTCACCGCCAACCTGTTGTACGGCCCCCTCGGTATCGTCGGCAAAAGAACGGTCCGCCTGGCCGCCTGCCGGCATGCGATCCTGTCGCTGGCCGCATTGACCATGCCCGGTGAAGTCCAGTTCGCCGTTCGGTCGGGCAAGAACACGGCGACGAGCTGGAACTGGGCACGGGCGCTGCCCCCCGTCATGTCGGCCGGTGACGACAGCCCGTACGTGGTCACCGTCATCGACGGGGCCGAAGGGGCCCGACTCGACGAGACGGCCCGTGAAGCGACCTACGACGAGGCGATCGTCCATGATCCCGCTGCCACCGGGGAGGTCCCCGTGGTTCGGGTTGACGGTGACGACGGCAACGACACGGACAGTGACGGCACGAACAGTGACGACCCGGACGACGAGACCGACAATGAGGGCACCGACGCCGTGTTCTCCCCCGATGCCGTCGACGAGGTGGGCTCCGCCCGAGGTCTGATACCGGGCTACATCGTGCTGGCCGACTCCGTCGACGAGCTCACCCAGCCGTGTGGAACGGTCCTCCAGATCGAGCCCGACGGGACCGGATCGGTCACGAACCATCTCAACGAAACGATCCAGGTGACGCCGATCGGCGTCACCGAAGCGTTCGCCCACGACATGGCGACCCGGATCGCCGACATCCTCACCAACAGCTTTCTGTAGTCGCCACCGCCACCCGGGTTGGTGGTTTCGGGTCGGTTCGGGCCGCGCTCAGGCTCCGGCGCCGATGCCGACTCTGGCCTCGCCGTTGGCCCACTCCGGCCAGCGTTTCCGGCTGTTCTCGGCCAGACGATGCATCAGGGCGATGGCCCCCGGGTCGTCGTCGCCGGGGCGGGTCTCGATAACACCATCGTCGATCATCGCCTTGATCACCGCCCGCCCGAGATCGGTGCGGACGATCGTGAGCGTCCAGTCGGTCTCGTTGCCGATCCCGCCGGTCGAGATGTCGGCATGTTCGGCGGGGAAGTCCGGACAGTGATTGCATCCCTCGCGGGTCCAGGCGTGGCATTCCTTGAGGTTGATCTCGTGGTAGTCACCGTTGTCCATCCAGACCTGGAACACACCCTTGATGTTCATCTTGACGATGTTCTCCTTGCGGAGCCCGTACTTCAGATAGAAGAGCTCGTCGAACATCGAATCGTCGAAGCTCTTCGAACACAGCAACCCGATGTTGAGTTTGATGGGCTTTGACACCTTGCCGGCACGGCGATGCCACATGACCGGACCGATTGATGTCTGGCAGCTCATCCCGACCAGGGCCAGGCTCTCGAGGCCGCGCTCTGTCGCCTCGTCGTAGGCGATCGTGTTGGCCGAATAGGTGTAGCGGCTCCCGGCTCCGGCCAACACCTCGTCTCGATTCGTGGCCACACCGGGTTTGGCCTTCCAGCCACCGGTGCCGCCCTCCAGCACCGACACCAGGGCGCCGTCGATGATCTTGTTCTCCAGGCACCAGATGAGGATCGACGACACCAGGCCGCCGTCCTGGCCGGCGTCGTAGACCGTGTCGTCGGCTGCTCTCACCAGGAGAATGTCGGAGTAGATGCCCGACATCTCGTCGTCGTGGCGGGTTCGGCCGTGCAGGTGCTCGTCGGCTTCGGTCTCCCACGACCGGAAACGGGGACAGGCCCGGGTACAGAGCGTGCACCCGTTCTCACCGTGGCCGCAGTTGTCGGGGCCGAGTTCGGACTCCAGATGGAAGGGCTTGTAGGCCCCGGGTTCGTGCTTGTAGCCGATCACATCGTGGGGACAGGCGATCACGCACCCGGCGCAGCCGGTGCACAGGCCGGAGGTGATGACCTCCTCGTACAGCTCTTTCCATTGGAACGTCCACCGCTGCTTCGTGTCGGCCATCGACTCCAACCTAGCGGAACCCGGTCGACGACGGGGAACCTTGCCCTCCCACGGTTTCGGCGGCTCCGGGTGCGGTTTTTGGGCCAACAACCGCCGGCTGGTTCGGGGGCGCTACAGGTCGGCCTCGAGGGTGAAGCAGTCGGCAACCAGACGGACGATCTCGACGGGTAGCTGCCCGCCGGCGGTCGACGAGGTGACCTCGGCCTCGTCGGCGCTCGTGTCGGTTGCGACTCCGGCGGTCACCGCCGGGGTTCCGGCCAGCCCTTCGCTCATTCGCTGGAACTCGTCGAACGGCATCTCGTCCTCGATCCGGTCGTACACACAGCCACACACGTCGCTCAACAGTCGAGGATCGTCGAGTGGCCGGCTGCATGCGGCGAGGAACGCCTCACGGTGGGCGGCCGTGTAGTCGGTGGGGATCTCCTCCGAGCAGGCCGTCGGACCGAACATGCTCAACCCGAATGCGACGATGACAACCATCCGAGTGGCGAGGCGATCCGGCCCGAACTTCACACGACCCACCATAGGTGCTCAACCGTCGTGCCGGGTCGAGCCCTCGGCCGGTTCTCCCGCCCGTTCGACCACGGCATCGAGCATCTCCTCGGTGAGCGGCCCACGACGCGTCATCCGAACGCCAGTGCGCGGGCCCGCGCGAACACAGCGTTGAGCATCTCCTCGGTGAGCTTCCCGGTGAAGGTGTTCTGTTGACTCACGTGGTAGCTGCAGACGATCCAGCGGCCGTCGTCCAGCTCGATCTCCACGCCGTGGCCGAATTTCGGCCGGGGCCGCAGATCGAGATGCCGGCACAGAGCCTGGAAGCCGAAGCCGCCCAAAACGACGAACACCTTCGGTTGTACGACCGCCAGCTCCCGCTCGAAAAACGGTTTGCAGCGGTCCCGCTCCGTGGGCGTCGGCTTGTTGGCCGGCGGCGCGCACTTGACCGGCGAGGTCACCAGCGCACCGGTCAGCTTCAGGCCATCGCCGCGGTCGGTGCTCGTCGGCTGATTGGCCAACCCGGCCCGATACAGGGCCCGGTACAGCCAGTCGCCCGATCGATCGCCGGTGAACATCCGCCCCGTTCGGTTGGCGCCGTGAGCGGCGGGGGCCAGGCCGATGACGGCGATCCGGGCGTCGGAGTCCCCGAACGGGGGCACACCCCGACCCCAGTATTCCTCGTCGGCGTAGGCGGCCCGCTTCTCGGCCGCCACCTTCTCACGCCACTCGACCAGCCTCGGGCAAGCCCGGCACGCGGCGACGTCGCGCCCGATCCGTTCGAGGTCGTCCGCCTCGGCCTCGCCTGTTCCGTCGATCATCGTTTCGCCGCTGTTGCCCGGGTCGCCGCCACCCCGATCGCTGTCGCCGGCGCCGCTGTTACCCGTGTCGCATGAATGCCGGACATGGTAGACCGCGACGATAGGGTTTCCAGTAATGGCTCGCAGCTCGTCCAAGAAACCGACGCTGGTCCTCCTCGTCCGTCACGGTCGCACCCCGACGACCGGCCAGATCCTTCCCGGTCGGGCCCCCGGGCTCCACCTGGGAGACGAGGGTCTCGCTCAGGCCGAAGCCGCGGCCACCCGTATCGCCGACCTCGCCTTCCGCGGAAAGGCTCACCACAAGCGTCGCCCGAAGAGCAGGGTCACCGCCGTGTACGCCTCCCCGATGGAGCGCACCCAGGAGACGGCGGCGCCGATCGCGGCCGCGGTCGGACACCGGGTCCGTTCCAACAAAGGGCTGCTGGAAGCCGACTTCGGCTGGTGGACCGGCCGCAAACTGTCCGAGCTGAACAAACTGCCGGAGTGGCAGCAGGTGCAGAAGTACCCGAGCGGGTTTCGGTTCCCCGACGGCGAATCCTTCTCCGAGATGCAGCAGCGGATCTGCGGAACGATCCAGTCGCTGGTCGCCCGCCATCCGGGGGAAACGATCGTCGCCGTCTCCCACGCCGATCCGATCAAGGCCGCCGTCGCCGACGCCATGGGCACCCACCTCGATCTGTTCCAGCGCATCGTCGTCGGGCCGTGCTCGATCTCGGCCGTTCTCTACGGCCGGGGCGGACCGGTTGTCCTGTCGGTCAACTCGATGGGCCAGGACCTCAAGTCCCTGGTGCCGAGCTAGCGAATTGACGTAGACGACCATGGCCGACTCCCTCGAATTCCGCAACACCACACGGTTCATCCCCGGCACCGTCGGGGAACCGGGTCGCCGGATCTTCTTCCTCCAGATCGGCGACGAGGTCGACACGGTCACGTTGAAACTCGAAAAGCAGCAGGTTCGCGCGCTGGCCCAGTTCCTGCGAACCGTGCTCGACGATCTCCCGTCCCCGACCCGGCAACCAGGTTCCAACGAATTCCGGCCCCCGACGGAAGCCGACTGGGTGGTCGGCCAGATCGCCGTCGGTGTCGACGAGGCCGAGTCCAAGGTCGTCCTCGTCATCGACGAGCTGATTCCCGAGTCCGACAGTGACGACGAGTTCGAGATCGAACTGCAGGAGCACTTCGGGTTCGAGGAGTCGGCCGGCTCCCGGGTCCGGGCCCACGTTTCGGTCGACCTGGCGGCCACCTTCATCGTCTCCTCCGAGGAGCTGATGGCGGCCGGTCGTCCACCGTGCTCGCTGTGTGGTCAACCTCTCGACCCGGAGGGCCACGCCTGCCCTCGGCTCAACTGACCCCCCCTCCGTCGACGCCATGGACCCCGGTACCGCCGACAATCCTCCGAGCGACGACCGGTCGGACGACATCGATCCACACCCCCCGCCAGGCCCGGCGTTCGGCTACGGGGCCGACGAGCTCATCGACCTGTTCCAGAACGGCGACTTCGAGATCGAGGGTCGCATGGCCGACAGCTCCAACGCGACACTCCTGGTCGTCGTCCACGACGAGTGGCCTGACGGCCGACGCCACCGGGCCATCTACAAACCCGGGTCCGGTGAACGGCCGCTGTGGGACTTTCCACGGGGTCTGTACAAGCGTGAGGTGGCCATGTACCGACTGGCCGATCAACTCGGCTGGGACATCGTGCCACCGACGACGATCGCCGAGGGACCATTCGGCGAGGGTTCGGTCCAGGCTTTCGTCAACGCTGATTTCCGGCACCACTATTTCTCGCTCCATGAGGAGGGCATCGGAACCGACGACCTCATGTCGATCTGCGCGCTCGACATCGTGGCCAACAACACCGACCGGAAATCCGGTCACTGTCTACTGGGCTCCGACGGACGGATCTACGGCATCGATCACGGCTTGTCGTTCCACGCTCAGTTCAAGCTGCGCACCGTGATGTGGGACTACGTCGGCGAGCCGCTACCGGAGACGGTGGTCGGCGGCCTGGAGAAGCTGATCGCCGAGGGCGTCGCGGCCGACGTGTGTTCGCTCCTCGATCGATTCGAGGTCGACGCCGTCGTGGCCCGGGCCGAGGCCCTTCTCGAAGCCGGACGGTACCCCGACGACGAGACCGGCGGGCGGCGATGGCCGTGGCCGCTGGTGTAGCCTGTCAGTCGCCCTGGTGGCGAGCCCGAGCGGCCCGGATCTCGGTCCAGGCGGATTCCCGACCTCCCCAGTTGCGGACGTCGGTGCTCTTGTGGGGCTCGAGGTCCTTGTAGATCTCGAAAAAGTGGCCGATCTCGGCGATCAGATGTGAGGACGCATCCGAGAGATCGCCGACGTACTCCCAGCGGGGATCGGTGGCGGGCACGGCCAGGATCTTGGCGTCGGGCCCCGCTTCGTCGACCATCCAGAACACACCGACCGGCCTCGCTCGAATGTGGCATCCGGGCACGCTCGGTTCGTTCGACAGCACCAGGATGTCGAGCGGATCACCGTCCTCGGCCAGAGTGTGGGGGACGAATCCGTAGTCGGCGGGATAGGAGGTGGCGGTGAACAGGTGGCGGTCGAGCCACAGCTCGCCCGTGGCATGGTCGATTTCGTATTTGTTTCGGGACCCCTTCGGGATCTCGATGATCGCCTCGACCCATTCCGGCTCCGACGCCGTGGGGTCCGACGCTCCCCGATCCGAGGTTCCGCGTTCCGACTCGACCATGAGCCAACAGTAGCCTTCTTTTCGATCGAGACCCGGGTCGGCCGGTGTGACGACAGGCACGATATTGACCAGCGTCGAGCGGAATCAACCGAACTCCGGACTGACGGCCGCATGTTCCTGCGTTCCCTGTTATCTTGGAGCACATGAGCAAAGATGCTCCGAGCGACTCCGGCACCGATCACACCATGAGCCCGGGTACTCCCGGTTCGGGAGACCACGTCGACGGATTCGAAAGCGTGCGCCGCCACTATCCACCGATCCTGAACACGGCACAGGTGGCGGAGCTGTTGGATCTGAACCCGCGCACTGTGCTCAACATGGCCGGCGACGGGCGCCTTCCCGCCAGCCGACTGCCCGGATCCCGAAAGTTCCACTTCCTTCTCGAGGACATCATCGCCACGCTCAAGGCCAGCCGGATCGTCACCGACGACTGACGAGACCCGGGCCGTTCGGCCCACGTCGCGTCCCTGACACCCGCAACGTTGTTGCTTCTCCCCTCTGCGGGGCCACGGTATGCTGGGCCGACCATGGCGGGAACAGTGGTCGGACGCGTAGCGTCCGGCCGACCGCCGGACCTTCCTTCTCGTTCCGAGGCCTCCTCGGGCGGGCATGGACGAACCCCAGGTGGAGGAAATCCGATGACCGAGCACGACGAACTGCCGAGCTGGAGCGCCGACCAGCGGCCGCGGGCGGCTGTTGCCCCCGAGCCGCGGCGACCCTCCCGTGGCCGCAGGGCGTTGTTCGCCCTGTTCGGTCTCGTGGCACTCGCCGGCATGGGGGTGCTCGGCTACATGATCGCACAGAGTCAGGCCGACGAAACCACGGCGACCGATCCCGGCGCCCCGACCGCCGTTGAGGACGATGAAGCCTCGAGCCTCGACTCCGAGGCGACCACCGACGAAGGCTCCGAAGACGCACTGTCCGATGACGACGCCGTGACCGCCGGCGAGGTCTCAGCCGACGACGCCGCCCTCGATGTCGACGCCGGTGATGCCGAGACGGGCGACTCGGCCGACGGATCGACCGCCACCGGCATCGACGACTCCGGTCGTACGGCCGTCTTCCGTGGAGGGAAGCTCTACCTCGGCGGCAAGGTCCCGAGCCAGGAGATCGCCGATCTGATCGTGCAGAAGGCCATGTCGGTGGTCGGCCCGGACAACGTGGTGTCCGAGTACGAGATCGACCCCTCGGTCACCATCGATCCCGGCGAGAGCACACCACTGTACGTCGAGGACGTCGTCCTGTTCCGGTTCAACTCGGTGGACATCGACCCGCCGTTCTATCCCCTCCTCGACCTCGGCACGCTCCTGCTCAGCCAGAATCCCCAGGCGAGTCTCACGGTGGTCACGCGCACCGATGCCGTCGGCTCCGAGGCCGTCAACCTCGACGTGGCACGCAGACGAGCCGACGCCGTCATCGAGTACTGGATCTCGAAGGGTGTCAACCCCGATCAGCTCAACGCCGACCCTCGTGGCGAAGAAGGCGCGTCGGAGGACGATGACGCACAGATGGCGGCGCTGCAACGGCGGGCGGAGTTCATCATCACCGGCCTGCTCGACTGATCAGATCTTCAATTGGTGCGGCTTCGGCGTGGCCTGGAGGATCAACTCGACGTCTTTCGCGCTCTGCGGTCGGGCGAGGAGATAGCCCTGGGCTTGATCGCAGCCGCGGCTGAGGAGTTCGTCGACCTGTTCCTCGGTCTCGACCCCTTCGGCCACCGTGCTCAGGCCGAAGGCTTGAGCAAGGGTGATCGCGGCATCGACGATGGCGGCATCGTGTTCCGACTTGCCCAGACCCGCCACAAAGCTCATGTCGATCTTCAGGCAGTCCACGGGCAGGTTCTTCAGTTGTTTCATCGACGAGTAGCCGGTCCCGAAATCGTCGAGCGCCAGGCGTACCCCCATGGCGCGCAGGCGATCGAGCGCACCGGTCGCCGCCTCGATGTCGTCGAGCACCACATGTTCGGTGACCTCGAGGCAGATACGTGAGGGGTGCACGTCGTGCTCGGCCAGCAACATGCCAACCTGTGTGACCAGGTCTCGGCTCATGAGCTGAGCCGGTGACACGTTGATCCACATCTCCAGCTCGGGGTACTCGTGCTGCCATACACTCATCTGCTTGATCGCCGCGTCGAGGACGAAATCACCGATCTCGACGACGAGGCCGCTCTCCTCGGCGGTTTCGATGAAGGCGCCGGCGTTGAGAAGGCCATCCGACGGATGGTTCCATCGCAGCAGGGCCTCGACGGCCTTGACCTCCCTGGTTCTCAGATCGACCGAGGGCTGGTAGTGGAGGATGAACTCTCCTGACTCGATGGCCCGGCGAAGTTCGAGTTCCTGCTCGAACTTCCTGATGATCTTGTTGCGCATGTCACTGTCGAAGACCCGGAACCGGTTCTTGCCCTGTTTCTTGGCCAGATGCAGCGCGGCCTCGGACTCGGCGACGAGGTCGTGCGCAATGTCGTCGTCGGCCGGCTTGTGGGCGATGCCTATCGATACCGATCGCGAGATCTTGATGTCGCCGACATCGATGGATCGACGTAGCTCGTTGATCAGCCGGTTCGCCATTCGTTCGACGTCGGCCGGGTCGGTCTCGGAAACCAGCACCCCGAACTGATCACCGCTCGTGCGGGCGACGACCGCTTCCTGCCGCACGAGGCCCGCAAGGCGTTCCGCGAAACCGCAGATGAACCGATCGCCCAACTCGAAGTCGAGCCCATCGTTGATGACCTTCATGTTGTCGATGTTCAGGCTCAGCAGCGACAGCTGCGTCGACTCCGATGTGGCAGCGATCTCGTCAATCATGCGCAACCGATTCGGCAGACCGGTCATCTCGTCGTAGTGGGCTCGATAGGCCAGCTTCTCCTCGGCGTCGAGCCGCGACCAGAACTGAGCGATCAAGGTGGCGATGGCGAAGAGCGTGCGGAGCTCCTCCTCCCGCCAGCGCTGATCGGTGAAACGCACCAAACCGAGGATGCCGACAGTCAGGTCCTCGCGGAGCAGGGGGACGACGGCAAAAGAACAGCGCTCAACGCCGATGCTTGTCTTGACCAGCTCCTGGATCGCCTCGGATCCCTCCGGGTACAGCACGAACGGCTCTCTGAGGTGTTCCAGCGATTGGAATATCGGATCGCTGTCCAACGGTATTTCGGCCAGCAGCTCCGGTGAGGAGATCACATCGCGCGGCGGCCGGATGGTCACCAGCTCGGAAACGCGATCGGGGCGGTGGCGACGAACAAACGTGTCGTCGACCTCGAAGAAGTCGACGAGACGATCAAGTGCGGCGTCGATCGCCTCGGGAGCCGCCGACAGCGGGACACCCATGAGGCTTGTGGCAACTTCGGTGATCAGGATGTCCAAACCACTGCCGGTCTCAGCAGGTGTCTCTGATGGTGGGTGGTGCTCCATACCAATGTTCTCCCGTAGGTGAGTACGAGAGTTCCATCGGCGGTAGTGGTCCAAAGATGAAGGATTTTGCGGCGCAGCGGCAGCTTTAGAGGGTGGCGGTGCTGTCCTGATCCAAGAGGCCTTCGTTCTAGACAGTCAATTGAGCCCCAACGGGTTCGGTCGGTTCCGCTTGATGTCGGCCTCCCCGCAGGTCGAGGACCATGGGGGTCACCGGAACCAGTTCGACCGGATGGTCGAACTGCGAGGCGACGACCTCCCAGCCCAGTCGCTCAAAGAATGGGACGGTTTTCGGCCGAACGGCGGCACACAGATATCGCATGTCCCGCCGGCGGCTGATGGTGATGGCCGATCGGACCAACATCGAAGCCAGCCGGGAACCGCGGCGGTCGGATCTCACGCAGAGCATCGATCCACAGCATGTTTCGGACTCGAATCCCGGCACGTGGTTGTGGAAGTCGAAGTACGGTGTGCGCGATGGGTTGAGCCCGGGGGAAGGGTACGCCAATCGCACGCCACCGAGGATGTTCACGTCGCCGTCAACGGGCTCCTCCGCCACGGCGATCAGGTTGACCACGTCGGGATGTTCGTCCAGCTCATCGGTCAACATACTCGAACGGCGCAACTTCAATATGTCCTCACCAAAGAACACCTCGGCTCGAAGCCGGTAGAGAGCCTCCAACTCGTGCGCGGCGGTTGCCGGTCGGATTACGACGCGAGAGCCGCTCATCTGTCAGCGAACCGCCTCGAGGCAGTCGGTCATGAACTGACGGTAGGCGTGAAGCGCAGCGGTGCCCGCCTCGCCGATCACCCGAGCGAATTCAGGATGGTCAGCGAGAATCGCCTCCAACTGGCGGCGGTTGAACTCGGTGTGACCGACATCGAGTTCAACGTGATCGTTGAGGAAGCTGAGTTCTTCGACCCGGTCGTCGCCGCAAACCTGTGCGACGTTGGCCAACAGCTTCACGCCTGCGGTGACCGAAAGCATTTCGATCTCGTACTCGATACCGATTTGGGCGTACGGCGTTTCGCCGTCGATGATGCGCTCGTGCAACTCGACGTAGGCAACGCAACCGGGGGAGGCCGGAGAGGCGAGGAGCGTATCCGCATTCAGCGGTACGCGACCCAGACTGTTCCAGAGTTCGACCAGACGCCGAGTGTCGTCGATCATCAGCAGGTGATGGTCGCTCTCTTGGACGGCATGGCGCTGAAGGGCCTGGCCGAGTTCGGTGAGCCCCATCGCCTCGGTCCGCTCACCGGCCCGTCGTATCCATCCCTCGACCGGTTCCGTCATCCTGACCCCGCGGGCGCAGTACTCGATGAGATACCTGTCGAGGAGAACGGGGTCGCAGTCGGGCGACGTCACCAGCTCGATCACCTCGCTGGTATGGAAGGCGGTGCGGGCTGGTGTGACGAGAGGCTCGAAAAGTGACGCCACGCGTTCGCGGGCGTTCGGGTCCAAAGCAGTAGCCATGGTTTCTCCTGTTGTGCGGCGGGTGCACCGACGTCAACCGAACTGTCAGGGGCCGAAAACGAACTCGACCATCCCTCTCCGGCTACGACGGCACAAGTCGGAAGCCTAGCCGCCCGATCTGTCAGCACACAAAGTCGACGTACCGATCGACCGGAAATGGGCGGCTCGGCTGTCACACGGCTCGAGTACTGTCGGATGGGTCATGGATCACCATCTTCCCCCTGGGCTGAACCCCGAACAACGTCATGCCGCCCACCACCGCGGTTCGCACCTGCTCATCGTCGCCGGGGCGGGAACCGGCAAGACCCGCACGCTCGTGGCCCGGGTCATCGATCTGCTGGCCGACGGGGTCGATCCGGCCCGCATCCTGCTGCTCACCTTCACCCGCCGAGCAGCGGCCGAGATGGTCGGTAGGGTGACCGCGGCCTGCGATGACGAGGGGGTGGTCGGTGGCCGCCTGTGGAGCGGAACGTTCCACTCGGTGGCGAACCGGCTGTTGCGACGCTACGGCTCGGCGGCCGGCCTGGCCGATGGTTTCACCGTGCTCGATCACGCCGACACCATCGACCTGTTCGGTCTGGTCCGGGCCGAGGAGGGATTCTCCGAGCAGGCCCAGCGTTTTCCTCGGGCCGAAACGATCGCTGCGATCTACTCCCGGATGGTGAACAGCCAGGCCCCGATGGGCGACGTCCTCACCGTCGACTATCCCTGGTGCGCCTCCCACGCTGATGATCTGCGAACCGTGTTCTCCGCCTACACGGCCAAGAAGCGTCAGAGCAACATCTTGGACTTCGACGACCTGCTCCTCTACTGGCGGGGTCTCACGGCAAGCCCGATCGGCGAGGCGTTGCGTTGCCTGTTCGATCACATCCTCATCGACGAGTACCAGGACACGAACGCCATTCAGGCCGACATCGTGGCCGGCATGTGCGGCCACGGCACGCAGGTGTGCGCGGTGGGCGACGACGCCCAGGCGATCTACGGCTTCCGTGCGGCCACCGTCGAGAACATGTGGTCGTTTCCGGCCATGTTCGCTGGAGCGTCGGTGGTCACCCTCGACCGGAACTACCGGTCGACCGAACCCATCCTCGGGGTTGCCAACGAGTTACTGGCCCAGCAGATCGAGATCGAGGCGTCCACGTTCGACAAGGAACTGTGGTCGGAGATCGACGGCGGTATCCGTCCCGTCCTGTTGACCAGCTACGACGAGCAGGAACAGTCGAAGCTCGTGGCCGATCGCATCCTCGACGCCCGGGAGCGGGGAATCGACCTCCGGGAACAGGCCGTGCTCTTCCGGGCCGGCCACCACGGCGACGCGCTGGAGCTGGAGCTTGTTCGGCGCGACATCCCCTATGTCAAGTATGGCGGTCTCAAGTATCTCGAGTCGGCTCACGTCAAGGACGTCCTGGCCCTGATCCGAATTCTCGAGAATCCGGACGATCAGCTGGCATGGCGTAGGGTTCTGCTCACGCTCGACGGAGTCGGGCCCGCCACGGTCCGCCGTCTCATCGACGACCTGCGGGTGCTGAAACCGGGCTCCAACGCCCTCGTGCGATTCGTCGACGGGCTCGGTCGGGTGCCGGCTTCCGCTGCGAGCCAGGCCGACGATCTTCGATCGGCCCTGGCCGACTGCGCCAGCGGTGACCTGGCACCGAGCGAGCAGATCGATCGACTCAAGATCTTCTGCTCCGCCGTGTTCCCCCGTCGCTACGAGAACAGCGACGCCCGGCTGGCCGACATCGATCAACTGGCCGCGACCGCCCGGGGTTACAGCGACCGCAGCCGGATGCTGACCGAACTCACACTCGATCCTCCGGAACGGACCGGCGACCTGGCCGGTCGCCCCCACCTCGACGACGACTGGTTGACCCTCAGCACGATCCACTCGGCCAAGGGCTGCGAGTGGCACGCCGTCTATCTCCTGCACGCCTCCGACGGCAACATTCCGTCCGAGATGGCGCTCAACGAACCGCATGGCCTGGCGGAGGAACTTCGCCTCCTCTACGTGGCGGTCACCAGAGCTCGGCGGGAACTCACCGTCGGCTTCCCCCTTCGATACCATGTGCACCGCTTCAGCGGCAGCGACCGTCATCATTTCGCCCAACTGAGTCGATTCCTGCAACCGTTGTCGGATCTGTTCGACTCGATCGACCACGGCCCGGCACACGACGAGCAGGTTGCCATCGACCTGGCCACCGTCGGGGTGGCCGACGAGGTCGACGCCATGTTGAACGCCCTGTGGATGTGACGACCGGTCTTCGAGCAAGCCGGCGACCGGGGTCGGTACCATCGGTCCATGGCTGAGCGTGGCATCCCCATCTCACCGAACTTGAACGTCCGTGACACCGTGCGGGGAGCAAAGAATCCTGTCATGGTGGGCCCGACCGAGGTCTGGTGGTCGACGCGCACACCGGACGGTCTGGGCACCCTGGCCATGGAGCGGACTCGGGCCGACCGGATACGGGCTGAGGCCTGGGGGCCCGGCGCCGAATGGCTTCTCGATCAGGCCCCGCGCCTGCTGGGTGCCGACGATGATCTGACCGGCTTCGAACCGACCGGACGCGTGGCCGAACAGTGGCGGCGACGGCCGTTCAGGCTCGGCCGCACCGACATCCTGTGGGATGCCCTGATCGGCGCCATCCTGGGCCAGAAGGTGCAGATCGCCAATGCAGTCGAGGCCCGCCGCCGGCTGGCCCGCCGCTACGGCGATCCGTCTCCCGGTCCCCGTCAGGGTTGGATTCTGCCTGCCCCGGCCACGGTTGCGGCGATGGGCTACTACGACTTTCACCCGCTGGGCGTGGAACGCAAGCGGGCCGAGATCCTGATCCGCACCGCTCGGGAGATGCCCCGACTGCAGGCCGCGGCGGGCCAGGATCCGGCCGCCCTCGGCCGACGGCTTCAACGAATTCGAGGCATCGGTCCCTGGACGGCCGCCATGGTCACCGCCGTCGTGCTCGGCGATCCCGATGCTGTTCCGGTCGGCGATTACCACATTCCCAACACCGTGGCCTGGTGGTTGGCCGATGAGCCCCGGGCCACCGACGAGCGGCTCCTCGAACTCCTCGAACCGTTCCGGGGTCATCGGTGGCGGGTCATTCGCCTGGCGAAGGCAACCGGCGGGGCGCCGAAGTACGGTCCGAAGCTCTCGCTGACCGGCGACGGCCTGCATCTCGGTCGATGACCGGATCGGGGCTGCACCGGCGGCGCAGCCGGCCGACCCTCAGCCGATCGAGTCGGGAGACCACCGGTGCCTGAGCTGCCCGAGGTGGAAACCGTACGGGTTCAGCTCGAACCCCTGCTGGTGGGCAGAACCGTCGTCGAAGCCGGCTCTCATCCCTCGGCCAAGTTCCTCCCCGCTCGGGAAACGGTCGGGCGTCGATTTGATGCCGTGGGCCGTCGGGGAAAGTTCCTCATTCTCTCAATTGGTGACGGTGGCGGCAACGACAAAGGCACCGGCCCGGCATCGACCTTGGAACTTGTGGTGCACCTCGGCATGACGGGTCGACTGACCGTGGTCGACCGACCCGCGAACCAGAAGAACCCCTACCTGCGGGCCTGGTGGGCCATGGATGACGGAGCCACCCTCGAGTTCCACGATGTTCGTCGATTTGGCCGAATACGGCTGGTGGACCCCGGCGACTACCAGTCGATTCCGACGCTCGCCCATGCCGGCCCCGAACCCTTCGATCCCGACTTCGACGGTCGCGCCTTCTGGGAACTGCTTCGTCGGAGCAGACGTCCGATCAAGACGCAGCTTCTGTCGCAACGGCCGGTGGCCGGGGTCGGCAACATCTACGCAGACGAGGCTCTCTGGCTGGCCCGGATCAATCCCAAAGTACGGCGGCTCGGCCGGGAACGAGCTTCCGTCCTCCTCGATGCCATTCGTGATGTTCTGGAGCTCGGCCTTCGCAACGGCGGGACCACGCTTCGGGACTACCGGCAGGTGGACGGCACAGAAGGTTCGAATCAGAACCAGTTGAACGCATATGGGCGCGGGTCTTACCCGTGCCCTCGATGTTCCGCTACTCTGAAGTCCGACCATCTTGATGGGCGAACGACGACCTGGTGCCCGCAGTGTCAAAGAACGTAAGGTCATAGAAAGTACGAGGGATATGGACGACGATCGGGGCGACGAGGTCGAGTCGAGCCTGTGTGCTCCTCGACAACCCGTCGGTTCACCAAGAAGAAGTAATGACGTCCGGTCGAATCGCCGCGAAAGACACAGCTCATCGAAGGAATTCCAGGTTCGAATCCGGGATAGTGTCGCGGGATTTCAATCGGTGAAATCGGGTGCCGATGACCACATCGGATCCTAGGATTTCGTCGTTGAACGATCCTCTTCCACCCGGTGAGCAATCGGCGTGGCGGGCGTTTCTGTCGGTTGCCAGCCGAGCTATCGAGCAGATCGATCAGGCCATGCAGAAGCAGGCGAACATGACCCTGACCGACTACGAGATCCTGTTGGCCCTGTCCGAGGCCGACGAGCTCCGTCTTCGCATGAGTGAGCTGGCCGCTCGGGTGTTCGTGTCGAGGAGCCGGCTGACCTACCGGGTCGATCGTTTGACCGAGGTCGGCTTCGTGACCCGTGAAGAGTGTGAGGATGACCGACGAGGGCTCTGGGCCATCGTCACCGACAAGGGTCGGACCGCCCTCGCCGAGGCCACACCCGGCCATCACGCCGACATTCGTCGACTGCTGTTCAGGGTCCTCGATGACGGAGATCTCGGTGCCTTCGAGGCGGTTCTGCGGTCGATCTCGGAGCAGCTCGACGACGACGGTTAGGATGACAGACGGCAGCATCGCCACCGGCTGGACGGCGGTAGGGTCGGACTGGTGAACACGACATCCTCCGTGACCTTCCGGGTCGTCGGGCTGGGTCGGGCCGGACGGTCTCTGGTCAAGGCGCTGGCCGGTACGGCGTGGGAGTACGCCGGCGGCTACGGGCGTCATGACGATCCGACGAACGCGGCCGTCGGCGTCGATGCGGTGTTCGTCACCGTCCCCGACGATGCCATCGCGGCGGTGGCCCGGGCGATCCGACCGACGTCGGCGGTGTTGATCCACCTGTCCGGGGCCAAAACACTCGAGGTGTTGGAGCCGCACGAGCGTCGGGCCTCGATGCACCCCCTTGTTTCGCTGCCCGATGTCGAGACCGGTGCCGCACGCCTTCGTGGCGGGGCGGCGTTCGCCGTGGCCGGCCACCCGCTGGCCGCCGATCTCGTGGCCGTCCTCAACGGTCGAGCCATCGAGGTGAACGAACGACACCGATCGCTCTACCACGCCGCGGCCGCGGTCGCCGCCAACCACCTCTGTGTGCTCTGCGCCCAGGTGGAGCGGATCGCTGAACACATCGGTGTGCCGGTCGAGCTCTACTGGGAGCTGATGACGTCGACGCTTGGCAACGTCGAACGCGTCGGTGCGCTGAAGGCACTCACCGGACCGGCGGCCCGAGGCGACACCGAGACGATCGAGGCTCACATCCGGGCCCTGTCCGAACTCGGTCCCGACGAAATCGACCTCTACCGGACCCTGGCCGACACGGCCACCGAACTCGGACGGGCGGCGGCGCGGCGTCACGGCCCGGACGAATCAGCCCAGTAGAGTTTCGGGCAGGACAGGGAGTCCCGAGCGACGAAAAGGATCGAATGACCGGGAACGAATCAGCGGGAGCCGGCGCCATCGATGTCGTGACCACCATCGCCGAGGTCCGCCGGATCACCGACGGCCATCGAGCCGCCGGGCGATCCGTGGGATTCGTCCCGACGATGGGCTACCTCCACGACGGTCACGGCTCGCTCATGCGAGCGGCAGCAGCCGACAACGACATCGTGGTGGCCAGCATCTTCGTCAACCCGCTCCAGTTCGCGCCCGATGAGGATCTTGACTCCTACCCACGCGACCTCGACCGCGACCGGTCCGTTGCTGCGACCAACGGCGTCGATCTGCTGTTCGCGCCGACGACGGCCGAGATGTATCCCCACGGGGCCGTGCTGACGACGGTTTCGGTCGACAAGCTGTCGCAACGGTGGGATGGCGAGTCCCGCCCCACCCATTTCGCCGGTGTGGCCACCGTCGTCTCGAAACTGTTCAACATCGTGGGCGCCTGTCGGGCCTACTTCGGCGAGAAGGACTTCCAGCAGCTGGCCATCATTCGCCGGATGGCGGCCGATCTCTCGATGCCGGTCGAGGTCGTCGGTTGTCCGATCGTCCGGGAGCCCGATGGCTTGGCCATGTCGAGCCGGAATGTGTATCTGTCGCCGGAGGATCGCTGCGCCGCCGTCGTGCTGCGGCGGGCGCTCGACGCCGGGGAGCAGGCGATCCGCGACGGCGAGACGGACCCGGAGACCGTCACCCGGGCTCTGCGATCGATCGTCGACGGCGAGCCGCGAGCACGGCTCGACTACGCCGCCGTTGTCGATCCTGTGACCCTGGAGACCCCGCCGGTGATCGAATCCGAAACCAGGCTGCTGATCGCGGCGTACCTGGGTGACACCCGTCTGATCGACAACTGCTCGGTTCGAACGGGGCAGGATCGGTCGTAGTACGGTTTAGGCCGGAACCGGGAGACTCGGTGCCGGCGACGTTCCTGCGAGCTCGATCGGGCTGTAGCCGCTCCGGGAACTACCGAAAGGGTTCATATGGGATCACAACGAACCGTTCCCCAGGTCCGGGCCTCGAAGCGACGCTACGGGGCTGATCCGCTGGTCATGGTGACGGCCTACGACGCTCCGTCCGGCCGGGTGGCCACCGAGGCGGACGTCGACATGATTCTCGTCGGCGACTCGCTGGCGATGGTGGTCCTCGGCTACAACGACACCCTCCACGTCACCGTGGAACAGATCGCCTACCACGTGGCCGCGGTCTGCCGGTCCGAACCGACGGCGCTGGTCGTCGGTGACATGCCGTGGATGAGCTTTCACGTCTCGGCGGTCGAAACCGTGCGGAACGCGGCCACGCTCGTTCGAGCCGGCGCCCAATGCGTCAAGATGGAGGGCGGAGCGAAGCGGATTCCGATGATCAAACCGATTCTCGACGCCGAGATCCCCGTCGTGGCCCACATCGGCCTGACCCCCCAGTCGGCCAACGTGATGGGCGGGTTCAAGATCCAGGCCCGCGAGGCCGCGGCGGTCCAGACTCTGGTCTCGGACGCCACCGCCCTCGAGGAGGCCGGCTGCTTCGCCATGGTGATCGAGGGGGTTCCCGATGTCGTCGGGGCAATGGTGACCGAGGCCGTCTCGATCCCGACGATCGGGATCGGCGCCGGTGTTTCGACCGACGGTCAGGTACTGGTGTACCACGACCTGATCGGCTTGGAGAACCGCTTCAAACCGAGGTTCGTTCGCCGCTACGGAACGGCGTACGAGGACCAGGTGGCCGCGCTGGCCGCCTTTGCCGACGACGTTCGATCGGGCGCCTTTCCGTCCGCCGATGAGAGCTATCAGGCCACCGACGAGCTGGCGGAGGCCCTGGGCCTCTACGGGTCGCAGCCGACCGAATCGGAAGGGTCCTGACGCTCAGCCATGCCCCATGTCGTCCTCCGAGCTCCCGACGTCTTCGAGACGGCGTTCGGCGGCATTCGCGCCGAACTCGATGTGCCACTGCGCTTCCCGACCGAGGTTCTCGAGGAGGCTGAACGAGCCACCCCGGACCCGTCTGTCGACCGCATCGACGCCCGCCATCTGCCACTGATCGCCATCGATCCACCGGGAGCGACGGATCTCGATCAGGCGTTCACCGCGGAACGAACCGACGACGGCTACCGGGTGTTCTACGCCATCGCCGATGTCGGGGCGTTCGTCACCCCGGGTGGAGCGGTCGACATCGAAGCCCGCCGGCGGGGAACAACCCTCTACTCGCCCGATGTTCGGGCGCCCCTTCATCCGCCGATCCTCAGTGAGGATCGCAGCAGTCTGCTTCCCGACCGCGACAGGCCGGCCCTGCTGTGGACGATCGACCTCGACGCCGAGGGACGGGCCGCCACCTGGAATCTGACCCGAGCCGTCGTCCGGGTCGCGGAGGCGATCTCGTACCGGGTGGCCCAGGAGCGGATCGATCGTGCCACCGACGAGCCCGGCACCGCCCACGAGAACCTCATGCTGTTGTCGACCATCGGTGACCTGCGCCGGCAGCGTGAGGCCGAGCGGGGCGGCGTCAGCCTCCGCCTTCCGGCCCAGGAGATCGTGAAACGGCATGACGGCTACGCCCTGGAGTTCGACCAACCGCTCCCGGTCGAGGGGTGGAACGCCCAGATCTCGCTCCTGACCGGCATGATCGCCGGTCGGACGATGACCGACGCCGGGGTCGGGATCCTCCGCACCCTGCCGCCGGCCGATCCGGCCGATGTCGAGGTGCTTCGGCGCATTGCCGACGTCCTCGACCTCGGATGGCCGGCCGACACCGACTACGCCGCGTTTGTCCGATCCCTGGAGCCGTCCACAGCGGCCCGCAACGCATTCCTCGTGCAGTGCACCCGCCTGTTCAAGGGTGCCGGCTACCACGGGTTCACCGGCCGACGGCCCGACAACCGCGAACACAGTGCTCTCGAACACAGTGCCATCGCGTCGCTCTACGCCCATGTCACGGCACCCCTACGCCGCCTGGTCGACCGGTTCGGCAACGAAATCCTTCTCGCCGTACTCGCCGACAACGAACCGCCATCGTGGGCGGTGGAGGCGCTGGAGGAACTGCCGTCGCTCATGGGAAGGGCCCGACAGCGTGAATCATCGCTCGAGCGGGCGCTGCTCGACATGGCCGAGGTGCTGACGCTCGAAAACCACGTTGGTGAGGTCTTCGACTCGGTGGTGGTCGACGTGTCACCACCTCGTGACCAGGCGACGGTTCAGATCACCGAACCGGCCGTTGTGACCCGCCTTCCGGTCGGATCACTCGAACTGGCCGAGCGGGTCAAATTGCGGTTGACCGCGACCGACCGCGAGCAGAGAACCGTGACGTTCGAGCCGATTCGTAACCGACAGGCCAGCACATAGGTGCTGCGCCGCTAGCTCTTGGGCCGGTCGGCCACGACGAGGCTGAATTCGCGCGCCTCGATGTCGTCGACGGTGAGGCTGACCTCGAAGACCTGCTCGGTGCGGGGATCGGTCAACTCGCAGATCATCATGCGATCGTCGGGCAACACGACCGAGTTTTCGCCGCATTCCACCGCCCCGGTGTCCAGGTTGGCATCGGGTCGGACCTTGTTGATGGCCTCGACGGCCGACTGCTCGAAGCTCGGTAACGCCGAACCGAGGATGACGTTGGTGGTGGACAGCTCGACCTGACCGGTCGGCAGGATGGCGGCGTCGACGTTGAGCAGACGATCGGTGTCGGTGGCGGCGGCACAGGGAAAAACGTCGCCTCCCGTGGCCCCGTTCATGTCGGGGCAACTGGCGGTCAGTGGTCCGAGCCCGACCTGTTCGGCCAGCGGACCGACGATGAGCTGTTCGGCGGCCTGGGTCGGAGTGAGCACCGCAACGTCGTCGGCCTCGCCTCCCGAGTCGAGGCATCCGGTCAGCACTGCGACGGTTGCCAAGGCGCCGACGATCGGACGGGCCAGGCGGATGCCCGGCCTGCGTGTCATCGATCCGGAGCCGCCGATCTGGTCCGTTGTCGTTGCCCGTGCCATTACACGCTCAAGGTTACCGCTCCCGGATCGACCCATCGGGGCATGTCGACCACACGGTTGTCCCCAGCCGGTTCCGACACCGCCACCGCCGGATCCCTGCCTTGTCCGTTTTCCGCTAGGAAAACCCTGTGACCAGGATTAGAACTGAAGTTGTGAAGACGAAATCGTCAGGATCAAACCAGTCGGGAGGCAGCGAGGGGCGGAGGCCCACATCCGACGCCAGGCTCGATCACCACGCCTGTTATCAGGCCATCAGCCGCCGGGACCGGCGCTTCGACGGCACGTTCTACACCGCGGTGAAGACCACCGGCATCTTCTGTCGCCCGTCGTGTCCGGCCCGCACGCCGGCCAGTCGCAACGTGCGATTCTTCGCTCACGCGGCCGGTGCCATCGATGCCGGCTTCCGACCCTGCCGGCGCTGCCGGCCGGAACTCGCCCCGGCGCATCCCGAGTGGAATCGCCGGGCCGATCTGGCCCACAAGGCAATGGCGCTGATCGAACAGGGGGTCGTCGACCGGGAGGGTGTCGGCGGATTGGCGTCCCGACTCGGCGTCAGCGAACGCCACCTCCGCCGGGAGCTGGTGAGCGAGGTCGGAACCGGGCCGAACCAACTGGCCCGCACCCGACGCGTCCTTCTGGCTCGCCGCCTGCTCGACCAGACCGGCCTCGCCGTCACCGACATCGCCTTCGCTGCCGGATTCTCCAGTATCCGCCAGTTCAACGAGTCGTTCCGTCAGGCTTTCGACGCCACGCCGACCGAGCTGCGGCGTCGACCGGGTCGCTCCCCGGCCGGCGCCGACGGCGACTCGATCGTGAACCTGACCCTGGCCTCCCGAGGCCGGCTCGGCTGGTCGGCGCTACACGCCTTTCTGGCGGCGCGGGCGATCCCGGGTCTCGAGTCGAGTGTCGACGGACGGTTCCGCCGCAACGTGCCAGGCGGATGGATCGAGCTCGGGGGTGGCGACGACGATCGGATGCTCGAGATCACCTGTTCGCTCGACGAGCTGGGCGACCTGAGCCATCTCGTCCCGATCATCCGCCTCGTCTGCGATCTCGACTCCGATCTGGACGCCATCGGCCAGGCGTTGAGCGCCGACCACGACCTCGCCGGTCTGCTTTCCGCCCTGCCGGCGCCGACGGCGGTGCCCCGGCTGCCCGGCACGTTCGACCGGTTTGAGCTTGCCGTACGGGCCGTCGTCGGGCAGCAGGTCAGCGTTGCCGGTGCCCGGACCACCCTCGGCAAGCTGCTGGAGATCGTGCATCCCGAAGCCGAGGCCCACCAGCGCTTTCCCTCCCCGGCGGAGCTTCTGGACGCCCCCCTCGATCGAGTGGGCATGCCGGCCCGCCGCCGGGAGACGATTCGGACGGTGGCCCGGGCCGTCGAGGATGGACGGGTCAACCTCTCGGTCGAGGCCGATCCCGCACGGACCGAACAGGAGCTGACGGTCCTGCCCGGGATAGGACCGTGGACGGCCGGCTACATCACGATGCGGGCGTTCGGCCATCCCGACGGCTGGCCGGCCTCCGATCTCGTCCTGGCCAAGCGGCTCGGACTCTCGCGCCGCGAACTCGACAGCCGGGCCGAAGCCTGGCGGCCGTGGCGAGCGTATGCCGCCATGGCGATCTGGAACGGACCGCAACCATGAGCCCGCCGATCGATTGCCTCCCCACCTCCCAGAGCACGACCATACGAACGGAGTTGACCACCATGCTGCAAGCCACCACCTACCAGACCCCGGTGGGTCCGCTGGCCGTCATCGTCGATCCGACGGGCGGACCGGCGGTCGTCGCCGCCGGATTCTGCCCGGTCGACGACCTCATCGACCGCCTTCCGGCCAACGGCGGTGAACGTCCGGCCTGGACCGCAGTCGACCACCAGCCCGTTACCGACCAGGCCGTCGCCGGCTACCTCGCCGGCGACGTCACGGCCCTCGACTCGGTACCCGTCACCCAGGCCGGAACCGACCTCCAGCGTGAAGTGTGGTCCGGCCTGCGAGCCATTCCGGCCGGAACAACCGCCACCTACACGCAGTTGGCAGCCACGACGTCGAAGCCACGAGCGGTCCGGGCGGCCGGCACCGCCTGCGGCCGAAACATGATCGCCCCGTTCGTGCCGTGCCATCGAGCCCTACGGACCGATGGTTCGCTCGGCGGCTACTACTACGGGCTCGACGTCAAACGCTGGCTCCTGGACCACGAGGCGGGCAACGCCTGACGCCTCCTCGTCCCCCTAAACGGCGATCTGGTGGATTTCCTGCGCGTCCGTCGCGCGTGAAATCTGCCAATTCCGGGGGCCGGGTTTGCTGCACCGAGTCTGTAGCGATCTAGACTGTATGCATCGATACAGTCTCGTCGTCGACAAACTCGCGGGCCGACCACGATCCGATCACCGGGTCCCACGAACTCGACGCGCCACCGTGGTTGCGGGTCGAGAGCACGATCATGGCCGCCGCCCGGGCGATGCGGAACGCGTACGACTGCCACCTCGCCCCCTTCGATCTGAATCTCAACACGGCCAGCACGCTGGCCTACGTCGATCAACACGGGCCGATCTCCCAAACCGCGATCGCGGACGGGCTCGGTCATGGTCGCGCCGCCACCGGCACCTACATCGACCGGCTCGAACGGCGAGGTCTGGTCGAACGACTGGCCGATTCCGACGACCGACGGGTCTGGCTGGTGGCCGCCACCGACGAGGGTCGGCGCCTGATGATCGAGGTGGCCGACATCGACAAGCGTCTGCGCAACCAGCTTCGTCGAGGCATCGACCGTGCGGAACGCCAGATGCTGGCCGAAATCCTCGTGCGACTCAAGGACAACCTCGACAAGACCGCGGCGGTCGACGAGGACGTCAACGACGGCTGACCGTCACCGCCGAAACCGAACCAACACCCGACCAAACCATCCGTTCACCAACCCGACAATCTGGAGATACCACAATGCGAGAAGCAGTTATCGTCGACGCCGTCCGAACCCCCGCCGGGCGCCGCAACGGCATGTTGAAGGACTGGCATCCGGCCGATCTGGCGGCCCACGTCCTGAAGGCGCTCGAAGAGCGCAACGGCATCGATCCAGCCATCGTCGACGACGTCATCATGGGCTGCGTCATGCAGGTCGGCGAGCAATCCCTCAACATCGGCCGCAACGCCGTGCTGGCCGCCGGCTGGCCCGAGTCGGTGCCCGCCACAACCGTCGACCGCCAGTGCGGCTCCAGCCAGCAAGCCCTCCACTTCGCCGCCCAGGGGGTGATGGCCGGAGCCTACGACGTGGTGATTGCCGCCGGGGTCGAGGTCATGACCCGCACCCCGATGGGGGCCTCTGTCGTGAAGGGCGAGATGGGATGGCCCTTCCCCCAGCAGATGCAGGACCGCTACGCCGACACCGGGCTGCCGCCCCAGGGCATCGGCGCCGAGATGATCGCCGACGAATACGGGATCACCCGGGAGGATCTCGACGCCTTCGGGGCCGAATCCCAGCGGCGGGCCGCCCAGGCGACGGCAGAGGGGCGATTCGAGCGGGAGATCATTCCCGTGCCCGTCGAGGTCGACGGCGAGACCGTCATGATGACCAAGGACGAGGGCATCCGGGAGGGTACGACGCCGGAGACCCTGGCCAATCTGAAGCCGGCCTTCAAGGAGGACGGCAAGATCACGGCCGGCAACTCGTCACAGATCTCCGACGGCGCCTCGGCCGTGCTGATCATGTCGGCCGAGAAGGCCGCCGAGCTCGGGCTCAAGCCGCGCGCCCGGTTCCACACCTTCGCCGTGGTCGGGACCGACCCGGTCACCATGCTGAAGGGCCCGATCCCGGCCACCGAGAAGGTCATGGAACGCTCCGGACTGTCGCTCGACGACATCGATCTGTTCGAGGTCAACGAGGCCTTCGCCTCGGTCGTGCTGGC
>Ga0224512_10000917_pt1 | contig 29692 bp, 24 predicted proteins | sample SF_May12_sed_USG_4_FD_169103 | JGI IMG/M metagenome (GOLD analysis project Ga0224512, IMG submission 169103) | Sediment microbial communities from San Francisco Bay, California, United States - SF_May12_sed_USGS_13 | ecosystem: Environmental > Aquatic > Marine > Sediment | place: USA... | reverse complement strand
TTTTCTTCTTTTTGCCGCGCGGCGTCTCTTCCTCGCCGGTGGCGACGAAAACGATAACGAAATCGGCGATGTTGGCGTGGCTGATGAAATGCTTGCTGCCGTTGATGATCCAGTCGCTGCCATCGGGCCTGGCGCTGCACTGCATGCCACGAACGTCGGAACCGGCGCCGGGCTCGGTCATCGCCAGCGCGTCGAATTTTTCACCTTTTACCGCGGGGAACAGGTATTTCTCGCGCTGTTCCTCGTTGCAGGCCTGCAGGATGCCGGACGGCCGGCCGAAGAACACCGCGAGCCCGTTGGAGGCGCGGCCGAGCTCGCGCTCCAGCAGCGTGAAATCCAGGTGCCCGAGTCCACCGCCGCCGAATTCCTCGGAGATATTGGCGGCGAAGTACCCGGCTTCGATGCACTTGTCGCGGATTTCGTGGCCGAGGTCGAGCGGCACCTCCCCGGTACGCTCGACCTCGGCCTCGTGCGGGTAGATTTCTTTTTCGACGAAGCTGCGCACCGTGTCGACGATCATTTCCTGCTCAAAACTGAGCCCGAAGTTCATATCTTTCTCCTGAATGTCATGCCAGCGCAAGCGGAGATCTTGCAACCTGCCGGCGGTATGAGGTCCCTGCGCACCCGGGAATCCGGTAAATCGGCCTGGAAAATTCCGCATGCCAGGCGAGGATGACGTTCGGACAACAGGGAGTTATTCATCGTTGGCGGCCTGCATGAGCTGATGCTCGTAACGCGCCAGCGTCTTGCCGGCGCCCCAGTCGTTGCCTTTCAATGCCTGCAGGATGGCGATCAGGTTGTCGTCGCGGATGCGTTCCATTTCACGGATCGTCATGTGCCCCGACTGCTCGTCCGATTGGCCGGCGATCAGGTCGACCAGTTCTTCGCTGAATTCCGGCACGTCCATCAGCCTGGTCCAGGGCCATTTCAGGCATGGGCCGAACTGCGCCATGAAATGCCGCATGCCGGCCTCGCCGCCGGCGACGCGGTAGGTGTCGAACACGCCCATTTGCGCGTAGCGCAGGCCGAAACCGTAGCGCACCGCGTCGTCCACGTCCTGCGTCGTGGCGATACCGTCCTTGACCAGCCACAGCGATTCTCGCCAGATCGCTTCCAGCAGGCGATCGGCGATAAAGGCCTCGATCTCCTTCTTGACGTGCAGCGGGTGCATGCCGACCGAATGGTAGATCTCGCGCGCGCGCTCGATGGTCTCCAGGCTGGTTTTGGCGCCACCGACCAGCTCGACCAGCGGCAGCAGGTAAACCGGGTTGAACGGATGTGCCACCAGCAGGCGTTCCGGGTGTTTCATTTTCGCCTGCAGGTCGGACGGCATGATGCCCGATGTCGACGACGCGATCAGCGCGTTGCTGGCCGCGGTCGACTCGATTTCGGCATAGACCGATTGCTTGATGTCGAGCCGCTCCGGCACCGATTCGACGATCAATTCGGCGTTGGCCACCGCATCGGCGATGCTGCCGCAAAAGCTCACGCTACCCTCGGCAGGCCGCGGACCGCTGATGAGCTTGCCGTAGGCGTAGCGGCTATTTTTCAGCACCGCGTCCACCTTCTGCGCCGCGTCGTCGGCCGGATCGTAGACGGTGACGTCGATGCTATTCTCGATAAGCCGGGAAATCCAGCCCGCTCCGATCACGCCGCCACCGATGATTGCGGCCTGTTTGATTACCGTCATGTCCGTTCTCCTAGCGCGCTACCGGCGCGCGTTTCTGTAACTGCAGCTTGTCGCGAACTTCGGCGGGGGTCATCAGCGTTGCCCCCATGTTGGTGACGATGGTGGCGGCTTTTTCGACCAGCTGTGCGTTGGTCGCTAGCACGCCCTTGCTGAGCCACAGGTTGTCCTCGAGGCCGACGCGCAGGTTACCGCCTGCGAGTACCGCGGCCGCGACGAAGGGCATCTCGTTGCGACCGATAGAGAAGGCCGAAAATGTCCAGTTGGCCGGCGTGTTGTTGACCATCGACATGAAGGTGTTGAGGTCGTCGGGCGCGCCCCACGGAATGCCCATGCACATCTGGATCATGACCGGGTCCTGGATGATGCCTTCTTCGACGAGCTGTTTGGCGAACCACAGGTGGCCGGTTTCGAACACCTCGATCTCCGGGCGCACGCCGAGGTCGGACATCATCTGGCCCATCGCGCGCAGCATGCCGGGGGTATTGGTCATGACATAATCGGCCTCGGCGAAATTCATCGTGCCGCAGTCGAGGGTGCAGATCTCGGGCAGGCATTCGGCGACGTGCGCGACACGCTCGGTGGCGCCGGCCATGTCGGTGCCGACCTGGTTCAGCGGTAACGGGTTTTCGACATCTCCGAACACGAGATCGCCTCCCATGCCGGCGGTGAAGTTGAGGACCACGTCGGTATCCGAATCACGGATGCGCTCGGCGACTTCGCGGTAGAGTTCGACGCTGCGGCTCGGCTTGCCGGTTTCGGGGTCGCGTACGTGGCAGTGCACCACGGCCGCGCCGGCCCGGGCGGCGTCGAGCGCGCTCGCGGCGATCTGCTCGGGCGAGCGCGGTACGTGCGGGGAACGGTCCTGGGTCCCGCCGGAGCCGGTCACGGCGCAGGTGATAAAGGGATTCAGATTCATCGCTAAGGGCATGGCCGACCTCCGGGGTTGATCGCGCAATCATGTCACGGAAGTTTCGTGGATGATTGCGTAAATACGCAAAATATTTGACAATTTACGCAATGGATATCTATGCCCCCAGTACCGAAAAACTCGCGGTCACGCTGCTGGTGTTGCCCGATTCGTCGATGATGTCGCTGGCCTCGGCGCTGGATACGATGCGCGCCGCCAACCGTATCGCCAATCGCGAGCTGTTCGAGTGGAAGATCGCGACCTTGAACGGCGCGCCCGCGCGCCTCACCTGCGACCTGACGATCGAGCCTGATACCCGGCTCGACGATGATTCACGCGGGGATGTATTAATCGTCGTCGCGAGTTTTAACCAGCAGCATCATGCCGGGCCCGCGCATCTGAAACTGATCAAGCGCGTGTCGCGTAATTTCTCGGCGCTGGGCGGCATCGAGGCCGGCAGCTGGATTCTGGCGCGCAGTGGCCTGCTCGAGCGCCGTGCCGCGACCACGCACTGGGAGGACCTGGAAGAATTCGCGACCCGCTTCCCCGGCATCGAGATCAGGCCTGACCGCTTCGTCATCGATGGCAGGGTATTCACCACCGGCGGCGCATCGCCGACCTTCGATTTCATGCTCTACCTGATCCGCAGGCGCTACGGTTACCCGCTGGCGATCGAGGTTTCGAGCGTTTTCATCTACGACGGCGGCCGCAGCGCCACCGACACCCAGCCGCTGGTGTCGCTCGGCATGCTGGAAGGTAATGAGCCGAGGGTCGCAGCGGCGATCCACGTGATGGAAAAGCATATTGACGATACCCTGAGCATTGCCCAGGTGGCCGCGCAGGTCGACCTGTCGGTACGCATGCTCGAATACCTGTTTCGTCAAACCCTGGACATGTCGCCCGCGGCTTACTACCGTCGCCTGCGCTTGCAGACTGGGCGCCGCATGGTTGTGGATACCCGGCTCAGGCTTCAGGAAATCGCGATTCGCACCGGTTTCAATTCGTTATCTTCATTTTCCCGTCTGTTCAAAAGCTATTACCAGCAATCGCCCGGCGAATGCCGTAAACAGTCGCAATCCCTGGTTTGATTGTGCTGGCACAGTGGCGGCTGAATTTTTCAATCGCTGGCTTCCGGCCTGCTGTTTTCCGCATAAAAATTCCCACTTGAAGTGAGGGTAGGCCTTGCAACCAAGGTGAGGAGAGGTCCCGGTGCCTCCCGCGAGTCACCGGGATAAACTTCGATTTAGTCGTTTTTCCCTAATTCGACCTCACGCGCCGTCAGCATGTTGGTCACAGTGTCGTAGCTGCCCCCGGCCTCGAGCGCTGGGGCGGTGCGGTCGCTCAGCGCCTGGTAGAATGCTGCGCGGCCGATGCTCAGATCGCCCAGACCTTCGAAATCGTCATCCTGAAGCAGTGAGGTATCAACGGTTACACCTACCAGCGTGAACCTATTACTGTTCTGTTCAACCGCAGTCACCCGATCTTTTGGCGCCTGCACGACGAAGTCATTCGTATTCACGTCGTTGACCTTGATCGCGTTACCGCGAACCCTGACCTTGAAGTCGCCCTGTCCGTCGAAGTCGGAGATGATCCCTTCGAGCTCGGGCTGCAAGCCGCTGGCCACTGTCCCTTTAATCTCGAGCTTGCGCCCGTCTGCCAGGAAGATTGCCGGGTACTCGGCTTTTTTCTCGATCCGCAGGGCCTCGAATTCACCACTTTCGTTGAACGTTCCACTGACCTCGACCATGTCTTCGTTTCCGGGCGTCGTCGCATCATCCTGTAGAGCAGCCGGCGAGTTGGTCGTGTTGCCGGGGCCGCTTGCGTCGAAGAACGCGCCTGATTCCGGCACAGGGTGGTAAAAAAAAGTGCCCGAGATGTGGTTCAGGTGGTGAATTCCAAGCTGTCGGCCATTGATTTATAGTGGTTTTCAGCATCGCGCTCGTGACCGCGGGCATTTCCGGGCCGGGCCCCGCTAGACTCTCGACAGCGCGCCTGGCGCGTGCAATATAATTTCTTTCCGGCCGTCCCGCGATCGCGGAGCGTCGCAAAAGCACCGGCCGTCGGCTCGCGGCTGCGGCCGCGGTAACGCCGAATTTCGCTTCGACACGCGAATGCCGGGAACCGGGCGAGTTTGGCGCAAATAGACAATCGACTGTCGCGCGCGAATCTTACCCGGGTCGGGTGTGTGATAATATCCGTCGGCCCGGCCGAAGCCGGGTTACCCTAAGCGGGCGGCGGGTTGGAAATCGAGATACCCGGGGATTTATGGAGAGTGACGTTGACCGGGGTGTGCCCCCCGGATTCCTCTAACGAGAAGCAGAGAGCGTAAATGAAAGTACTGGTATGTGTAAAACGCGTACTCGACCCCCAGGTCAAGGCGCGCGTCAAAGCCGACGGTTCGGGTGTCGACCTGGCCAACGCCAAGATGACGATGAACCCCTTTTGTGAAAACGCGCTCGAGGAGTCATTGCGCCTGCGCGAGGCTGGCATCGTCGAGGAAATCATCGTCGTGTCGGTCGGCGGCGGCAAGACCGAGGAAACGCTGCGCCACGGGCTCGCGATGGGCGCCGACCGCGCGATCCACGTCGTTACCGAGGAAACCCTGGAGCCGCTCGCGGTCGCCAAGGTGCTGAAACAGGTCGCCGAGCAGGAAGGCGTCGGCCTGGTACTTACCGGCAAGCAGGCGATCGACGACGATTCCAACCAGACCGCGCAAATGCTGTCCGCGCTGCTCGGTTGGTCACAGGCGGCCTATGCCTCCAAAATCAAGATCGAAGGTGACCAGGCGACCGTCACGCGCGAGGTCGACGCCGGCCTGGAGACGATCCAGGTCAGGATGCCGACCGTGATGAGCGCCGACCTGCGCCTCAACGAGCCGCGTTATGTCAAACTGCCCGACGTGATGAAGGCCAAGCGCAAGCCGATGGACAAGATCGAACTCGATAGCCTAGGCCTCGATACCGCCAACCGCCTGACCACGCTGAAGGTGGAAGAGCCCGAGGGCCGCGCCGCCGGGATTATCGTCAACAGCGTAGCCGAACTCGTCGACAAACTGCGCAACGAAGCGAAGGTGATTTAGCCATGGCAAGTCTCGTCATCGTCGAACACGACAACAACGAAGTCGCAGCCGCAACCCTGCACGCGGTGACCGCGGCGCAGCGGATCGGCGGCGATATCGACCTGCTGGTCGCGGGTGAAAACTGCGGCGCCGTGGCTGAGGCCGCGGCGAAAATCGCGGGCGTCGCCAGAGTGAAGCTCGCCGATGATGCGAAGTTCGCCCATGGCCTCGCCGAAAACCTGGCGTCGTTGATCGTCGAGCTCGCCGGCGACTACAGCCACCTGCTGGTCGCGTCGACCACCTTCGGCCGCAACGTCATGCCGCGCGCGGCCGCGCTGCTCGACGTCGCGCAAATTTCCGATATCGTCGAAGTTCACTCGGAAGATACTTTCATGCGTCCGATCTACGCCGGTAACGCGCTCGCGACGGTACAGTCCGCGGACCGGATCAAGGCCATTACCGTGCGCACCATCAAGTTCGAAGCGGCCGCTGCCGAGGGCGGCAGCGCAGGCATCGAGAATGTCAGCGGAGGTCAGGACACCGGTCTGTCGACCTGGGTTTCGCAGGCGCTGTCGGACAGCGACCGGGTCGACCTGACCTCGGCCAAGATCGTCATCTCCGGCGGCCGTGGCATGCAATCTGGAGAGAACTTCGGCATGTTGCACTCGATTGCCGGCAAGCTCGGCGCCGCGGTTGGCGCTTCGCGCGCGGCGGTCGATTCGGGCTTCGTCCCGAACGAACTCCAGGTCGGACAGACCGGTAAGGTCATCGCGCCCGACCTGTACATCGCGGTCGGCATTTCCGGCGCGATCCAGCACCTCGCCGGGATGAAGGAGAGCAAGGTCATCGTCGCCATCAACAACGATTCGGAGGCGCCGATCTTCCAGGTCGCCGACTACGGCCTCGTGGCGGATCTGTTCGAGGCGGTACCGGAACTGGACGCCGCGCTTTAAGTCGATGTCATTCCCGCGCAGGCGGGAATCTCGCGACGCGCCGGCGATACCAAATCCCCCGCTCAAGCGGGGTCGACGCAATAACCGGAACCCGCCTGACGGCGGGTTTTTTTACGTTCCGAGGTGGGATCGGAGCCAATGCCGCGCATTTATCCGCAATGGCAATCTACTTTTCGAACGAAATGGCGATCGCGAACGCCTCTCATTTAATAAACGGCCCTATGCTTTGAACTGGTTTCATCGTCTGCCCGATAACCTGCAAGGAATTCTGTTTCTGCTGCTCGCCTCGATCGCGTTATCGCTGATGGCGTTGCTGATCAAGCTCCTCGGGCAACATCTGCACGTGACGCAAATCCTGCTGCTGCGTCAGCTCGGCATGCTGGTGATGGTATTGCCGGCCATCATGCAAAAATTTCCGGGGTCGCTGCGTTCCAGTCGCCCGGGCCTGCAGATTCTGCGCATGCTGTTTGCGCTGATCGCGATGCTCGGTGGCTTCACCGCAATCATTTACCTGCCGCTGGCCGACGCGACCGCGATTTTTTTCGCCAAAAGCTTCTTCGTAACCATCTTCGCCGTGCTGATTCTCGGCGAGGTCGTCGGTGTCTATCGCTGGGGCGCGGTCGGAGTCGGCTTCGTCGGCGTGCTGGTCATGCTGCAGCCCGGAACCGATAACTTCTCGATCTACAGCCTCGCCTCGCTGGCGGGGGCCGCCGGTGCCGCCGCGGTGATGATCCTGTTACGGATCCTGTCACGCCACGACAGCGCGGATACGATCCTGACCTGGTCGGCGCTCGGCATCGGGCTGGTCATGGCGGCTCCCGCAATTTACTTCTGGCAGCCACCGACGATCGGGGAATGGGCTTTGCTGGGGGCCCTGGCGGTGGCTTCCTACCTGGGGCAAAGGTGCAACATCTTCGCCTACAAGCACGGCGAGGCGTCGCTGCTGGCGTCGCTGGATTATACGCGATTGCTATGGGCCACGTTATTGGGTTACCTGGTATTTGGCGACTTGCCGGGAGCCCCGACCTGGATCGGCGCGGCTATCGTCGTTGCCGCGGCGCTGTTCACGATCTACCGCGAGACCCGTCGCAAACGCGTCTGGAGCTCCGCTCCGAGCGCAAACGACTAGGTCTGGAACGGATCGGGTCATCCGCCGATCCGACCGTAGCAGGCGTCGCAAGAAATTTGGAGCGGGTCACAATCGAATCCCATTCTCGCTTTGCGAACGACTCATGCAGGGCTTCCTTAATTTAAAATCCTTGTTGATATGGATTGTAATTCTCTAATAAAGTTAGCACTCGGGTAACTGGTGCGATCGTTGTCGGCGCGAACCCGGGCGCGGCCGTCAGCAGACCTGAGCGATTGATGCGACAATAATCCCCTGGATAACCGAGGAACGACAAAATCACGAACCAGACCAGCGACCCCCTGCTACTGCCGCTGCAGCTCAAGCACCTGACCCTGCGTAACCGGATCATGTCGACCAGCCATGCCTGCGGGCTCGAGGACCGGGATGCGATGCCGGGCGCCGCCTACCAGGCCTACCACGAAGCCAAGGCGCGCGGCGGGCTCGCGCTGACCATGTTCGGCGGTTCCGCCTTCGTCGATCGCGATTCGACCTGGGCCACGGGTCAGCTGGACATGTCCGGCGACCGCGTCATCCCTTATCTCGAGGCGTTCTCGGATCGGGTCCATGCTGCCGGTGCCGCCATCATGATGCAGCTCACGCACCTCGGCCGGCGCGCCGAGACCAATTCTCAATACTGGCTACCCGCGCTCGGTCCGTCCCCGGTGCGCGAGACCCTGCACCGCGCTTTTCCGCGCGAAATGGATCGCGACGACATCGAGCGGGTGGTGAAAGCCTTCGGCGCCGCCGCGCTGCGCGCGCAGCAGGGCGGGCTGGACGGAATCGAAACCATGGTCGGTGGTCACCTGATTGGCCAGTTCCTGTCGCCGATGACCAACCGGCGCGACGACGAGTTCGGCGGCTCGACCGAAAACCGCTGCCGCTTCGGGCTCATGGTGCACGAGGAGATACGCCGCCGGGTCGGCGCCGAATTCATCGTCGGCATGCGCTTCCTGATCGACGAGGCGGACGCCGCGGGACTCGATTTCGACGAGTGTGTAGAAATGGCTCGCATCTTCGAAGGATCGGGAACCATCGATTTCTTCAACGCCAACTATGGCCGCCTCGACACGATGCATCACATGCTGACCGAATGCATGCCGGGCATGGAATCGCCGATCGCGCCCTGGCTGCAGGCCGCGGGACGCTTTCGTGCCGCGGTCAACCTGCCGGTGTTTCACGCGGCGCGCATTACCGATCTCGCGACCGCGCGCCACGCGATCCGCGACGGCCTGCTCGACATGGTGGCGATGACGCGCGCGCACATCGCCGATCCGGACATCGTCGCCAAGCTCGAGCGCGGCGAGGAAGACCGGATCCGCCCCTGCGTCGGGGTGACGCACTGCATGGGGAATAATCGCCCGACCTGCGTGCACAATCCGGCCAGCGGACGCGAACTGCAATGGCCGCAGCGTATCGAGCGCGGCACGGGTGCTTCGCGGCGGGTGGTGGTGGTCGGCGCGGGTCCCGCCGGCCTCGAGGCGGCGCGGATACTCGCCGAGCGCGGCCACCGGGTCAGGCAGTTCGAGGCCACCGATCGGCCCGGGGGACAGATGCGCATGGCCGCCGCGGCGAGCTGGCGCAGGGACGTGGTCGGCATCGTCGACTGGCGCGTCGCCGAGCTCGAGCGCCTCGGTGTCGAGGTTCAATACAACACGCTCGCCGAGGCGGAAGACGTGCTCGCCGAATACCCCGAGGTCGTGATCGTCGCCACCGGCGGTCTGCCGGATCTGGACTGGTTGCCGGGAGCGGAGCTGTGTACGCCGCTCTGGGACATCCTGTCGGGCGGGGTAAAACCGGCTGCGAACGTCATCGTCTACGATGGCACCGGCCGCCACCCGGCCGCGACCGCGGCCGAATTCTGTCACGACGCGGGTAGCCGGGTGCAGCTCGTCACCCTCGACGAAATGCCGGTTGCCGAGCTCGAGTACGGCGAACGAGTCATCTGGCGGCGCGAACTCGCACGGCGCGAGCTGGTACCGCTCGCCGAATACGAACTGGTCGAACTGAGTCGCGGCGCCACCGGGCTCGACGCGCTATTCCGCAACGAGTTGACCGGAGAAACGCTTACTCTGAACGCCGACCAGGTTGTCGTCGAGCGCGGCACGTTGCCGTTCGACGAGGTATTCGACAGCCTGCGCGACGATGCAAATAACCGGGGCGTAACAGACCTCGACGCGCTGGTTGACGGCAAACCGCAGCCGTCTCTCGGGCAGGGGTCGGGATATTCGTTGTTCCGTATCGGCGACGCCGCGTCTAGCCGCAATCTCGCCGCGGCGATGTACGACGCGCTGCGCCTGTGCTCGACGATTTAAACCAGGCTGCGTTCTGCGAAGAATTTGAGGAAACGCCAAATCTGCCCGGGAGACGCATTATTTCGCGGAACCGGAAAAGGCCGGGTCGCCCCGGCCTTTGGTGTTGTCAGTAAGCCCGATATTGCTCAGGCGAACCACCACCGTTCGGTGTTTTTCATGCCATCCAGTTCCCAGTTGTTGCCGAGCTGTTCGGGATGGCCGAGCTTGTCGTTCAGCGCCATTACGTCACTGAGAAACAGCGGCAGCGCTACACCACCCTCGTTGCTGACGATGCGCTGCATCTCGACGTAGATTTCCCGTCTTTTCTCCTTGTTCAGTTCGGCGCGACCCTGGACGAGCAACTCGTTGAAGCGATCGTGTTTCCAGAAGGTGTCGTTCCAGCTGGCATCCGCGGCGTATATCTGGGAAAAAATCCAGTTTTCCGTGGGCCGGCCGCTCCAGTAACAGGCAACCCAGGGCTTTTTCATCCACACGTCGGACCAGTAGCCGTCATTGGGTTCGCGTTTCACCTCGATGTCGATACCGGCGGCCTTGGCCGATTCGCGCATCAGCTGCCCCGCGTCCACGGATCCGGCGAACGCGGTATCCGCGGCGTGGAACTGCACCTTCAGGCTGTCCAGTCCTGCCTGCTTCAGGTGCCACTTCGCCTTGTCGGGATCATATTCGCGCTGCGGCAATTCGTCCTTGGTTGCGCGGTAGATATTGGCCGGGCCGACCGGGTTGTCGTTGCCGAGTTCTCCGTAGCCAAACGCAATCTTGTCCAGCCATTCCTGCCGCGTAATGATCAACTTGAGCGCCATGCGCACGTGATTGTTGTCGAAGGGCGCCATATCCGTGCGCATCGGCAGCGTCACCTGCTTGTTGCCGGTGGTGGCGATGACATTCACGCCCGGCAGCTTGGCGAGCCGGCTCGCGGTTTTCAACTCCACTTTCTGGATGCAGTCCACCGCGTCCGTGCGCAGGGCCGTGGTGCGCGCCGACGGGTCTTCGATCCCCAGCGACTCGATTGCGTCGAAATGCGCCTTGCCTTCTTTCCAGTAATTGGGATAGCGCTTTGTCAGCGAGCGAATTCCGGGTTCGTGATCCGCCAGGGCGTAGCCGCCCGTGCCGATTCCGGATTGCCAGTCGATGCTGCCGTCTCCGTTAGAGGGACAGATCAGGATGTGGTAGTCGCTCAAGATAAACGGAAAGTCGGCATCGCCACCCTTGAGATTCACCACCACCTTATTCGCCCCGTCCGCCTTGACAGTATCGACTCCGGTGAGGATGCCGGCCGCGGCCGACGTCGATTTTTCACCCAGGTGATGGTTCAGAGAATCCACCACGTCCTCTGCATTCAGGGTTTTGCCATTGTGAAACTCCACGCCCTTGCGAATATTGAAAATCCACTGGGTGGCATTCGCGTTGGATTCCCAGCTCTCGGCGAGTTCTCCCACCAGTTCGCCGCTGGCCGCGACTTCGGTCAGGTTGTTGCGCAACTGGCCGAACTGCAGGTTTATCATATAGGAGTCCAGGATCTGGCCCGGGTCCAGTACGTCGCTGGTCGCGCCGCCGGTCAGCCCCTGCCTGAGCATGCCGCCTGTCTTCGGCGCGGCCCGGGCCGCTTCACTATAGAGTATGGGCGCCATCGATCCCACGCCCACGGCCATCGCCGCGGACAGGAACTTGCGGCGGCTGATGCCGTTTTCCGTAACCAGTCGTTGCAGAAATTTGATTTCGTCGTCTTTGTTCATGTGCTCCTCCGGTATGGGTCTGTTGTTGTTGTGATACAGCGTGTCGATAGCAATATGCCTCGACATATCGAGAAATTATAACCCCGAATACACCGCGGACCGAAACAATATATCCACCGGTCCAGTTAGCTAAACCGTCCCCCGAAAAACCGAAAAAGTGGCCTGAGTTCCCCCCCGATTATCCGCGTAAATGAGTATACTTTCTCGGGAATACATGCAGCCGGAGGCACGATTTGGCCAAAACATTCATCATTACCGGGGCGACACGCGGAATCGGCCGCGCGATCGCGCTCTCCATGTCGCAGGAAGGCCACAGCGTGGTGCTCAACTATCACGCCAACGAGGTGAACGCGCAGCAAACGTTCGAGGCCTGCCAGGCGGTCAGCGATCGAGTACTCCTCGTCAAGGCCGATATCAGGCAATCCCGCGAAGTCGATCGCCTGATCGACAGCACGCTGACGCGTTTCGGCGCTGTGGACGTGCTGATCAACAATGCAGGCATCAATATCGACCGGCCGTTGCTCGAGCTCACGGAGGAAGAATGGGATCGCGTCGTCGACACCAATATGAAGTCGGTCTTTCTGACCTCGCAGGCGGCCGGCCGGGTGATGATGGCACAGGAGTCCGGTGGCCAGATTATCAACCTGGGCGCGCTCACCGGGATCACCGGCCGCGCCAATGGCCTCAACTACTGTGCCGCCAAGGCCGGCGTACTGGTGATGACCAAGTGCCTGGCGATTGAGCTGGCGCCCAGGGTGCGGGTCAATTGCGTCATTCCCGGCACGATAAGAACCCCGGAGGTCGACGAACGCTTTGACCTGGCGACGAATGAGCCGGAGCTGGCCCAAAAAATCTTACTGAAGCGGATCGGCGAGCCCGACGAGATCACCGGCGCAATCCGCTTTTTGACCTCGGAAAATGGAGGCTACATAAACGGGCAGAAGCTGATTGTCGACGGCGGGTCGTTCCTTTACTGAACCACGATGCCGATTACGGGACAGTATATCTGTTTCATTCCTGGAGCATGCGGCTGGAAAATCGGTACACTGTTCCCGTAGATTTAATTATAAGGGTGCGAATCCAAGTTTCAGCCTAGAAGATTTTCGCCCCATTTAAGGTAAACAAGTCCTGATATCCCAATGTCAAATGTAAGGCCGACACCATCCATATGCTTTCATATTTTCATGGCATGCAAACGGGATCGAAGATGACAGCCTTGCTGTCCGGCTGCGTCGGCCGAAGGTGGGCGGCGACTTGAACCTGCCGCTGGAACAGCCACCCGCGCCGCGCGCTACACTGAGCCAGATGTGGCGTGACTTCGGCCTCACCTATGCCGCTAACGGATTTGTCGGCTGGCTGTTCGCGGTTACCGCGCCGGTCGCGATCATCCTGTCGGTCGGCAGCCATGGCGGACTGTCCGAGGCCGAGATCGCATCCTGGGTATTCGGCGTGTTCTTCGTCAACGGACTGATCACAATCCTGTTTTGCTGGGTTTACCGGGAACCGCTGGTGTTTTTCTGGACCATTCCCGGCACGGTACTGGTCGGGCCGTCGCTCGCGCACCTGAGTTTTGCGGAGGTCATCGGTGCGTTTTACCTGACCGGTTTGCTGATGTTCCTGCTCAGTATCACCGGCTGGGTGCGGCGCGCGATGGACGTGGTGCCGATGCCGATCGTGATGGGCATGGTCGCCGGTGTCTTCCTGCGCTTCGGGCTCGACCTCGTGCGCGCGTTGCACAGCGACTTCGGCATAGCTGGACCGATGGTCGTCACCTGGATCGTACTGAGCGTATTGCCGGCGCTCGGACGACGTATGCCGGCGCTGATCGGCGCCCTGCTGGTCGGGATCGGCGCCGCGCTCTTCGGCGGACGCTTCGAGGCCGGCACCTTCGCCACGCTCGACTTCATCGAACCCGTGATCCAGGCGCCGGCCTGGTCATTCGCCGCGGCGATCGAACTCGTCGTGCCGCTCGCGATCACCGTGCTCGTCGTCCAGAACGGACAGGGCATTGCGGTGCTGCGCGCGGTCGGCCACCGGCCGCCGATCAACGCGATCACCGCCGCCTGCGGCATCGGCAGTATTATCGGCGCCATATTCGGCGGCGTCAGCAGCTGCCTGACCGGACCGACAAACGCCATCGTCAGCAGCTCCGGCGAACGCGCCCGCCACTATACCGCCGGTATCTTCGTGGGTTTGCTCGCACTGGTTTTCGGCCTGCTCGCGCCGACCTTCACGCGCTTCCTGCTCAACGCACCCGAAGCCCTGGTCATGACCCTGGCCGGGCTCGCGCTGCTCAAGATCCTGCAGGCCGCGTTTGCGACCTGCTTCGGCGACCGCTACACGCTTGGCGCGCTGGTCGCGTTTCTCGTCACCGTCGCCGACCTGCCGCTGTTCAACATCGGCGCCGCCTTCTGGGGCCTGGTGGCGGGCATCCTCGCATCTCGACTGCTCGAGCGCGCCGATTTCACCGGCCCAGGCCGCTGATTGTCGAGACTCATAGCGGGTAAGCAAGCAAATCTCTACGGTCACGGGAAGCCGCGTCATCGGTGGGAAAAATATAACAGTCGCGCGTCCCTGCGTCGGGCAACTCCCGGCGCATTGTTCAGCCCGTCAGGCCCGGCACCATGGCTTCTTTGGTTCTATTCATTGTCAACCAGCGGAATCACGGGACTACTCCTCGAAGCGACGCAGGCGCGCGCGCAATTCTTCCAGCTCCTCGAGCAGGTCGAGCGCTAACGCAGCGCCGGGCGTATTGACGCTCAGGTCGCGCTGCAGGTTGCGGGCAAAGCGGATCCGGCGCAGGCTGACGCCCTGGAAACGCCAGTTGGAGGGCTTGTTTCCCCGGGGATCGATGACGCCCTCTTCGACCAGTTCGACGATCTGCGCCTCGCTTAACTCGCAGGCGCGGCACAGTTGAGCCAGGCTCATCTCCACGTCCTCTTCGACCAGGTCGCCCGTAAGTAATGTCAGCTTTTCACTATTCATAACGGCTCATACCCCCAGTCTGGTGCGTGGATTGAAATCGACTGCCTGCCTGAACTTGCTGTAGGCCTGTTTCGCGGATTCCGAATCGGCCGGCGGCAGCGCTATCTGCAGCACCACGTAAAGGTCGCCGGGCTGCTTTGCCGGGATGCCCCGGCCCTTGAGCCTCAGCTTGCGGCCGGTGGCCGAATTCGCCGGTATCTTCAAATCGACCGTGCCGGCAGGGGTCGGTACTTTAACCGTGGCGCCAAGCGCGGCCTCCCACGGGGTCACCGGCAGGTCCAGGTAAACGTCCTTGCCCTCGACATGGTAATAAGGGTGGCGGGCGAACTCGACTTCCAGGTAAAGATCACCCGCGCTGCCATCGCCGATACCGGCGCCGCCCTGTTTCGCCAGGCGAATATGCTGACCCTGTCGCACGCCCCTGGGAATGCGAACATTCAGGGTGCGCTCCTTCAGTATGGGCCGACCGTCCGCGCCCAGTTCGGAATGTTTCAGCGTCAGCGTACGGCTTGCGCCCTGGTAGGCATCTTCGAGATCGATCAGCACTTTGGCGTGGCTGTCTCTGCCGCGCGCATGAAAATCGTGATGCCGGGTCGTGCGACCTTCAGCGTAACCGCGCCGCCCGAACAGACTTTCGAAAAAATCGCTGAACTGCGAGTCGTCGATACCCGCACCGTGAAACTCGAATCCCTGGTCCCAGTCGGGTGGCGGCCTGAAATCCTGGCCCGCCTGCCAGTCCGCGCCAAGCTGATCATAGGCTGCACGTTTTTCGGGATCCCTGAGAACCTCGTAGGCTTCGCCAAGCTGCTTGAAGCGCTCCTCGGCATTCTCTTCCTTGCTGACGTCGGGATGATACTTGCGCGCCAGCTTGCGATAGGAACGCTTGATTTCATCCTGGGTGGCATTCCGCTTGACCTCGAGAATGTCGTAATAATCTTTAAACTCCATGGGTTACTCCGAGCCGGGCGGGGACAGACTTAGTCTGTCCCCCGCTGTTCTCAGGTGCGCGGCATCTTGTTTTCCGGGTCGTAGAGCGGCTTGTAGCCGACTGCCTCGATCTTCATCGGGAATTGCTCGCCCAGGTATTCCGTGAGCAGTTCGCGGCCCTCCTGGCAGAACTCGTTGGGCAGGTAGGCAAGCCCGATGTTTTTGCCGAGGCTCGGGCCGTAGGCGATGCTGGTGATGTAAGAGCGGCGCCCCTTCGAGTCGATCGGCACCTCGCCCGTTTTCGGGTCCATCAGCGGTAACTGTCCTACGGGGTAGCGCGCGATGCCGTTCGAATCGACGTTATCGGTCATGACCAGCGTGCACAGGTACGCGGCCTGCTGTGCGAGCTCGCGCTGTTCGAGGAAGGGCGCCTTGCCGTGGAAATCGGCTTGCTTGACTACGGGACGAGCGAGGCCCGCTTCGTACAGATTGTACTCGGTCAGCAGGTCGGCGTTCTGCAGCCGCAGGCTCTTTTCCATGCGCCGGCTGTTGGCGTAGGTTTCGATGCCGACCGGTGTTGCGCCCTGTGCGTAGACCAGGTCCCACAGCGACATGCCGTAGCTGAACGCCACGTGCAGCTCCCAGCCCTGTTCACCCACATAGGAGATGCGGAAGGCCTCCACCGGGATTCCTCTCAGCGTCAGGTTTCGAGTTGCGGCGAACGGGAAATTTTCATCGTCCCAGGCGGCGGGATCGTCGGCAATCGCCTGGATCGTCTTGCGCGCGTTCGGTCCCCAGACACCGAGGCAGGCCATGTGGTCCGAGCGATCGTCGATGTAGACCTGCCAGCCGTTATCTTCGGCCATGCGCCTGAGCCAGATGTAGTCGCGGTGACCGGCATCGGCGCCGTCGATCACGCGAAAACGGTCTTGCGCGTGACGAATGACGGTGAGATCTGCGCGCACGCCACCGCGCTGGTCGAGGAAATGCGTATATACGCCCTTGCCGATCGGGGTATCGCCGCCGACTTTCGCGACGCAGGCGTATTCCATCAGCGCCTCGGCGTCGGGCCCGATGACATCGAACACCGCGAAATGCGACAGGTTGATCATGCCGACGTTTTCCGACATCGCCAGCTGCTCGGCGTTCGACACGCGCCAGAAGTGGCGGCTGTCCCATTCGTGCTCGCGCACCGGCACGCGCTCGCCGTATTTCTCCAGCAGGTGTTCGTTGGCGGCGTAACCGTGCGCGCGCTCCCAGCCCGCCAGCTCCATGAAGTAGCCGCCGAGTTCCTGCTCGCGCGCCCAGAACGGGCTGCGGCGCAGGTTGCGGCCCCTGGTGTAGGGCTCACGATTATGCACCGCCGGATTGTAAATCTTGAACGCGGATTCGTAGCAGCGTTCGTAAATATAGGACGGGGTCTTCTGAATCGGGTAGTGACGCGCGGTATCGATGCCGAAGAAGTCCATCTCGGCGACGCCATCGGTCATCCAGTCGACCAGCACCTTGGCGATGCCGGGAGCGTCCTTGACCCAGACCGCGATCGCATACCACAGCCCGCGGGTTTTCGAGGATTCGCCGATCGACGGGCCGCCGTCTGACGTGACCTGCAGCAGTCCGTTGAACGAGTGCTTCTCGTTGTAACCGATTTCGCCGAGGATCGGCGTCAGTTCCATCGCACGCTCCAACGGCTCCATGATCTGTTCGAGTTCGAGATCGCGCTGTGAAGGCGACCAGTGGGTCTCCCCTTTTTCGGGAAGATCGCGCGGGTGCACCAGGCGCGGTTCTTTTTCCTCGTAGTAGCCCCATTCGATCTGGCCGCCTTCCGGCGTTGTCGGATCGCCGGTGTCGCGCATGTAGGCCGAGTTGCCCTGGTCGCGCAGCAGTGGATAGCCGATATCCTTGCCGGTGCCTTCGAATTCATTGAAGGGAGCGAAGAAGGAAAGCGGGTGATCGACCGGCATGACCGGCAGGTCCTCGCCGGCCATCTCGGCGATGGTGCGTCCCCAGAGTCCGGTACAGACGATGACGTGGTTGGCGGCAATGTAGCCGCGGCTGGTTTCGACACCGACGATGCGGCCGTCCCGGATATCGAGGCCGGTCGCGTTGGTGTTGGCAAAGGATTGCGCCTTGCCGGTCTTGACCGCGTTGTCGACCAGAATTCCGGCGACGGTTTGCGAGCGGGGTTTGACCAGCCCCGCATCGGGATCCCACATCGCGCCCTGGATCATGTCCTCCTCGAGCAGCGGAAATTTTTGCTTGGCTTCGGCCGCGCTGATCATCCTCACGTTGGTGCCGAAAGCCTTGCCGGAAGCGACCTTGCGCTTGAGCTCCAGCATGCGGTCGTCGTCGCCCTTGCGCGCGACCTCGAGCCCGCCGACGCGGTCGTAATGACCCATCTTGTCGAAAAACTCGATGCTGTAGTGCGTGGTGTAGCAGGTGAACTTGTTGTGATCGGTGGCGTAGCAGAAATCGGAAGCGTGCGAGGTCGAGCCGATGTCGGTCGGAACCGACGTCTTGTCGATGCCGACGATGTCTTTCCAGCCGCGCTCGACCAGATGGTGCATCACCGAGGCGCCGACAATGCCGCCGAGACCGATAATGACGACGTTGGCTTTATCTGGAAACTGTGCCATGACTATTCTCCCGTTGGCGACTGGCCGGCGTCGACGCCGCCAGTATGTTATCAAATCTGTTTTGCGTGCTTCCGATACGTCGGGTATCAGCCTGTTTCGTTGGCCGGCTACCCGAATCTGCGCCGGTCAATCCTCTACCGCTAAATCGCAGGGCAGGGAGAGTATAAACACCCAGTTTTCACGACTTCAACAGTTTTAGGATCAGGAAGTCGCGGCGCTGTCCAAGCGTGTCGCATCTGCAATCTGAACCGGCGTCGCCACTGCTCCAGATTATGCGTCTACGACCAGATCGAGATTCCGTGGCGCACAAGCTACGCATGATCGATCGATTTAGCTTATCATAGGGGCGCTCGGGCCGGTTCTGGGACCGGTGTTAACTCAACCACGGCTAACCGGGGGTAGGTTATATGAAGATTGCGGAACTGTTACGCGGTAAGAATGGGGAAATCGTCAAAATCGGCACACGGCATAGCATTGCCGACGCGGCGAAAGCAATGACCAGACACAAAATCGGCGCACTGCTGGTCGAAAATGAAGACGGCGGTATCGCAGGCATCCTGTCGGAACGGGATATCGTCGGCGGCATGGCCCCGCACGGCGCCGACCTGCACGATGTTGCGGTCGAGGAATTGATGACGCGCGATATCATCCGCTGCTCGCCGGACGATACCGTCAACCAGGCGATGGCGATGATGACCGATCGGCGCATCCGGCACCTGCCCGTTTTCGATGGAGACGACCTGGTCGGATTTATCAGTATCGGCGACCTGGTCAAATGCCGGATGACGGAAGTCCAGGCCGAGGCCGAGGCCCTGCGCCAGTATATCGTGACCTGATCCGGCGTACCGGCGAATTTGCCACGGAAGCTGCTGCCGACGCAGTGCGAGCTGCCGGGCATTCGCCGCCGACATACCGCGGTGCGATCGCCATATCGCTCTAGTGCCGATTTTGCGACGTTTCGCGATGAATTGGGCGCCATCTGCCTGTTATCTATGCAGCCATAACGTCAAGATCCCCGCTTGCGCGGGGACGACGATTATTACCTATTTCGCCGCGTCGAGCGCCTGGTCGATATCGGCGATGATATCCTTGACGTTCTCGATGCCGATCGACAGGCGCACCAGGTCCTCGGACACGCCCGAAGCGGCCAGCTCTTCCGGCGCCAGCTGGCGATGCGTGGTCGAGGCGGGGTGGCAGGCCAGCGACTTGGCGTCGCCGATATTCACCAGTCTCGTGATCAGCTGCAGCGCGTCGATGAACTTGGTCCCGGCCTCGATACCGCCCTTGATGCCGAACGACAGGATGCCCGAGGCCTTGCCGCCCAGGTACTTGTCGGCCAGCGCCTTGTGCGGGCTGCTGTCGAGCCCGGCGTAACGCACCCACTCGACGCCGGCGTGCCCCTCCAGATGCCTGGCGACGGTCAGCGCGTTGGCGCAGATCCTATCCATGCGCAGCGGCAGCGTCTCGAGGCCCTGCAGCGCGAGGAAGGAATTCATCGGCGCCAGCGCCGCGCCCATGTTGCGTAGCGGAACCACGCGGGCACGCAGGATATAGGGCGGCAGGCCGGTCTCGGTGAAGACGACGCCATGGTAGGAGACATCGGGCTCGTTCAGGCGCTTGAAGCGTTCCTTGTTCGCGACCCAGTCGAAATTGTTCGAATCGACGATGATGCCGCCGATGATCGTGCCGTGCCCGCCGATGTACTTGGTCAGCGAGTGCACGACGATATCCGCGCCATGCTCGATCGGGCGGCACAGGTAAGGCGACGGCACGGTATTGTCGACGATGACCGGAACCCCGTGAGCATGCGCGATTTCGCAAACCTTCTCGATATCGATGACGTTGCCCGCGGGGTTGCCCAGCGATTCGCAGTAAACCGCCCTGGTCCCGGCGTCGATGTGCGCCGCGAGCTCGTCGAGCTTCTCCGGGTTGGCGAAGCGCGTGGTGATGCCCATTTGCGGAAAGGTGTGCGCAAACAGATTATAGGTGCCCCCGTAGAGCGTCGACATCGCGATGATATTGTCGCCCGCCTCGGCGATGGTCTGGATCGCGTAGGTCGTCGCCGCCTGGCCGGACGCGAGCGCGAGCGCCGCGACGCCGCCTTCCATGTCCGCGATACGCTGTTCCAGCACATCGTTGGTCGGGTTCATGATGCGGGTATAGATATTGCCGAGCACCGCGAGGTTGAACAAATCCGCGCCGTGCTGGGTATTATCGAAGGCGTAGGCCGTGGTCTGATAAATTGGAACGGCGACGGCTTTGGTTGTGGGATCGGGGCTATAGCCCGAATGGACTGCTTTGGTTTCGATTTCCATTTTCTGCTCCAGGTTTTATTGTCGGTTTTATATTAGCCCGGCTATTCTAGCCCTTTATCGCCGACAACCCAATCGCAACGGATCCGGATCACCGCCCCGGCTGTCGTGCTAGCTTCGCTTCACGATTGAACACGTACATGCCCGAGCCGACGATAATCGAAACCCCGACCCAGGTGATCGGGTCGGGAAAGTCGCCGAAGATGATCAATCCCAGGATCGTCGCGCCGATAATCTCTACGTACTGAAACGGCGCCAGGATACCGATCGACGCGAGCCGGTAGGCATAAACCACCATCAAGTGGCAGACGGTAGCGATCAGCCCCAGCAGCGCCAGCAATAACCACTGGCTGGTTGTTGGCCAGTTGACTGACAGGATGGCAATGTGGCCGGCCGTACCCCAGGCGAGCGCGATACTCATCACCAGGCAGCCGAATATCCCGGCGAAAAATTGCAGCCGGATCGGGTCCTCGTGCCTGACCAGCTGGCGCGTCAACACGATGTAAAACGCGAAGCAACAGGCCGCGGCAACCGGGTATAGCACCGCGTAACCGACCTCGGAAAAGGTCGGCCGGATGATGATCAGCGCGCCGGCAAATCCGAGCGCGATGGCAGAGATGCGGCGCCAGTGAATCGCTTCGCCGAAGAACAGGGCCGACAGCAGGGTCACGAGCAGGGGCTCGATAAAAAAGATCGCGATCGCGTCGGCGAGCGGCAGGTGGGCGAGCCCGGAAAAAAAGAACAGTGTCGCAAACGCGATCAGCGAACCGCGTGCGGCGTGCAGCAGCAGCGCCGGGGTAAGCCAGGGTCCCCGCGTTCTCAACAGCAGCGGCGACATCAATATTATCTGGAAGAAAAAACGACTCCAGGTGACCTGTCCCGACGAAACCGAGCCGGACAGCCATTTTGCGATGGCGTCGATGCCCGGTAGCATCAGCATCGCGGCAATCATCATCACCATGGCTCTGGCGGTAGCGTTGTTTTCGATCATGGGCGGGAATCGGTCGGAACGGGAGGCCGCAGTCTATTTGAAATGTGACGCCGCGGGAACCTGCCGGGTGTGCACCAGATGCGCCATCGAGTTAGCTTGATCCGACGCCCTGCGGGCATAGCCATGCTTTTCGCTTTGCCCGGCGTATGCAGGCTTGATATGCTACGCGCCTTTAGGCCCACGGGTCTCGAAATTCCGGCACTGTCATGAGCAAGTATTCAATCTTTTCGCTGCTGCGCAACGCGATCAGCTACCATGAAAACTGGGCCGCGGCGTGGCGTAGCCCGGAGCCGAAGGCCGCATACGATGCCCTGATCATCGGCGGTGGCGGTCACGGCCTCGCGACTGCGTATTATCTCGCCAAGGAGCATGGCATGACCAATATCGCGGTGCTCGAAAAAGGCTGGATCGGCGGCGGCAACACCGGGCGTAATACCACGATCGTGCGCTCCAATTACCTGTGGGACGAATCCGCGCACCTCTACGAAAAATCGATGAAGTTATGGGAGGGCCTGAGCCAGGACCTGAATTACAACGTCATGTTCAGCCAGCGCGGCGTCTATAACCTCGGTCATACGCTGCAGGACATGCGCGATATCCAGCGGCGCGTCAACGCCAACCGCCTCAACGGCATCGACGGGCATGTCGTTACGCCCGCAGAAATCAAGCGCGCCATCCCCGAGATCAACATCGACCAGGGATGTCGCTACCCGATTCTGGGCGCGTCGTTCCAGCCCCGCGGTGGGGTCGCCCGGCACGACGCCGTGGCCTGGGGTTATGCGCGCGGCGCCGATATGCGCGGCGTCGATATCATCCAGAACTGCGAGGTCACCGCGATCCGGCAGGAAAACGGCGCGGTCACCGGTGTCGAGACCACGCGCGGCGCGATCAGGACGAAGAAGATCGGCGTCGTCGTCGCCGGGCACTGCTCGGTGCTGGCCGAGATGGCGGGATTTCGCATGCCGATAGAAAGCCATCCGCTGCAGGCGCTGGTGTCGGAGCCGATCAAGCCGGTCATTAACACGGTCATCATGTCGAACGCGGTGCATGGTTATATCAGCCAGTCGGACAAGGGCGACCTCGTCATCGGCGCCGGCATCGACCATTACAACGGCTACGGCCAGCGCGGCAGTTTTCCGACCATCGAGCATACCATCGCGGCCATCTGCGAACTGTTCCCGATCTTCAGTCGCGTGCGCATGAACCGCCAGTGGGGCGGTATCGTGGATACCGCCCCCGACGCCTGCCCGATCATCGGCAATACCCCGGTCAAGGGACTTTATTTCAACTGCGGCTGGGGCACCGGCGGATTCAAGGCAACGCCGGGATCGGGCTGGGTATTCGCGCACAACGTCGCTACCGGCGAACCGCATGAGCTGAATCGTCCGTTCTCGCTGGATCGTTTCGTCACCGGTTTCCTGATCGACGAACACGGCGCGGCCGGCGTGGCTCACTAGGAGATAGCGGAGATGCTGCTGATCGAATGCCCTTATTGCGGCCTGCGCGACGAAACCGAGTTTTCCTATGCCGGCGAGGCGCATATCGCGCGTCCTGTCGAAACCGACAAGCTGAGCGACGCCGAATGGGCGGACTATTTGTTCATGCGCAGCAACCCGAAGGGAGCGCATCGCGAGCAATGGTTGCATGCGGCCGGTTGCCGCCGCTATTTCAACGCGGTGCGCGATACCGTGACCTATAACATATCCGCAACCTACCGGATTGGCGAGCAGCCGCCGGGCGAGGGCAAGCGATGAGCCAGCCTTTCAGAACCGAGCAGGGCGGTCGTGTCGACCGCGATCGCGAGATCCTGTTCACTTTCAACGGCAGGTTTTACAACGGCCTGGCGGGCGACACGCTGTGTTCGGCGCTGCTCGCCAACGGCGTGCACCTGGTGGGTCGCAGCTGGAAGTATCATCGACCGCGCGGGGTCATGAGCGCGGGCTCGGAAGAACCCAACGCGATCTTCCAGGTCGAAAAGGGAAACCGCACCATCCCGAATGCGCGCGGCACCCAGGTAGAACTCTACGATAACCTGTACGCGTGCAGCGTCAACTGCTGGCCGAGTGTCGATTTCGACCTGCTGTCGATCAACAGCCTGTTCAGCCGCATGATGCCGGCCGGCTTTTACTACAAAACCTTCATGTGGCCGAAATCGATGTGGATGAAATACGAGCACTTCATCCGCAAGGCGTCCGGCCTCGGCGTTACCCCGCGCGAAAAGGACCCGGATCGCTACGAACATACCCACGCGCATTGCGACGTGTTGATCGTCGGCGGCGGGGTGGCGGGTTTATGCGCCGCGCTCGCCGCCGGTCGTGCCGGTGCGCGCGTGATCATCGCCGACGAGCAATCCGAGTTCGGCGGGCTCACGCTTTCCGCCAAGGCGCAGATCGACGGCATCGACGCGAGCCAGTGGATCGAAAACGCGGTGACCGAGCTGCAGGGGATGGCGGAAGTCACGCTGTTGCCGCGCAGTACCGTTTTCGGTTACCACGACTACAATTTTCTGACCATCAGCCAGCGCCTCAGCGATCACCTGCCGATAGTCGAGCGCCCCGCCAGTCGCGAGAAACTGTGGCAGGTCAGGGCGCAGCAGGTGGTGCTCGCAACCGGTGCCGCGGAACGACCGCTGGCCTTTGCCAATAACGACCGTCCCGGCATCATGCTGGCCTCGGCGGTGTCGACCTATGCCAACCGCTACGCGGTCAGGCCCGGCAGCCGTGCGGTAATCCTTACCAACAACGACAGCGCTTACCAGACCGCCCTGGACCTGAAGGCGGCAGAGGTCGAAGTAGCCGCCGTGATCGATGCGCGCGCCAGTTCCGCCAGCGAAATTGCCGACACGGTGCGCAGCGCCGGCATCGAGGTCATAAACGGCAGCGTCGTCGTCGACAGCGCCGGACGCAGGCGCCTGCGCTCGGTGCGGGTGATGCACCTGTCCGCCGACGGGGGATCGGTCGGCGGCAGCGTCAGGTCGATCGACTGTGACCTGCTCGCGCTGTCGGGCGGCTGGAGCCCGGTGGTGCATTTGCACGCGCAGTCCGGCGCGAAACCTGTATGGGACGACGCGCAGGCGATGTTTCGCCCGGGTGCTCCGACGCAGGCGCAGTTTTCGGCGGGCGCGGCGAACGGCAGGCTCGACCTGGCGGGATGCCTGCAGGAAGGCGCCGAGGCCGGCAACCGGGCCGCGCAGGCCTGTGGGCTGGAGGCAGGCATGGTAGCGCCCGCTGCCGAGGCGGTGCAGGACGAGCCGATATTACCGTTGTGGAGGCTGCCGTCGCCTCATGCCCGCGGCCGTGGCCCCAAGGCGTTTATCGACATGCAAAACGACGTCGGCGCCGCCGATATCGAGCTCGCCGTGCGCGAGGGCTTCCACTCGGTCGAACACGTCAAGCGCTACACCGCGCTGGGCTTCGGCACCGACCAGGGCAAGCTCGGTAACATCATCGGCATGGGGGTGCTGGCCGAAACCATGGGGCAGAGCATCGCCGCGACCGGCACCACGACCTACCGGCCGAATTACACGCCGATCAGCTTCGGCGCGTTCGCCGGGCAAAACCTCGGCGAGCGGCTGTTCGACCCGGTGCGCAAGACCGCGATGCACGGCTGGCACGAGGAAAGCGGCGCGATCTTCGAGGACGTCGGCCAATGGAAGCGTCCCTGGTATTACCCGCGCGCCGGCGAGAGTCTGCAGGACGCGGTCAATCGTGAATGCCTCGCGGTGCGCGACAGCGTCGGCATCCTCGACGCTTCGACGCTCGGCAAGATAGAGATCTGGGGCAAGGACTCGGCGCGATTCCTCGAAATGATTTATACCAACAACTGGATGAAACTCGAGGTCGGCAGGGGTCGTTACGGCTTCATGCTGCGCGAAGACGGCATGGTGATGGACGACGGCGTCACCATCCGCCTGGCCAGGGATCACTTCTTCATGCATACCACCACCGGCGGCGCCGCCGGCGTGCTCGCGTGGATGGAGCGCTGGCTGCAAACCGAATGGCCCGAGATGGAAGTTTTCCTGACCTCGGTCACGGACCACTGGGCGACCGCCGCGGTGGTCGGGCCGAAGAGCCGGGACGTTGTCGCGGCGGTCTGCGAGGGCATCGATTTCTCCGCCAGTGCGTTTCCGTTGATGGCGTCGAAAACCGGCAGCATCGGCGAGGTCGAGTGCCGCGTTAACCGCATCAGCTTCTCCGGCGAACTCGCCTACGAGGTCAACATTCCCGCAAACCACGGCCGTTTCATGTGGGAAAAACTGATGCAGGCGGGGCAGAAATTCAATATTACGCCCTACGGCACCGAAACCATGCACGTGCTGCGCGCCGAAAAGGGTTACGTGATCGTCGGCCAGGATACCGATGGCTCGATGACGGTCGACGACCTGGGCCTCGGCTGGGCACTGTCGAAAACCAAGGATGATTTCATCGGCAAGCGCTCGTTGAGCCGGCCCGACACGGTGCGCAAGGACCGCAAGCAGCTGGTGGGTTTGCTGACCGGGGATCCGCAGACGGTTATCCCCGAGGGCGCGCAGCTGGTAAACGATCCCGGCGCGCCGACGCCGGTGCCGATGGTCGGGCACGTCAGCTCCAGCTATTTCAGCGCCTGCTGCGGGCACTCGATCGCGCTGGCGCTGGTCAAGGGGGGGCATCATCGCATGGGCGAAACGGTTTACGCGCCGCTCGCCGATGGCCGCGTCATCGAGGCGACGATTACCGAGCCGGTGTTTTACGACCGGGAAGGAGCCAGGGCCAATGTCTGACATGTTCCAACAGGAATCTCCGCTGGTGCAGATAAAACTGGGCGAGCCAAGGGGCAACGCGCCGCGCATCGAAGAGAAGGCGTTTCTCGGCTACGTCAACCTGCGCGGCAAACCCGGTAATACCCGTTTTGTCGCGGGCGTCCTCAAGGTGCTCGGCGTGGAAGCGCCGACCGCGGCCAACACCGTGATCGAAGCCGGTGATAACCGCATCTACTGGCTCGGCCCGGACGAGTGGCTGGTGGTGACGCCGGCGGGGCAGCAGGGCAAGCTGAGAGCCGACCTGCTGGCCGCGCTCAAGGGCGCGTTTTGCGCGGTGGTCGACAATTCGAGCGGATTGACGATGCTGCGTATCAGCGGCGCCAACGCGGGCGCGTTGCTCGCGACCGATTGCCCGCTCGACCTGCACCCGCGCGTATTCGGGCCGGGCCAGTGCGCGCAGACGCGCCTGGCGAAGGCCGGTATGATCATTTCACCGCTGGACGACGGCTCGGGTTTCGAAATCATCATCCGCCGCAGCTTTGCTGATTACCTGCTGCAATGGCTGCAGGACGCGGCGCAAGCGTTCGCATAGGAGCCGGGTTATACGGGCGCCTTCACCTCTGTTGCCGGGTCGTCATGTACTACGGTGAAAGGCTGAACAGCATCAGCCACCTCGTCGGCGCGGCGCTGGCGCTGGTCGGGCTCGGCGCGTTGCTGACGGTGGGCATACAGTCCCGCGACGCGTGGATTATCGGCAGTTTCGCCACCTTCGGATTCACGATGGTGCTGCTGTACACGATGTCGACGCTGTACCACAGTTTTCACCCTCCCCATCTCAAAAAAATATTCAAGGTCCTCGATCACGTTTCGATCTACCTGTTGATCGCCGGAACCTACACCCCGTACATGCTGGTCACGCTGCGCGACGGCAAGGGTTTCATGATTCTCGGCATCATCTGGGCGCTCGCCGGGGCCGGTATCCTGAGCGAGATATTGCTGTCGGGCAGGGCCGTCAAGTTCGGGCAAATGGCCATTTACCTGGGCATGGGCTGGGCCTGCTCGTTCGATTTCGCGAGCCTCGGGGCCGCGTTGCCGGAGGCCGGGCTGTGGTGGCTGACCGCGGGCGGCATCGCCTATACCGGCGGCGTCGTGTTTTACATACTCGATAAAATGAAGCGGCTCGATCACGCGCACGGCATCTGGCATTTCTTCGTGCTGGCGGGCTCTTCCTGCCATTTCGTGTCGGTTATCGGCTACGTCAGGTAGCCGCTGCACGGTGCGCATAGCGTAAGCTCGACCGGCTCGATCCTCACCGGCTTGCGGGCGATCAGATCTCGGGGGAGGTAGCGACGTTTTGCGGTTTCCCGGCGTAAAAGGCCACCAGGTTGTCGACCACGGTATCGTACATTTCGGCCAGCGCCTCCGGGGTGTTGTAGGCGACGTGCGGCGTCAGCACGACGTTGTCGAGTGCCAGCAGGGGATGGTCCGGCGCGATCGGTTCGTTATCGAAGACGTCGATGCCCGCGGACCCGATGTGCCCCGACTGCAGCAGTTCGACCAGCGCGGACTCGTCGAGCAACCGCGAGCGCGCGGTATTGACTAGCATTGCGCCCGGTTGCATCAGGCGCAGGCGCCCCGCGTCGAGCAGGCCGTCGGTCTCGGGAGTCGACAGCAGGTGCAGCGAGACGACATCGCTCGCGCGCAGCAGCTGTTCGAGCTCGGTAAATACAACGCCGTGGCCCGACGCGCGCTCCGGACTCGGATTGCGGGTCCAGGCGATGACCTTCATGCCGAGCGCCTGCGCCAGCGGCGTGACCGCCTGCGCGATGCGGCCGAATCCGACCAGCCCCAGCGTCTTGCCGCGCAGGTCCAGCGCCCATAAATCGTTCGTCCACAGGCCCTTGCGCAGGTCGCGGTCGAGCCGGCTGATGCGGTGCGCGGCGTCGAGCATCAGGCCCAGGGTATGCTCGGCGACGGTTTCGGCGGCAGACAGGGTGTGGGTTACCGTGATATTCCTGCGGCTGGCCTCGGCGAGGTCGATAAAGGTGGAAACGCCGAGTCCGCTGAACGAGATGACTTCGAGCCCGGGCAGGGCGGCGAGTACCGCATTACCGAGGCCCCAGCCGGAGATCGCGGCGTCGGCGTCGTGGAGGCGTTCGATAATTTCGGCATCGCCGGGCTGGTCACCGTAGTAAATTCTGAATTCGCCGAGGCTCTCCAGCCTTGCCAGCCGGCTACCGCTAAAAAACTGCGCCGAGGACTGGTCCGCGTCCGGGTATACGATTTTGCGCGTCATGTCGGTTCTCCGTGCAAGCAGGGCGATCGATGATAACCGCGGTGAATGGCCCGCGGATGGCTAGCCGTCGAGATGGGTTTCGAAACCCTCGAGGCGGGCCAGCGCGAACAGCGACCTGAATTCGGCGAGCGCGTCGTCGGTGTAGGGCAAAGGCGGGTTTCGGCCCCACACCGGCGCCGGCCACGCCGGATCGGTTTCGAAGCGCACGATATGATGCAGGTGCAGCTGCGGCACCTGGTTGCCGAGCGCGGCGACGTTGAGCTTGTCGCCCCTGAATTCACCCATCAGGAATTCCGACAGCAGGCAGGATTCGCTGAGCAACTGCTGTCGATCCTCGGCGTCGAGCTCATAAATTTCGCGGGTGTTGTCGCGATCGGGCACCAGGATACACCACGGGTAGTTGCGATCGTTCATCAACAACAGGTGACATAACTGGAATCGACCGAGGATGATGCAGTCGTCGAGCAGCTGGGGGTGTATTTCGGCCATGATATCACCTGGTTCGTGCCTTGATTTTCGGGGACAGTTTACTTAATTCAAATCGATTCCCGCAATAAAAGTAAACTGTCCCCGCAACGGATTCAGTCTACGCGAAAGCCCTTTTGCGCCAGCCACTGCCGGTTGTAAAGGCGCGAGCGGTACTTGCCGCCGCCGTCGCACAGGACGGTCACGATCCTGTGGCCCGGGCCGAGCCGGCGCGCGACCTCGATCGCACCGCAAACGTTGACGCCGGTGCTCGAGCCGAGAAACCAGCCCTCCTCGCGCAACAGGCGATAGACATTGTCGACCATGTCCTGGTCGGAAATCTGCAATGCCCCGTCGATGGCGGCGCCGGCGAGGTTATCGGTGACGCGCGCGTTGCCGATGCCTTCCGTGATCGAGGTGCCCTCGCTCAGCGTTGCGACGCCCGTCGTGATAAAGTTGAAAAGCGCGCTGCCGATACAGTCCAGCAGCACGATTTCGATGTCGCCCCTTTGCTGCTTGAGGTACTGCGAAACGCCGGCGATGGTGCCGCCGGTGCCGAC